>Ga0272448_1002222_pt1 | contig 24768 bp, 17 predicted proteins | sample YNPCB0191_FD_202220 | JGI IMG/M metagenome (GOLD analysis project Ga0272448, IMG submission 202220) | Hot spring sediment microbial communities from Yellowstone National Park, WY, United States - YNP-CB-019-1 | ecosystem: Environmental > Aquatic > Thermal springs > Hot (42-90C) > Sediment... | reverse complement strand
CGAGGAGGCGTCATCCACCGGGATGTCAAGCCGGAAAACATAATACTGACGGTGGACGGGCGTGCGAAGCTTGCGGACCTGGGGCTTGCGAAGGACAAGGTGGTCCTGTCGGTAACGCAGTCGGGGATCACGATCGGCACGCCGCTTTTCATGTCCCCGGAGCAGATCGAGGGGCAGGAGTCGCTCGATGTCCGCGCGGATATCTATTCACTCGGGGGGACGGCGTATTACATGCTGACGGGTAGCCCGCCCTTTACCGGGTCGAGCCTACTGGAGGTCTTGACGAAGCATCTGACACAGGACATTCCGCGCGTTTCGAGCCGGAACCCGAAGGTTCCACGCGAGTTGGACGACATAATCTTCATCATGACTCGCCGCAAGAAGGAAGATCGCTACCAGAACGCCCGGCGTCTGGTGGAAGACTGCACCCTCGTGGAAGAGGGCAAGAAGCCGACGCTGGACAAGGGCGAGCTGGTCACGTGCGAGTTGGGCGATGCGACTGCGGCGCTGGTGTTCACGACGGGCGAGTTTGCGGGGCGCACGGTCCAGATCGCCACTTCGAGTTTCGTCGTTGGCCGACACTCCAGTTGCGACCTCCAGGTCTTGAGCCCACAGTTGTCCAGGCAGCATTTCGTTATTCGCAAGGAGGACGACGGGTTCTATGTAGAGGACCTCAATAGCACGAACGGGACACTGGTGAACGGGGCGCGCGTGGAACGCACCAAGCTGAAGGACGGGGATACCATCACCATCTGGGACGTCACGCTCCGGTTCACCACGCAGGTATGAAGACGGGTCAGCTACTGGTTTTCACGGGCAATGGGAAGGGCAAGACTACGGCGGCGCTGGGGTTGGCGTTGCGGGCTGTCGGGCACGGATTGCGGGTAGGATTCCTCCAGTTCATCAAGGGGAACCTGTCATGTGGCGAGCACAAGGCCGCAGAGAGGTTAGCACCGTTCCTCGAGATTCGCCAGTTAGGGTCCGGATTCCTGCGTGCAAGCGACGGCCGCTTCCCGCCGGAGGCATACGCGAACGCGCGTCAGCAGTGGGAGCGAGCGAAGCCGCTCATCCTTGCGTCTCCCTACGAGATGCTGGTCCTCGACGAGCTGTGCTATCTGCTCTTGTGGGGCCTGCTTCCCGTCGAGGAGGTCGCGGATGTGGTCCGGCGCCGCGACCCCGGCTGCCATCTGGTAATCACCGGTCGTGGTGCACCGCCCGAGTTGGTAGCTCTTGCGGATACGGTGACCGAGATGACGGAGGTCAAGCACGCCTTTACCCGAGGCGTGCCGGCGGAGAAGGGGATCGAGCTCTGAGCCGTGGTAACCCGCAGAGACCTCGAAGGCACGCCCTTTTCCTACCTTCGACCGCCGCGTGCACGGAAGGCCGATCTGAAGCTGTACGAGTTGCCGAGCGGCAGGGTCGTTGTAAAGGATGCGGCGGACAAGGGACGCTGGGTCCGTTCGTTCGTAGCTTGGGCGATCCGCAGGGAATCGCGGATGCTCCTCGAAGCGCAGGGAGTGCCGGGCGTCCCACGGCACCTCGGCCTGATTGACTCCTTCGGACTTGCCGTAGAGTACGTAGAGGGGCGACCTCTCAAGGGTGCGAGCAAGCGTGGCGGCGTCCCGGAGGCATTCGTGGATCGCTTCGAGAACCTCATAGCCGGGCTGCACGCTCGCGGCATTGTGCATCTGGACGCTCGGCAGAAGGCGAATGTGCTGCTCGACAGCGAGGGCAGGCCGTGGCTCGTGGACTTTGCGACAGCCGTGTACGTTGGCCAGTCCCGGCTGGCGAGAGTGCTTGTAAGGCTCCTCGGGCTGCCCGATGCCAGTGCCGTTGCCAAGTACCGGCTTCGCTACCGCGTGCGGCGGTGGCCGCTATCCAGGAAGATGCTCTTCTACGCGAGCAGCCTCCTGTACTACCTGTTGACAGGCCGCTTTCGGCACTTGCCCGACGGGCGGTAGAACGCTGACGCGGGACGCCGGCCCAGTCACGCGGTTGACCTGCCGCGAGCCAGGCTGAGGGGTTACTTCCCTCAGAATCCGTACCTCCGGGAAAGTTCCAGGTAGTGCATGAAGTTCTCGAACGGGACGTCCGGGGGCACGGCGTGATCCACAAAGGGCACGATACCACCGAGCTCGGCGAAGACGGGTACTTTCGACAGAACTTCCCGCTCGACCTCGGCCTTCGTCGTTCGAAGCGCACGCTTGTCGATGTTCCCGATCCAAAACATCCTGTCCCCGTACTGCTTCCGGTACTTGATCGCGTCGCAGCCGGCGGCGACCTCGAGCGGATAGAGGACCGTCACGCCCCCTTCGATCCAGAGCGGGATGAGTGCGTCGAGGTTCCCGTCGCAGTCAACCATGACAGTATCAATACCGTGCTGCCGAAGGAAGCCCGTTACCTTCTTGTAGGCCGGTAGCATGAACCTCCTGAATGTCTCCGGCGAGCAGAGCGGGCCCGTCTTCATCGCCATATCCTCCCAGATGAGGGCGAAGTCGAAATCCACCTCCTCGACAGCTCGGCCAATGACCTCGATCGTGAAATCGGCGATGTAGTTGACCATCTCGGCCACAAGCTCCGGCTCGTCGTAGAAGAGGTACGAGAGCCCCTCCATACCGGCCCAGTTGCGGATCCATCCGTAGTAGGAGCCGGCATTTATGCCGAGAGGATAGTCGCGCCCTCGCCAGCAGCGCTTCAGGTCCTCCCAGTAGAGCGGATAACGAAGCGGGCTACGCGGGTTGAGCCGTGCTTTGAAGAGTTCCCAGTCGTCGCGGTTCTTGAGACCGTACTCGATCCACTGGGGCATTCCGATCTCGCGATCCTTCCAGATCTTCTTCTTCGCCCGGTTCCCGTCCAGGACGATCTTGACGGTTGCATCCTCGTAGAGGACCTCGTCCTCGAAGCCCGGGATCAGCCCGAGACTGATCGGCGCAACTTCGAAACGGTCATATCCGAAGAACTCGTTGGTGTGCCGATCTCGCGGCATCCCTTCCTTCTGCCACCGCTTCATGGCCTCGCCGAACACCCATTGCGGCAGCCGGTACGCACGATCCGCCTTCTGGAAATGCACGGTCCTCTTGAACCGCTCCCTCGCTGTCATGGAGAACCTCCTCTAAGTGGTTTGCTCGATCGGCTGGCCGAGGATCCGATATGCTTCTTCCTCGTCCACGAGTCTCGGCCGACGCGTCGTGTAGTCAATGTACTTGAGCTCGCAGCCGCGACTCTTGCAAAACGAACACCATGCCTCGTAGAGTGCTCGGACCGCTCCGGGCGTGGAATAGAGACCGACAAGTTCCTGGGCGTACTGCTCGTGCTTGGCAATCCGCGCCGCCGTGGGCCGGGACGGCTGCTCGTCCCGAACTCGTGACACCAGGGCGGCAGGCGTACAAACGAGGACGTACACCGTGACCTTGTCCGATCGGCCGAGCAGCCGGAGGACGGGGTCGGACGCGTAGCTGCTGAAATCCCAGAATTCCCGCGTGGGGCGGCGGATGTCGTAATGCATCAGCACGCGCGACGTGCCGGGCGTGAGCCGTTTGGGGACCTGGATCGCGTTGACAATCGTCGGGGGGTGGGCGGGATCCACACCGACCGTTCGTGCGGCCTCCGGGTCGCCCGAGCGCAGTTGTCGGAGTATCTCGCTCTTACCAACGCTCGATGTCCCCGAGAGCAAAGAGAGCGACTCGAGCCACCTGAGACGGACGAGGGCGAGATAACGGTGCCGGCGATCGGACCGCATGAACTCGATTTCTTCGACCTCTGGGGAGTCCTGATCGAGGATCGTCCGGAGCGCCCTGCGGGTGAAGAAGAGCTGTCCTTTCCGGTTCGGAACGATCATTCCGGGCCGGAGTGCGCCTGGCAGGAGCTTGACAATCCCCTGCCACCAGCCGAGCGACTCGGCCACGTCGCGATACCCCACGTCGGCAACCTCCAGAAGAATCGCCCGGCGGGCGACACGCACCATCTTGTGAAGCATCCCCACGGGGTCGGCGACATGGTGGAGCACGTTCAGGCAAAGCACGAAGTCGAATCGCCCAAGCTCCGCGTCGCTCATCGCCATGAAATCTCGCTCCACGAACTCGACTGGCGCGGCCAGCTTTTCTGCGATCTGCCGAGCTCGTTCGAGCCGCTTTGTGCTGATGTCGAGTCCCACGACTCGGCCCGCGTGCCGCCGCTTGGCCTCGAAGCAGAAGTATCCCTCCGCACAGCCGATGTCGAGCACGCTTGCTCCGCCGAAATCCTTCGGCAAGACCCTCTCCGCTACACCCGCCCGATCATGTCCTTCGATCTCGTCGCCGGGCACGAGACGGATTCTCTGGTAACCCTCGACGTGTCCGTCCGGCTTGCTCATAATTCAATAACTCTAAGGCAACCTCGGGGCGCAACCAAACACTCCACGTCGCCCTCGCGCCTCGCCAGCCCTAGCCGAGTCGTGGCCAGCGGTCTCCAGGTCATCGAGACAAGCGCGGAGCGAACAGCGAGGGGTAGTCGGAGCAAGACCCCAGAGGTGCCTCCGATGCCAGAGGTCTTCGGAAACACGTCGGTTGTTCCACATGCGTTGCGAAGTCGCAGCGCCCGGCCCCCGCGGGGGACGGATACCCTTGGCTTGTGGCCTTTGACGGGTGAGAGCCGGAGCTTCGCTGGCGTAGAAGCCCTCACCGGGAACGGCGCGTGGGGCCTGTCATGGATCCATCCGCGTATCCGACCACGGGTGTGCTCGCCTCTCGGCAGTCGGCGGGGAAGGGGCTCTGCTCGTTGTGGCTCTGCCCGGCCGGTTGCCACGCCGGGGCGAGGGCGTGCCGTAAGATACTGATCGGGCCGCTCGGCAAGATTCGGAAGGTATCTCCTGCACGCCGGCGTTATCGGGTTGACCGGGCGGTGCGCTCCCATACAATGGTGATATGGAAAGCGAAGGCTCCGAGACCGCGAGCGTCCCAGCCGCCAGCCCGGCGCTCAGGCGCCGCCTGTATCTGGTTATCGTGATCTCCGTTTGCTACGGGTTTTCGGCGGGTTTCTATCTCGCGGGCTACCGTGACGTTGTCAAAGGGATCCGCTCTGAAGTCCGCACGGAAAACCGTTTCCGGCAGACGTCCCGATACCTGTCGGGTCTTTCCCGGGAGCTGACGGCAGCGATTCTGGATTCCGACAAAGGAGCGAGCGAGCGCCATCTGCCCAAAATCCAGGAGCTGTCAGAGGAGCTGCACGAAAGCGTGCGCCTGTTGGTGAGGCTGAGCAGTAGCTCCGGTCTCCGGCGTGAAGTAGAGGAGGAGGACGGGGAGGTCCAGGCGGCAATTGGAGCGCTGGGCGGTCAGTATACGAAGGCGAAGATCGAGACTGCCCTCGTGCGACTCGATACCCTCAGCGAGAGGATAGAGGAAGTACGGGATCGCATCGAGAAGACCGAGGAAGATCTATTTCGAAAAGGAGTGGACCGCTTGGTCACGAGCTCTCGGTTCGCGGCTGTAGGCACGTTGGCGACGCTCGTGTTGCTCGTTCTGGTCTTCTTCGATGTACTGGATGCGCTGCAGGAGCCGCTCGTCCTGGAGGAGGAACTTGCTGCAGTGTCGGAGAACGCGGAGTTCCGCAGCCGGATCGCGGCAATTACCGGCGAGTCGCCAGAAGCTGCATCTCGGCGGCGTTGGGATGTACGGCTCACGCGCATCCTTTCCGACTGCCGCACCCACGTCTCGTTCGAGGCAGTGGCCGTGTCGGATTGCTACCGCGTCGAGCTTTGGGGGAAGCTCTACAAGTGGGCTGGGCACGTGAAGTCGTTCCAACGGCTTTTCACGCCGGCCTTCGGGCGCGTTAGTTGGCGGATCCTCCTGTTGCTGCATGGTAACTCCGTCTCGTGCCCTGTCCCCGTTGTGTACCGAAAGATTGGTGGGAAGGGCTACACCAGGGGGGCGCTCATGCTCGCCTCGCACGTAGGGCCGGTTACGTCGTTGAAGCAGTTCCTGAGATCGGGATTCGGTGGGCTTTCTGCCGATCGGCGGCTGGCATTCTGCGAGGCGCTTGCGGCATTCGTCTCCAGCCTTCACCGATTGGGGGTGTGCAACTTCAAGCCACGTTATCTCTACCTTCGAGCGCCGGCAAGCGGCTCGGAGCGAGAAGCGTTCTACCTCTTCGATCTGGACAAGGCGTTTGCGGGCTTCGGCGGTCCGGGTTTTGTCGGACGTTTCCTCCAACGACGCGACCTGCGCCGGCTCAGGAGGCTACTCGCGCCCTACTTGACGCTCGAAGAGAGAGAAGCCTTCGACACGGCTCTGGCCGTGGGCAGGCTCAGCTCCGAAGCGGACGACCTGCCCACTCGGTAGGGACCGTGCACTGGCACGCACGCACTGGCGAACGGAAGGATCCGACCTTTCGGCGCCAGAGAGCACAGCCGGGCGGCGGGAGCTCATGGCCCGGGACGCGCGGTTGCTCCGGGCCAGTGCGAGGTCGGGTTGCAAGAGACGAATCCCTCCGCAGGACACGATCCAGAAGGGGGCGGCCCGTTTCTGCTGCGCTGCCAAGGTGCGGGATAGCCCACTGGCAAGCGTTCTGATAAGATTGGGGAGATGAAGGTCCTGCTGGTGCAGAGCTATCTCGGGCGGAAGGAGAAACTCGTCTACCCGTTGGGGCTTGTGCACATCGCGGCCCCGTTGAGGGATCAGGAGGTCAAGCTCCTCGATCCGAATGTCGCCAGCGAGCCTTACGAGGCCCTGCGCTCCGAGCTCCGCGCCTACCGTCCCGACGTGGTAGCAGTCTCCCTCCGAAACGTGGACACGACTCATTCCTACGACCCGTTTTTCTACTACGACAGCTTTGTGAGACAGGTCAAGCTGATCAAATCGGAAGCACCGGGTTCGGCTCTTGTGGTGGGGGGACCCGGCTTTTCGATCTTCGCGGAGACGATCATGAAGCGGGTGCCGGAGATTGACTTCGGCGTGTTTCTGGAAGGCGACGAGTCATTCGCTGAACTGTTGGCAAACATTGGCCGCCCCCACGAGGTCAAAGGTATATACTACCGGGACTCTGACGCGATCAAATTCACGGGTGTCGGGCGGCTACCCGACCTTAGCTTGCTGCCACATCCGCGCTGGGATCTTGCCGATCTCCGACGGTATCGCGGCCAGGGCTTCCAGATCGGACTCCAGACGAAGCGCGGCTGTCCTTTCAAGTGTTTGTACTGCGTGTATCCGTTCCTCTCGATCAGTCCGACGATCAGGTTGCGGCCCCCGGAGATGGTGGGCGAAGAGATCGAGCAGGTGCTCGCGCTCGGAGCCGAGGAGATTCACTTCTGCGATGAGGTCTTCAACTATCCGATCGAACACGCCGAGGCTGTCTGCCGTGAGATCATACGGCGGCGATTGAGATTCCGCTGGCGAGCGTTTTTCAACGAGAAGCACACGTCGGAACAGCTCGTGAAGCTGGCTCAGGAGGCCGGCTGCGCGGTCTTCGAGTATTCGCCAGACGGCTACTCGGACCGAACTCTCCAGAGCCTCAGAAAGGCGCTCCGAACCGAGGACCTGGACCGGGTATATTCCATCTTCGAGAACGTGCGCTCCGGCCGGCTGAAGGCGAGCTTCATCCTGAATGCTCCCGGCGACTCGACGACGAACGTGCTGAGGCTCCTGTGGTTCGTCGCACGGATGTCGCTCAGGCTACGGTACCCGTTCTTCTCCACGCTTTCCGTGATGCGCATCTACCCGCATACGGGGATTCACGAGATCGCTCTCGAAGAAGGGCTTGTCGAGGAGTCCGATGACCTCTTCCGTCCGGTGTTCTACAATCCGTTCCCGCTCAGCCTCCTGAGCTACGTCCATGACGGGCTTTGCTGGTTGATCCTCAAAGGGCTGGCGCTCGCGCGGCGCGAGTGGAGCGTGCCGTTCTGAGCATTTCGCATTCCGCCGGACCGATTCAGTCGCGCCCGAACCCCCGCTATCTTGTTGACGAGCGGGCAGCAACGAGTATAATGTCACCCGTCGCGAGTGATCAGGCAGGAGAGGAACCGATCATGACACAGAGGTGTAGCCGGGGGAGCGTCCGCGAACGACCGAGTTCCAGGGCTCCACGAGGCGGAGCCAGTGCACTGTCTCATGGGTTATTGGCGGTGTCCGCTTCCCTCCTCTGGCTCGTGACAGGGGGAGCATGGGCGGCTGAAGGGGGCGACGACCTGCTCGACCTTGAGGACCTGAAGGGCAAGGATCGCGAGAAGGCTATTGAGAGGCTTTGTGCTTCGAAGGACGTGGCGGCTGCCTCCGCGCTCATCCAGGTCCTTGCCGAGCCGAAAGAAGGCGACTCCGAAGAGCTACGGAAGCAGGTCTTCCAGGCACTCCTCCGACTCCGCAGCAAGGACATATCGGAGGAACTTCGCACGGTCATGGCTTCGTCGAACCCGGTCATCCAGGGTTACGGTTTCCGCATTTTTGCCCGGACCTACGGGGCGGAGGCGGCGGACGAACTTTTGGCGCTTCTGCCGAACGTCATCGGTTCGAGCGTCCGGCAGGACCTGATCGTCGCCCTCCGCGACTGCCCGAGCCCCAAAGTCGTGGCCGCACTTCGCGAACTCGTCCAGAAGGGAGGCGCGGATCTCACCACGTACACCACACTGCTCCGCCTGGGTGATGCGACCTTCGCCGATCAGACCCTTCAGGCGTACGCGTCCGCCTGCGAGGAGATTCAGAGCTTGACAGCGGGTCTCAAGTACGCGAGCGACTTCAAGAAAGCCGAGCGCGACAGGGTCCACATCAAGCAGCTTCTGGAGTTGAAGGCCGAGTTGCGGGACGAACTTGCGCTCTTGCCGAAGGAGGCCATCCCGGGCTTCGCAGCCGCGGCAGCCCGGGCTACGCATCCCGAAGTCCACTCGCTCCTCGCACGGCTCCTCCCAAAACTTCTAAACAAGGATACTGCGCTTCTCTACGCACCGCTCATCTCTTCCCCCTCGATGGAGGTGAAAACCCTGGTCATCGAGGCCATCGCGGGGCTTGGCACACCGGAAGCGGCGGCAATCCTCAAACCGCGGCTCGAAGAATTGGCAAAGTCCACGTTCGCCGAGATGAGGAAAGTAGCGGTTCGGTATAGCGACCTACTCGACAAGGACCAGAGACTTGCCCTTGCTCGAAGTCTGCTCAAAGATGCGGACAAGTGGGTTCGGATAGAGTCCATCGAGAAGCTGGCCGACTGGCAGGTGGCCGACGCACGGGGGCAGATCGAGGCGATCCTCGACGCCACGGACGACCCGGACATACGCTGGTCCGCTGAGTATGCTGTGAAGAAGCTGGGAGCGAAGCAATGAGCGGGTTCGAAGGTTCGAGTGTTCGAAGGTTCGAAGGCGAAGGAGAGGTCAGCCATCGGCCGTCAGCTTCCTGCTTCGCGACGGAGACGGGGGTTTTGGGGGGGCTGTCGTCGGTTCGCGAACGGCCCAGCCGCTCGATTTCATTGCGGGTCCGCAATCGTGCATCCCAGGTCGCGGCCCGAGGTCCCGCCCAGCGTCGTTGGGTGTTGCGTATTGCGTACCGTGTATCCTTGGTTGCCTTCGTGCTTCTTGTCCCGGGCGTTGTCCTGGCGGCCGGGCCGGCCAGGCGGACGGTCGAGAAGGTCACCGCGAAGAAGCAGATCGAGAACAAAGAGGTCGTGATCGAGACTGTAAAGGTAACCCTGGAGAACGACTTCCTCGCGGCAGTTATCCTCGGCGAGAAGGGCGGCGGCGTCCAGACGATCGTACTGAAGCCGGGCGGCGTGGTCCTTAGCGGCGATCCTGCCTTCTACGAGTCAGAGGTCCGTCCCTACGGGTCGCTCGGTTCACTGCAGGATGTCGCGTTTGTCCCGGCCGGGGACCTTCAGGGTGCCGAAGGGGACGAAGTTGTCGCGACGCTGACCGCCCTCTGTAAGCCCACCGGGTTCTCGCCCGATTCCTGCGGGGTGAAGAAGCGGCTGCCCATGCCCTATGTCGAGATCCCCGATGCCTCGAAGGTCCAGATCGCCAAGCGGTACAGCCTTCGGCGGGACGAAGCTGCCCTGCGCGTCGAGTACGCATTCACAAACACTGGTGCCGAGCCGGTCGCGTGGACCTTCAGTGTGGATTGCTCGTTCCAGTCAGCGAACCAGCCGGTGCGTTGGTTTCTGCCGAGCCGGAGCGGCCCCATTTCGTTTACGATACCCGGCGGGCCGGTGCGGGCATACAACTACGATATTCCGGACGCCTGGGTGGCCCAGCTCTTACCGGACGGCCGCGGCCTCGTCACGCAGTTCGAGATCGCGAACACGTCTTGCATCTACGCCACCAGCGACGGGAAGAAGGCGAGGGGCGGCCTGATCTCGACGACCGTGCCCATCGAGCCGGGCGGAACAGTCAAGACGGTTGCGAAAATGGCCGTCGTACGCGACCTCAAGGCAGTGTCCTTCGCGGCGGAGGGCCTCGTGGGCCAGTGGCAGTTCAAACCGCCGGAGGCTGCGAAGAAGGCCGGCGTCAGCGAGGACGGCGTTCCGCTTGCCCCGCCAGCCTACGAGCCGGAAGAGGAAGAGATCGTGGGTCAGCTGTCGCTCGTATCGTCCACGACGGACGAGGTGGACGTCGCGCTGACGAGACGGCTCAACAGAACGGCCAAATCGTTCCCTGTCGAGCAGAAGCGGGCGTCCGTCAAAGCGGGCGAGCTGAGCTCGCTGCCGATCTCCTTGAAGATCAAGGAAGCCGGCACCTGGGTTCTCCGTGCCGAGATAAAGTCCCGGGGCTTGCCCCTCGCGTCCGGCGAGTTTCCGCTCGACGTCGGATACCGCACAGGATTCTTCCTGCCACGCTCGGAAGCCAAGAAGCAGGGCGAACTGTACACGGACTACAAGTACTCCGAGGTCGAGAGCAAGCCGCCGCCACACGAAATCCAGAGCGATTGGGAACCGAAGCCGGAGTACATCAGCCCACACGTCGAATACGCAAAGCCCTACGTCAAAGGGCCGATCCGGGTACTTTTCATCTGTCCGTTCGAGACGACGCGAGGCCCGATCGAAATCTGGGAGCGGGCCGACATAGAGTACGACTGTGCGACGATCGCGCTGCACGGGTACGGCAAATATCACAAGTTCTATAGCGTCGGCGAAGATCACGCGCCCGTTGACGAGGTTGACCGTGTCAAGGACCTCCTGAACAAGCCGCACGACGTCATCGTCCTCGGCTCGTATCTCTGGGGTTGGTTCCCTCCGGAGGTCCAGGACGAGATCGTGCGCCAATTCATAGACGGCACCGGGATAGTCATCTCGGCTCCGATCAACCTCATGGGTATTTTCAAGGATTACGAGGCGAAGGCTCAGCCGTCGAAAGACTTCTTCCCCGGTGACTACTGTAAGGTCGCGGTCCTTCAGTCCGAAACGGAGGAAGAGGGCGGGCGAGTAGCCTACACGCCGATCGAGGCGGGACAGGTGTTGCGCCCGGAGAGCTGGATCGGACCGGTCGAGGAGGGTGTCGAGCGACTGATCCGGGCGCTCGTCTGGGCGGCCCGCAAGGAGCCAGACATTCTGATCGAGCCGACCGGCCTGCCAGCAAAGGGCTTCCAGGATGAACTGGCCGGCCAGGAAGTCAAGGTCAAGCTGACCAACAAAGCTAAGGCTTCCTTCGAAGGTACGCTCAAGCTCGCCGCACGCCTCGACGTCGTCCGGCGCTATCCGGGTATCTACGGCAGCCACGGGGCGCTCGACTTTACCCTGCGGCCGTTCGAGTCATGGGAGACGATCGCCGAGCTATCCGTCCCCGCAAAGCTCGAAGCCGAGGGTAGCACGGAGCTCGGCCTCGAGCTGCCGCACCTGCGGGACGGCATCTACAGCCTCGACTTCTCACTTCTCGACCGCCAGGGGCGCGTAGCCTCCTGGTATCGGCAGCCCCTGACCGTACTCTCCCACGTCGAAGTTACCGACGTATGGCTCAGCAAGCAGGGTTGGAAGCCTTTTCACGCCTTGCGAGACAACCTGCTCGCAAAGGGCAAAGTAGGCTCCTACCCGATGCCGGAAATTCCGCTCCGGGCAACCGACACGCTCACGGTTCGTGCGGCGCTCGCAAAAGCCAAGGACTGGAAGACCGATCGCCTTTCCGTCTCGATGATTGCCACCGACCGAAGCGGACGCCTATTCGCACCGGGACGGAAGGAGCTCGTCCTGGACGGCGAGACCACCGAGGTCACCTTCGACCTCCCGCTGCGGCATGCACTTCACCTCATGAACGTCCTCGAGATCGCCGTCGAGGACAAGGGCCGAGTCCTCTCGGAGGCACGGGTCGCTCTGCCGATCCACGCCCGGCCCGATCGGACCTCCGAATACAGACTACGCGTCTATGACTTCGGCGAACGCCAGCCCGACCGGACGGGTGTGGACGTGCGTTGCGGGACAATGTGGGCCGGCGGCTGTTTTGATCACGCCTGGATTGACCAGGGGATGGAGTGCTGGGGCGACTGGCTCGACCGCGCAAGCGAGATAACGCCCGAATTCGTACGCATCCCCTGCCTCACGAATCCCGACTACCGCGAGAACCGGAGGGCGTCCATTCGCGCCTGCTTCGCCGAGTCGATCGCCTTCGTCCCGCCGCGGGCAGTGCTTTGCGACGAGTGGGCGTATTGCTTGACGGTAGAGCCGGGCGACGCCCCGCGGGCGCTTAGCCAGTGCCGCTGCAGATACTGCCTCGAGAGGTTCCAGCGCTTCCTCCGCGTCCGCTACTGGACCCTCGACCGACTCAACGCGACCTGGGGGACGAACTTCAAAAGCTGGAGCGAGGCGACGCCCCCGATCTTCGACGAGACCGGCTTGCAGTGGATCACCGAAGCACGCTTGCCCCAGGTGCTCGACCACCGCTGCTTCATTGACGAGCAGGTCGGCGAGTTCATCCGTATCATGGACGACACTGTGAAGGAACTCGACCCTGCCTGCGCAGTGGGCATATCCGGCAACGAGCCGATCACGCCTTGGAACAACCTCGACATCTGGCAACTCGCAAAGAACGGCAAACACGACACGATCTACCGCTACCCGAGCATCTGGGAATCGTTCGGTGTGAGCGTCATCCAGTGGGTCGGGTACGGCAACAAGTACTCCCCTTCGAAGGAGCACTCTCGCGCTTGGACGATGTTTCTCGACGGACGGGGTGTGAGCTACTACGGCAAGGAGAATACGCCGAGCTGGCTTCCCGACTTCGGGATTCTCGCGGGCCCGACTGCTCTCTTCGACGCGGTAAACACCATCAAAAACGGACCTGCTCAACTGCTCTGGGGGCACAAGGCCCGCGACCCCGTCGCGCTCGTCTACCACAGCCGGAGCATCTACGCAGACATGATGGAACGCTACATCCGCGCGGGCAAGGCGGCCGGTCCGAAGGTCCGCGAGTCAGCCAGCTTCGCCCTGAACGCCGGCTCCTCGTGCGAGGCACTCCTCAACCGCTCGCTCGTTCAGCCGTACTGGATCTCCTACGAGGAGCTCGGCAAAGGGAAGTGGCAAGGCAAGGACGAAGTGAAGCTCATCTTCCTGCCCTACACGATCTCGCTCACGACGGAAGAGGTGGCGACTATCGAGCAGCTTGTACGCGATGGCGCTACTGTCGTCGGAGATGTCAATACGGCGACGCGGGATGGGCACGGGGCGCGGCTCAAAGTAGGAAGTCTCGACGCGGTCTTCGGCATCCGTCATGAGGGCGACCATGCGTATCCCATCCTCCGCTCCGACCCGAAGGATACAACAACACAAGTGAGGTTCGAACTCGACGGCGTCAAGCCATTTGCCCTGAGCTTCGCCGCGGTCGCCCCTCCGAACGTCGTCCCGACGACCGCAAAGCCCTATGCAAGCTACGCGGTCGCCGGCAAGAAGTGCCCCGCTGTCCTCGTGAACTCCTACGGCAAGGGCAAGGCGATCCTCCTCAACTTCATTCCCTCCGAGTACTTCGTCGTCCTGGGAAGCGACCAAGGCGCAGAGATTCTCCAGGAGGTCGAAGCCAAGGCCGAAGCCGCACAGAATTGCGAGTTGTTGATGGCCTGGATCATGAAACAGGCCGGGATCGTCCCCCCTGTCTCTACACTCGTGAACGGCAAGCCGGGCTCGCCCTGCTCGTTCCGCCGGTTCAGCGACGGCCGGCTCTCGTACCTCGGCTTCTGCGGCCCACACAGTCTGACCCCGAAGCAGTACGAACAACACCATGAGACAGCCACCCTTGATAAGGAGTACCACCTCTACAACATTCTCGAAGGCCGCTACCTCGGCTTCGCCAAGCAGATCGAACTCCAGTACAAGGTGCTTGACCTTGCGCGGCTCTACGCCTGCCTGCCGTACAAAGTCGAGAAGCTGACGGTCAAACTCGACAAGCCGGCCTGGGCGGCCGGGGAGATGGCAACCTTCTCGGCCGAATTGTCCGCCTCGGAGCCGTTGAACGAGGCCGATCGTCACGTCTTCCGCGTCGAGGTCACCGATCCCGCGGGCAAGTACCGGAAGCTCTATCGCTACTTCCCGATCGCTCGCGCAGGCAAGGCAAGGTGCGAAGTCCCGCTCGCAATCAACGATCCCGCCGGTACCTGGAGGCTCGTCGTAACCGATGTCGCCACCGGGGTCAAGGCCGAGACGGAGTTCGAGGTCAAACAGCCCGCGCCCAAGGCACTCTGACCGGCCCCCGAATCCTCAACCCAGGACGTCCATGCTGCTCAGGGGGTGCCAGCCGTCGGGGAGCACCTCCTCGATGGCGAAGCGAACGCGAACCTTGCCCGTCGCCGGCTCGACGATCCCCATGTCAACCTTCACCTCGCCCGGGCGGAGTGTCTTTGGGAAGAGGACTTTCTCGGAGAACCAGGTGTGGTCCGGCAACCACTTGCGGATATCCGCCTTCAAGAGGACGATCTCGTGGCGGTCGCCCTGGCGGAAGCGTAGAGCGAGCTTGTACGGACGGTAGATCGGAGCGACGCCCACATTGTCGATCCAGACGAGGAACTCGATCCGCTGGCCTGGTTTGGCCTCGAGCGGCATCGTTACCTGCCGAAGCACGAAACGGTAGCCGATCCGCCGATCGAATGCGTCGAGCTTTTCGCGCCATGCCTCGGGAAAGTAACTCGACTTCGGCATGAAAACGGACATGTGGTACTTGTAGCCCTGCTCGATGATCCAGTCAATATCCCACCCTTTCTCGTACCAGTGGCCGACGGTCCAGCAGGTCTCCAGAATCACGGGAGCTGTGCGCCATGCGTCCTTGACCCCGCACTCGACGACCTCGCGTGGGTAGGCGTCCTTCATGTGGCACCAACACAGGTGATCGGGCACCTCGCCGCGTCCGTCGGCCCGCAGGTCGCCGAAGCAGTCTGCCCGCCAACCGAAACCGAGCCGCTTCTTGGCAGCGTACTTGCAGCCGTGGGTGCCGAGCATGGAGATCAGTTGAGTCTTCCGGAAGCTCTGAGCATAGATGTCCACGAGCTTTGCGGCAGTTTCGGGCGACGCGTTGCCGCCGCCCTCGCCGCAGGGCCCGCCGTAGGCGACGTCGAAGCTCTCGAGATTCGGATGCCCGTCGTACCGGGCGCCGAACGCGCGGATGAACTCGCCCCAATGCTCGACGTAGAGCGGATCGTTGTGGTCCGGTTCGCTGACGCCGCCGCGCGTCGCGGGCAGCGCCTTCGCCCCGGTCTTCCAGTACCATGCGGGCAGACTCATGATGTACGGCTGGATACGAACCTGCAGCGACTGGCCACGTTCCTCCGCCGCCTGGAGCGCCCCGTCTATGATGTCCCAGCGGTACTTCCCCTTCTCCGGTTCGATCACCGACCAGAGCCAGCGGCAGTAGGAGATTGTCGTGTCGGGGTAACGGTCGTTCTTCAAGTTCCCGTCGAAGGGCTTGAACTTCTCGGGACCTTCGCTGTCGTTCCACGTGAGCCCCGGATACAGCGGATCGCCGTTGAAGCGCTGGAATGTCGTCGTGCCGCGGTGGGGATTGCGGATATACTTGCGGCTCTCGGTGGGACGGACTCTCTGGATGACTTCGTTCGGGCTGAAGACGGCTCGCCAACCGGTTCGTTGCTCGCTCACCTAACACTTCCTCCGAGAATGGGTGCAAAGACCTGCGAAAACGGGATCAATTCTCGCTACCAGTCGGGGTGAACTGCCTGTCCTCTCACGATGACCGCCTCGAGACGCAGCTCCTGATCGAGCAGGAGGATGTCCGCGTCCTTGCCGGGTTCCAGGGAACCTTTGCGGTCGGCGACGCCGATGATCCGGGCGGGGTTGAGGCTCATCAGCGCGACCGCCTCGTGCACCGGAAGGCCGCTCGAAGCGAGTGCTTTTCTCACGCACCGCAGGCTCGTGCTGGCGCTCGATGCGAAGCCCGACCGGTCCGGCATGACCGCAACGGACTCGCCCTCCGCGACTCTACCGAGCTGGCCGTCCGATGGGCCGAAGGCGTACTCGCCGTCCGGCATTCCCGCCCCGCGCATCGCGTCCGTCACGAGGCAGATACGCTCGATGCCTTTTGCCCGAAGGACGAGTTTCATGAGTGGCGGGGGCAGATGCAGGCCATCGCTGATCATCTCGGCGGTGAGCCTGTCGCAAACGAGTGCTGCTTCCAGGAGGCCGGCCACGCGGTAGGGACCGTGCTTGCGGACGGAGGACATGGCTGAGTAGATGTGTGTGACGTGTGCAAGACCTGCTTCGACCGCCAACATGACCTCCTCGTAGGTGGCGAGCGAGTGCCCCGCGCAGGCGACGACCCCGGCCTGGCGTAGCCGGCGGATGAGATCGAGCGCACCGGGGAGCTCCGGGGCGAGCGTCATCGTCCGGATCACGCCGCTCTCGAGCATCTCATCGTATTCGCGCGGATCCGGGTCGCGGACGAATTCGGGGAGATGGCAGCCGCGCATCCTCCGCGCGAAGTACGGTCCCTCGCAGTGGACGCCGAGAATCTCGGCACCGTCCGTGTCCGTACCGACCATTTCCCGCGCACAGGCGAGCGCACGGAGGAGTGCTTCCATGCTGCTCGAGGCCGTCGTCGCCAGGAGCGAGGTCGTCCCGCCCAGGGCGTGGAAGCGGCAGAGCGTCCGGAGCGCCTCGGGCGTTGCGTCCATCGTATCCGCGCCGCCTCCGCCGTGTACATGGATGTCAACGAAGCCGGGCGAGACATAGAGTCGGGAAGCGTCGGTGCGGGCAGCGTAGGCCGGTGTGTCGGTGAGGGACTCGATTCGCCCGTCCTTCACGTTGACGCACTTCGTGGCGAGTCCGTCGGGCAGGATCACGTGACCGCCGACGATGGAATAGGCCGTTGGCTGGCTCATTTCAGTTGCTTCTCGACGGGCAGCGCGGTCCGGGCGCTACCTGCCCCGCAGCCATGCCCGGACCTCCGCCTCGGTCGGCTCCACGAGGTCGGGCTTGATCCCGATGTACTTGCACGCTTCGTAGAGCACGGGGGCGACGTGGCCGTGTATGCCGGCGACGTGGTGGATGTACGGGCCGTAGATCACCTTCTCCTCCCACATGGGCCAGTCCTTGACTTTGATCCAGACGTAGGTGCCGCGGTTCTTCGGGCCTTTCGTCCCCTCGGCGTGGCCGATGAGGAGCGAGTAGTCTCCACGTTCGCCGTCGAACCGTGCGATCGAGATCGGGCCGCCCTTGATCCGCCACTCGGAGACGCCGCGGCAGACGCCGGGCAGGATGTAATGCCCGCCGATGCCTTGCTTCTCCGCTTCGTCGTCGATTAGCTTGAGAGGGAAGGGGCCGCAGTGCCAGAGGAGCTCTGCGTTGTCGTCCCCGGGATGGCGGATGGTGAGATCGGCGAAGAAGGTCGGCGTCTCGCCGAATCGCGCTGCCTGGAGCAGCACGGAACTGATCGCGCCGTGAATATCGGTTTCGCAAGCCACCGGGTAGCCGTCGCCTGTGATCTCCCCGTGGACGAAGCAGGCGCTGATGCCGAGCGTGGTCTGCAGAGCGCTCCAGCACTGCACGGCCAGCGCGGAGAGAGCGTTTTCGCGTATGCGCTTCTCGAGTGCGAGCTTGAACCCCGCGATCCGGGCTATCGTGTTCTCGTCGCTATCCCCGAAGCTGACCTTTTCTTGCAGGGCAGCCATCTCGTCCCGCAGCATGGTCGGTTTCGAAGCGACCATGCCGCGAACCTCCTCGACGACCTCCGCAAGCGGCAGCGGGACGATCTCGATGCCGAATTTCTCCAGAAGTTCTGCCTCGTTGCACATCACCGTCCAGAAAGGAGCGGGTCGGAGTCCGACTTGGCCGATCCTGAGCCGGCGGAATGCCTTGACAACATTGGCGACTGCGAGGAAGTTGCGGACTCCGCGCTCGAAGACGGGATCGTCCAAACGGGAGTTGACGATGTAGGTGAAGGGGATGCCGAGTCTGCGGAGGATCTTGCTTGTGGCGAAGAGACCGCACTGAGTATCGCGGAGGCGGGTGCCATCGGGCAGGGGGGCCTCGTCGCGTGGTCCCCAGAGGAGGACAGGGACGCCCAGGAGCTTGGCGACCTTGCCGACTGCGTCCTCGGAGCCGAAGTTGCAGTGCGGCACGAACAGAGCGTCAGCACCAGCGGCCTTGAACTTGGCGGCTGCCTTCTCCGCATCCGCCAGCGTAACGAGCAGCCCCTCGTCATTGACCCCGCTCAGGTCAACAGTATTCACCTTCCACTGGCGGAGTTGATCCTCGACGAGCTTCTTGTAGCGGAGGCTATCCTCGCGGCTGAAAACGGTTCGACGCGTCGGCGCCACAGCCAGCTTCAGATCGGCGAATCTCATCCCTTGCTCCTTTTCGCAGTTTGTACCTTTGCCGCCGCTTGGCGGTCGTTCTCCGGGCGTCCCGCCCGCTCCAAAGAAGTATAGTCGGATTGCCTCGCTGGGGCAAGGGGCGCGAGACGCGGCCTTGACTCCTCGCTTGGAAAAGGGTATAAGGAAGCTGTGGAGTCGGAGGTCCTATGAATAGGTCGAGCGAGAAGCGGTTTGCTGGTCCGGTCTTCATAGTGGCTGGCCGGTGCGCCGCCGCGAAAGGGGGGATTCTCGACAGAGGGACGAGCAGCGTGGAGCCAAGAGTTCCAGCCGGCGGAAGAGCGTGCGGAACCGGGGGACGGGCGCAAGAAGTCCGAGGGTTCCGGCTTCGACGCGTCGGCCCCGCGCGTTTCCTTTCGTTGTGTCTCTGTGGGTTTGTTGCCTTCGTGGGCTCGGTCCGGGCTGGCGAGGTGGCGGCCCGGGAGAAACTGGCCGACCAGATCATCGCCTTCTTGAAGGTGGAGCGGCCGGAGGACGCCACGTTCATGGCGTTGCTGAACGCACTGCCGGGGCTTGTCGGACCGAGGCATTTCCCTGACCTCAAGGCGCTCTTCGAGAGTCCGATATCGAGTCAGCTGGACATGTTCCGTCATGGGTACGGGTATAGTTTCAAACCGCCCCTGATCCGGGCTATCGGAGCGACAAAAGCCACCGAGGCGGTTCCGTTCCTGGTGGATCTGATCAAGCTCGGAGAGGGGGTTCAGTACCTTCGAGAGGCTGCGCAGGCGCTCCACGCGCTCGGCGCCGACGCACAGGCTACAACGGCCCTCGAGAAGCTGCTCCCTCTCGTACAGAACGAGTACACGAAGCGGCAGATCCTCGACGCCCTGACCCTGCTCGGCGACGATTCGGATGAGACGATCAAGGCGATCCGCTCGCTGCCCGATCGGTGGTCGAGGATGGAACTGCTTAACCGGTTGCGCTCGGCGAAGGCCGTACCGGCTCTGATCGAGCTCTTTGACGACAGGAACATGCAGCCCCAGAGTATAGACGCAAGCCTCCGGAAGCTGACGTTGGAGGACTCGCTGTCGGGAAAGGCAGCGTGGGCGGAGTGGTGGGAGAAGAACAAGGCCAGTTTCTGCGTTCTCGGTACGTCTGAGCAGGACGTGCCGAAGCTGGTCGAGCTGATGTTTGCCGCTGGCCGTCAGAGGGATGGCTACCTCCGACAGGAAGTGACGGAACGGCTCAAGAAATGGCCGAAGGCTGCGATCGTGGCGCTGCTCCCGCTGATCGGCTCGAAGGAACCGGAGCTACCGGCGACGGTGGCCGATCTACTGTTGAGGGAGTTCGGGGACGATGGCAGGGCTGCGTTTGCGGAGTACATACTGAGCGGGAAGCCGCTCGCCGAATCGGCGGCCCGGTTCGCCGGGCCGGCGCTTGCGAACCGGGTGCAGACGCTCGACCAGGTGAAGGCTCTGCTGGGCCGAGCCGACCTCGGGGAGGAGGTCAAGGCCAGCTTACTGGATGCCATCGCTGCTGAGCGGCAGACCCCCGAGTACATCGAGTTCTACAGCGCGAAGATCCCGCAGCTCTCCCCGGACCAACGATGGCGACTCTTTGCCAGTCTGTACCGAGGCCGGAGTCTCGCGGGCATCCAGATGCTCTTCAACCTTGCGAGCGGCCAAGATGCCGAGATGAGTCGCACAGTCGTGCAAAGCGCTCCCCCGGGTTGGGCTCGGACGGCTGATGCCCAGAAGTTCTGTGCGGATACCCTATCGAAGCCGAACCTGACGGACGGTCAGGTGATATTCCTTCTGAGGGGGCTGTATCGCCAGGCCGTTTCGCCCGAGGTGCAGGCAATAGCGATCAAGTTCGTAGGCGCTGAAAAGACGGAAATACGGGAAGCGGCGATCGGTGTCTTCGAAGAGGGAGTCCCCGCGGCGTTGCTGGGGCCGATCAAGGAAGCAGCCCTCAAGGAGACCGACGCGGGGATCAAGGGCCGTCTCGTTGACGCGGTTGCCCGCGCGCGGACTAAAGAAGCTCTCGATGTCCTTGCCGCCTTCCTCACCTCCGGGGATGAGGGACTCCAGAACGGAGCGGCCAATGCGCTCCGCAACTTCGAGGGTACCGAGTGGAATGCCCTGGCGGTTCGCCTGGCTATCGAGAACGTCGGGAATCTCCCCGGCCCGGCCCAGGCGGTCATGATGGAGTGGCTCCTCCGTACTTCGCCGAAGGAGGCAGCGGCGAAAGTGCTTCAATTGATCGCCGCCAAGCCGGACGCCCTGAGCCCGGGGATAGTGTGGGCCTTCGGTTCGGTTGACGATAAGGATAGCCTCGCCAAGCTCAAGGATTGGGTCAAGGAGCCCGATGCGGAGATCCGGCTGGCGGCGGCAGCCGCGCTTGTCAAGCGTGGCGATACGGCAGGCGCGGACGAGCTGCGCAAGGCCCTCCGAGCGGAGGAGGACATCCGCTTCCGGCTCGAGGCGCTCAGGTTCCTCGAGAACCATCCGGACAGGAAGTTCGTCCCGTACCTGATCGAGCGCTTGACAGCAGAGAAAGTCGAGGAATTGAGGAAGAAAGTTCTGAGAGTCCTGACTGTCACGGCGGGCCAGAGCGTCGGCCAGGGCGCGGAGGAATGGAAGAAATGGTACGAGGCGCAGGAGAAGGAAACGCGGGTGCCTTGACGCTTGTCCCGTCCGATACGACTTGAGGGGCTGTGCTCGTGTTGATAGAATACGTACGAGATGGCAGAACATCGGGTTGGAGAGTACATCGTGGCCGAGCCGATTTGGAGAGGCCGGACCACGATGGTCTACCGGGGTCGGGGGCCGGATGGCATGGAGGTCGCCCTCAAGACGCTGCACGACCGCTGCGAGAATCCCGAAGAGGTCACTGACGAGCTCGACAGGGAGGCCCGCATCGCGTCGCGTCTCGACCATCCGTTCATCGTGCGAACGTTCGAACTGTTCTACATCAACGACCGGCCCTGGATCGTGATGGAGTACTTTCCCGGTCGGAACATCAAGCAGTTGCTCATGGCTAAGAGCCCGGTCATCCGGGAGCGCGCAAAGGACATAATGACCGCCTGTGCGGATGCTCTTGGATACCTGCACTCGCGTGGCCTGATCCATCTCGACATGAAGCCGGAGAACGTACTGGTCGCCGATTCGGGCGAAACCAAGCTCATTGACTTCGCACTTGCGACCGACAGAATTCCGCTCATACAGCGCATATTCCCCGGTCTGAGGAAGATCGCGGGCACGCGAGGCTACATCGCACCCGAGACGATTCTCAAGAAATCTATAGACCCACGCACGGACATTTACTCTTACGGGACGACATTCTACGAGATGCTCTGCGGGCGGCCGGTCTTTCCGACGGACGACCAGGGCAAGCTTCTCCAGATGCACCTCACGATGCGCCCCTCTTCCATGAGAATATATTGCAAGGACTTGACCGAAGACATTGACAAGCTCATCCTTCAAATGTTGGAGAAGGATCCCGCTCGGCGCCCGCCCGACATGGCGTCGATCATCGGGCGACTGGAGCGGATGGAAATCTTCAAGAAGGGCACGTAATCTATGTCAATCAACGTTCTGCCATTCGAGCAACCGATCCTGGAACTCGGCAAGCGGATTCGAGAGTTGGAGGATTTTCAGGCCAGCCGGGGTGTAGACCTCTCTGCGTCCATCCGGGAGCTGCGGTCGCGTCAGGAGCAGCTTGCCCGGGAGATCTACGCTAATCTGACGCCCTGGCAGCGAGTCCAGCTTGCCCGCCATCTCAATCGGCCCACCACGCTCGATCTGGCAGCTGACATCCTCGAAGGCTTCGTCGAACTCCACGGAGATCGCCTCTTCGCAGACGACAAGGCGCTCGTCTGCGGCTTCGGGAAGCTCGACTCTCAGACGGTCCTCCTCGTCGGCCATCAGAAGGGCCGCGACACGGCGGAGCGCCTCGAGCGAAACTGGGCTCTCGCCCACGCCGAAGGCTACCGAAAAGCCCTCCACAAGATGCAACTGGCCGCGCGGTTCAATATCCCGATCCTGACCTTCATTGACACCGCCGGAGCGTACCCTGGCATCGGTGCGGAGGAGCGGGGCGTGGCTCATGCCATTGCCCTCAATCTACACGAGATGTCAAGATTGCCCGTTCCCATCGTCTGCACGGTGATCGGGGAGGGCGGCAGCGGCGGGGCGCTCGGAATCGGCGTCGGCGACAGGCTCCTGATGCTCCAGAACACCTATTACTCCGTCATCACGCCCGAAGGCTGCGCTGCGATCCTCTGGAAGACCGCCGAGAAAAAGGAAGACGCCGCTCGCGCCCTCAAGCTGACGCCGCAGGAGCTCCTCGAACTCGGCATCGTTGACCAGGTCGTACCCGAACCGGTCTGCGGAGCTCACAATGACCGCGAGAATACTTCAAAGATCCTCAAGCAGTACCTTATCCAGAATCTCAACGAACTCCTCCACATCCCGGTCGACATACTGCTCGAGCGCCGATATGAAAAGTACCGACGCATCGGCTTCTTCGAAGAATCCATTGAAAGCGCTGATCTTTGACATCAAGAAGTTCGCCGTCCACGACGGACCCGGTATCCGAACGACCGTCTTCTTCAAGGGCTGCAATCTGCGCTGTGTCTGGTGTCATAACCCGGAGTCCATCCATTCCTACCCGGAGATCGCGTTTTTCGAGGACAAGTGCATTGCCTGTGGCAACTGCTTCAAGGCGTGCAAGACCGGGGCACTGAGGCTGGTCGAGGGCAAGGCGCTCTACGAGGAGGCCAAGTGCACACGCTGCGGCTCCTGCACGGAGGTCTGCTATGCCGAGGCTCGGTTTATGTACGGCAAGTGGATGACGCTCGATGCGGTGCTCGAAGAGATCATGAAGGACAAGCCCTTCTACGACAACTCGGGCGGCGGTGCGACCTTCTCCGGCGGCGAGCCACTCCTTCAGGCCGAGTTCGTCGCCGAGCTTGCACGGCTCTGCCATGCGAACGGCGTCACGGTCGCTGTGGACACCGCCGCATCCGTCCCGTGGTCCGCTGTCGAGATGGTTCTACCGCACACGGACTACTTCCTCGTTGACCTCAAGATCATGGATTCCGAGCTTCACCGGAAGCATTGCGGCACACCGGTGGAGATGATTCACGACAACCTACGCCGCCTCTCGAAGGCAGGGGCGAGGATCGTGATCCGTGTGCCGGTGATCCCAGGCTATACGGACTCCCAGGAGAACCTCCGCCGGATCGCCGAGTTCGCACACGGGCTGAAAGGCGTGGAATCTCTCGAGCTTCTCCCCTATCACGGCCTCGGCGAAAGCAAGTACCGTCGGCTGGGGCGCCAGTACCTCCTGAGCGGAGTGAAGGCGCCGCCGCGCGAACGCCTCGAGGAGCTCGCCGCCCATGCCCAGAGGTTTGGCCTACTTGTCAAGATCGAAGCGTGAGCCGGGGGCCGAGTCCGCCCGCGAATGACGGAAACACCACGCACAGATATGGCTGGACCAGAAAGTACCGTCCTTCTCCGAGTTCGCTACAGCGAGACCGACCGGATGGGCACGTTCTACAACTCGCGGGCACTCGAATGGTTCGAGGTCGGTCGTACGGAACTGACTCGGACGCTCGGCATCGCCTACGCGGAGATGGAAGCGAGAGGTGTCCTCCTGCCTGTGATCGAGGCCCACGTCGAGTATCTCAGCCGAGCCGCTTACGATGATCTGCTCCGGATCGTTACGACTGCCACCATGGTCGGCAGGGCGCGAATCCGCTTCGACGTCCGGATCTCTCACGCGGAAAGCCAGGTCGAGGTCGTCCGTGGGTACACCGTGCATGCTTTCACCGACCGCTCCGGCAAGCCGATGCCGCCGCCCGCATGGGTGCTGAAGGCCCTGGCTGGGGAGGGCACTGGCTGAGGGGAGGGGCGAGCATGGTAGAGTTCGACCCGGACCCGCTCCGGCACGTTGTCTTCCACAGCCCGGCCGAAACCGGCATCTACCTCGGCAGTCCGAGCGTCGTTCGCGCTCCGGACGGGGCGCTCGTGGTATCCCACGACTTCTTTGGTCCGGGAAGCCCACGCGACAAGTACGGCCGCGCTTC
>Ga0272448_1002221_pt1 | contig 24775 bp, 24 predicted proteins | sample YNPCB0191_FD_202220 | JGI IMG/M metagenome (GOLD analysis project Ga0272448, IMG submission 202220) | Hot spring sediment microbial communities from Yellowstone National Park, WY, United States - YNP-CB-019-1 | ecosystem: Environmental > Aquatic > Thermal springs > Hot (42-90C) > Sediment... | reverse complement strand
ATGACCTGCTCGGCGCCGTGGCCCGCGCCAGGCCCGATTGGCAGATCGTCATGGTGGGGCCATTCATGAAAGTGAACCCCGACGAACTGCCCCACGCGCCCAACCTGCACTATCTGGGGCAGCGGCCCTACGAGGAGCTGCCCGCCTACATCGCTGGCTGGGATGTGGCCATCATGCCCTTCGCCCTCAACGAAGCGACACGCTACATCAGCCCGACCAAGACCCTCGAGTACATGGCCGCCGGGCGAGAGATCGTCTCGACGCCGATCACCGATGTCCAGGAGCCCTATGGCGAAATCGTGCACATCGCCGACGGCGCAGGGCCTTTCATCGAGGCCTGCCAGCGCGCCCTGAACGAGCCGCCTGAGGAGCGCCTGCGCCGCGAGCGGAGCCGGGAGGCTGTGCTGGCCCAGACGTCGTGGGATGACACCGCCAGCCGCATGCATGCCCTTCTCGACCAGGCTGCCGAAAGCCGCCTGTTCCGCACCCAGATCCCCGAGGACTGCTGACGAGATGGAGCAAGACGAAAGCGGGCCTCCGCATGCCTGGGAGGCTTGGGCCTGTGCAGGGCGACGGGCTGGAAAGCCCGTCCCACAGCCGACCACGGGCTGGAAAGCCCATGCCACGGCCGACGGTGAGGGGGCTGCAGGCCCGAAGAGCCTGGCCACAGGGAGAGCCAGTGGCACAGCGATGAGGAGGAAGGTATGTGGACCGACATGCTGATCATCGGGGCGGGCCCAACGGGGCTCAGCGCCGCGTATCACTACAAGGGCGACTATGTGATCGTGGAGAAGGAGAGCCGCGTCGGGGGGTTGTGCCGATCGATTTTTGATCGCGGTTTCGTCTTCGACCATGCCGGACACATCTTCTTTACCAGCGACCCCTACGTGAGCGACGTTCTGGCGCCAATGCTCCTGGGGGAGAATGTCCACAGGCAGTACCGCGAGGCCTGGGTCTACTCGCAGGGGGTGTACACCCGTTACCCCTTCCAGGCCAGCACCTTTGGCCTGCCTGTCGAGGTGGTCAAAGAGTGCATCCTGGGCGCGGTGGAGGCACAGCGCAATTACCGCAGCGACGCCAGACCGCGCAACTTTGCCGAGTTCATGCAGGCGCAGTGGGGAGCTGGCATCTGCAGGCACTTTATGGTTCCCTACAACCGGAAGATCTGGACGGTCCCGCCGGAGGAGATGGACTGGTCGTGGATGGCAGGCCGGGTTCCCCAGCCCAACCTGGAGGAGATCATCGACGGTGCCCTGCAGCCCCAGCCCAAGCCCATGGGGCCAAACGCGCGTTTCAGCTACCCCCTGCGCGGTGGGTTCGAGGCGCTGATGCGCGGCTGGCTCAGGTTTGTGGATGGCGGCCGAGTCTGGACGAACACGCGCGTGACGGCGGTGGACCCCGACGACCGCCTGGCGGTGCTCAGCGATGGGCGCACGGTGCACTATGAGCATCTGATCAACACTGCACCGCTGCCCGAGTTCCTGAAACTGATCCCGCGGCTGCCCCACGACGTGCAGGAGGCGGCCCGGCGGCTGCGCACCGTGTCGGTGCGCTGCGTGAACCTGGGGCTGGCCCGGCCCGACGTGAGCGACAAACACTGGATCTACTACCCCGAGGCGCGGCCGCTCTTCCATCGCATCTTTGTCCAGTCCAACGCTTCGCCCCACGTGGCGCCGGCCGGCTGCAGTTCGGTGACCGCCGAGATCAGCTACTCGCCGAGCAAGCCTCTGCCGGCCGAGGGGGAAGCTCTGATCGCGCGCGTCATCGATGATGCCCAGGCGGTGGGGCTCCTGCGCCCGTCGGACACCATTCTGGTGGCGAACGAGGCGGATATCCCATACGGGTACGTGCTGCCCGACCTGCACCGCGAAGCAGCGGTGGCCAGCATTCTCGACTGGCTGCGGCCGCGGGGCATCATCTCGGCCGGGCGCTTTGGGGAATGGAAGTACCTGAACACCGACCAATGCTTCCTGGCAGGGCGCACGGCGGCCGAGCAGTCCGCGCCGGTGCTGCGCGCACGCAGCTTTGTGCTGCGTCACCCCGCGCCGCATGTTGCGGTTCGCGAGCCGAGCCTGCTGGCTGCAGCGGCCGATCAGGGGCCGGGCAAGGGCAAGGACGTGCTCTAGGATTGCGCTCCGAGCGTGTCCACTGACCGCGGGGCAGCCGGAGGCCTCCGGAAGGCGGCCGATCGCTGCGCGCGCCCGGAGCTGAAAGTGGGTGTGCTCATTGGGGGGCGTGTTGGAGGACGCTCCGGGCTGAGAACGGCGTCGGTTGGCACAGGGTTCACCTTGGGGCACTTGATGGCGTTCGCTGGGCACGCCCGGAGCTGAGAGTGGGTGTGCTCATTGGGGGGCGTGTTGCAGGACGGTCCGGGCTGAGAATGGCGTCGGTTGGCACAGGGTTCACCTTGGGGCACTGAGCTGGGGTGGCAAGCCTCCACATTGAAGTCAAGGACTGCCGGCCTGTGAAGATCGTGGACGGGCATCTGCACGCTTCGGGGCGCGAGACGGCCGCCGAGGTTCTGGCGGCGCTCGACGAAGCCGGGGTCGAGATGGCCTGCATTCTGGCCCCGTTCCTGACGCCGCCCTACAGCCTGCATGATGCGGAGACTCTGCGGGCGGCCAACGGGCACGTGGCCGGGCTGGTGCGCGGCCATGGCGACCGGCTGGTCGGCTTTGCGGTGGTGAATCCGGCGCTGCCCGGAGCGCCGGAGGAGGTAGAGCGCGCTGCCGGCCTGGGCCTCCGCGGGCTCAAGCTGGTGCCAGCGGGTTGGTACCCCTACGACGAGGCGGCGCTGGCCGTCTACGCTGTGGCCGAGGCTTTCGGTTTGCCGCTGCTCTTCCATAGCGGGGTCTTTATCGATGGTCGCTCCAGCCGTTTCTGCCGGCCTGCCTACTATGAAGCGGTGCGCGACACGCCCAGATTGCGCGTCTCCCTGGCCCATCTGGGCTGGCCTTGGAGCGATGAGGCCATCGCCGTGGCGCTGATCGACCGCATCAAGGGCGTCGAGCCCCAGGGCTGCCAGTTCCGGCTCGACATCTCCTTCGGCCCGCCGCCGCCCTACCGCCGGCAGGTGGTCGGGTTGGCCTGGCAGGCGCTGGGCGCCGAGCTGCTGATCTATGGCAGCGATCGCTTCCTGCCCTGCAGTGGCGAAGAGCTGCGCCAGGCCCATGGCGAGGCCCGGTCGCTGCTCGAGGAGCTGGGCCTTGCCCGGGAGCAGGTGCGCCAGGTGCTGGCGGAGAATGCCCTCGGCTGGCTGAACGTTGGGGGGAGGCCCGCCTCGTCACCCCCAGCGGCCGAGCCAGGGCTTCTGCCAAGTCGCAGCCTGTCACGCTGAGCGGCTCTTCGGGCGCCCCAATGGGGCGAGTCGTGCGTGGCGAAGCATCCTTCTTGCGCGGCAAGCACTCCTCGCGGACGCGCATCCGCCACCGCAATGGGCTCGCAAAAGCCGCTCAGGGTGACATAAGGCCGACTCTGAAAAAGCCCTGGGCCGAGCCTGGCAGCGGGGGCACGGACCTTGCCGCGGTGCCTGGGTGGACCCCGTATCGCCGGAACTGACCCTATGCAGGAACACAGCCGGCGAGAGGACGGAATGAGGATGGAGTCCTTACAAACAGAACCTGCATCACTACGTGTCCTCGAGGTGGTGGGCAACGCCATCGTCGGGGGTGTCGAGCGACATGTGCAGTTGCTGGTCGAGGGCCTGACGGCACAGGGGTTTGGCATCCGTGCCCTCTGCCCATTCGAGAGCCCGTTTACCAACGCACTGCGGGCCAGCGGCTGCCCGGTGCAGATCGCGATGATCGAACAGTCGCTGGAATGGCGTTCGCTGCTGACGGCGGCCGAGATCATCCGCCGGCAGCAGATCGATCTGGTGCACACGCACCTGTTCAATGCCACCCTGCTGGGTAGCGTAGCCGGGGCGCTGGCCGGGGTGCCGGTGGTGGCCACCATCCACGGCAACACACTCCTGGCCGAGGAAGTGGCGGTGGCCCGCCTGACCGGCGCGCACCTGGTCACCGTCTGTACGGCCGCGTATGGGATGGTCCTCTCGTTGGGGATGCCAGAGGACCAGGTCAGCCTGATCCCCAACGCAGTGGACAGCCGCCGTTTCCGGCCCGAGCGCGATGGCCGCCCCTTCCGGCAGCGCATCGGTGTGCCCGAAGGGGCGCCGTTGGTAGGCATGGTAGCCCGTCTGTCGCGTGAGAAGGGGCCAGACCTCTTTGTGCAGGCTGCCAGTGCGGTGGCCGCGGCTCGCCCCGACGTGCACCTGGTGCTGGTGGGCGACGGCCCCATGCGCGCCGAGCTGGAGCGCCAGATCGAGGGCCTGAACCTGGGCGAGCGCTTTCACCTGGCCGGCACCGCCGCCGACACCAGCGAGGTCTACCCGGCTCTCGATGTCGTCTGCCTGTCCTCACGCATGGAGGGCATCCCGCTGACTTTGCTCGAGGCTATGGCCTCGGGGCGCCCGGTGGTGGCGACCAACGTGGGGGGCATCCCCGAGCTGGTGGAGATGGGCGAGACGGGCTGGCTGGTGGCTCAGGGCGACATGAGGGCCCTGAGTGAGAAGATCGTGTGGTTGCTCGACAACCCCGAGCGGGCCGTGGCGATGGGCAGGGCCGGCCGCCGGCGGGTGGAAGAATCGTTCGACATCCGTGTGCAGACGGGCAGGGTGGCGGCCCTCTTCCGACGGGTGGTGGAGAGCCGGCGCCCGCAAGCCCTGACCACCCTGCGGCTCGACCAGGTCTACGGGCATGCACGTGTCTCCTAGCCGTGTTGCAACGTAGTGTGGACAGTTCTGAACAGCCATCCAGGTCACTGCAAAGCACTGCGCTGCTGCGGCAGCACGTGAGCATGCCCGGCACATTGCACCCCACAGCGAGGATCGATGCGCCAAGAGAGCCTCTTTCCCAGCTTTTGGATGGCGGGTTTTGAGTGTTCGAGCCAGGTGCACTACCGTGGCCGCGGGCGCCTCGACTATACCGCGGCTCTCGAGCACGACCGGCGAGCCGAGGCCGACTATGCGCTGCTGGCGCAATTCGGCATCCGCACGGCCCGTGACGGCATCCGCTGGCACCTGATCGAGCGGCGCCCAGGGCACTTTGACTTTGGGATGGTCGAGCCGCTACGCCGTGCCGCCGAGAAGCACGGCGTGCTGGTGATCTGGGATATCTGCCACTACGGCTGGCCCGACGACGTCAGCCCGCTGGAGCCCAGTTTCCCCGACCGTTACTCCCGTTTCGCCCGTGCGTTCGCCCGGTACATGAAGGACTCGTCGGATGCGGTGCCCTACTACGCGCCGATCAACGAGATCTCGTTCCTCTCCTGGTGCACGGGGGAGGTGGCGATCTTTGCGCCGTTTGGGCGCGGGCAGGGGAACACGGCCAAGTTCAACTACATCCGTGCGGCCGTTGCCGGCATCGAGGCCATCTGGGAGGTCGACCCCCGGGCACGCATCGTGCACACCGACCCCATCATCCGTGCCATCGCGCCGCCCCATCGCCCCGACCTGCTCCGCGAGGCCAAGGACAAGTGCGAATCGCAGTTCCAGGCGTGGGACATGTTGGCCGGCCGGCTCGAACCGCAACTGGGTGGGCAGCCACGCTACCTCGACATCCTGGGCGTGAACTTTTACCCCCACAACCAGTGGGAGATCGACGGCAGCACGCTGACCCTTTCGCACCCGCAGTGGCTCGACCTGCACGAGCTCCTGGCCCGGGTGTACGCCCGCTACGGCCGGCCCTTCTTCATCGCCGAGACCTGCGGCCGGGGGCCCACACGGGGGCCGTGGCTCGAGTACATCACCCAGCAGTCGCTCATTGCCCTGCAGCGGGGGTTGCCGCTGGCGGGCATCTGTCTCTACCCCATCATCGACGCACCCGACTGGAACACCGGCCTCTACCAGCACTGTGGCCTGTGGGATGTGGTGCCTACCCCCGGCGACCCGCTGGCCAGGGTGCTGAATGAGCCCTATGCCGCGGCCCTGCGCAGGGCTCAGGCAAGGCTGGATCAGGCCCTTGCGCGGCTGCCGAGGCAGGCTGTGGGAGCGGAAAGGTCCGAGGCCGCAACCGGCTTGAACGCTTCGCGCTGGCCCGGTGCTGAACCTTAAGGGGGAACTGTGGGGTTGCGGGGCGTCGGGTGCCCCACGCCCCGCAACCCCACAGTTCCCCCTCCTGGATCGGTTCCGGGCTCGTGGCGGAGCAAGATGCCCGGACCAGAGCCAGGTGTCCATTGTGGGGTGTACCTGCATGAGGATCGAGATGACAACACCTGCCGACCAACTTGCCACAGGCATCCACATCTGCTTCTTCACCGATAGCCTGGAGCCGAGCGGCCTGGGCGTACACCTGCTGAACCTGATGCGCTGGCTGAGCCCGGCGCGCTTTGAGATGTCGCTCGTCTGCCCCGACACGCCGGGCGGCCGGCAGTTGATGGGGCGCGCGGCGCGCCTCGGCGCCGTGGTCCATCCCCTCACCGTCCGCGACCGGAGCGACCAGGTGAGCATCGACCACCTGTACCGCATCCTACGGAGCGAGGGCGTGACCATCTTTCACAGCCAGGTGGGCATTTCGTGGGAAGGGATGCTGGGCTTGCGCATCGCGCATCGGGCCGGCGTGCCGGTGCGCGTGGTGACGGAGCACCTGCCCTACCTGTTGACCCACCCCGGCCAGGTGGCCGAGCACCGCCAGACTGTACGGCTGGCGCACCGCGTGATCACCGTGTCGGAAGGGTCACGGCACACCTTCCTGGCACAGGGCTACCCGGCGGAGCAGTTCATCTGCATCCACAACGGCATCGAGTTGCCACCCGAGCGGCCACTGGGCGAGGCGCGCCGGGTGCGGGCTGAGCTGGGCCTGTGCCCGGGCGCGCCGCTTCTCTTAACGGTGGCGCGCATGACCTGGCAGAAGGGGCACGACGCGCTGCTGGCCGCCGCGCCGAGGGTGCTGGCCCGCTACCCGCAGGCCTGCCTGGCCTGGGTGGGCGAGGGGCCGGAGCGGCCGCGGCTCGAAGCGGAGGCCCTCGCGCTGGGCGTGGCCGGGAGCATCCGCTTCCTGGGCCAGCGGGAGGACGTGCCCGCGCTCCTTGGGGCGGCCGACCTCTTCGTCCTCCCCTCGCGCTTCGAGGGCCACCCATTGAGCGCGCTGGAGGCGCTGGCCAGCGGGCTGCCGGTTGTGGGCACCCGGGTCTGTGGCCTGGATGAGGCGGTGGCCGATGGCGAGACCGGCCTGTTGGTGGAGCCCGACCGCCCCGAGGAGCTGGCGGCGGCCATCCTCGAGCTCCTCGGCGACGGTGACCTGCGCCATCGCATGGGCCGGGCCGGGCGCCAGCAGGTGGCCACCCGCTTTACCGCCCGTGCCATGGCGCGCGCCACCGCACAGCTCTACGAGAGCCTGCTGCGCGAGGTAGCCGGCAGAACAGAAGGGGAGTGATGGGCATGGCAGTGCGGGTGGGCATGATCGGGGCGGGCTTTATCGGTGTGCGGCACTTGAAGAACCTGGCCGCCATGGCGGATGCGCGCATCGTGGGGGTGGCCGACAGCGATGGAGCGCGTGCCCAGGAGCAGGCCGCAGCTTGCGGCGCGCGTGCCTACTGCGACTGGCGGGCCCTGCTGGAGAATGAGCGCCCCGATGCGGCCTACATCTGCCTGCCGCCCTTTGCCCATGGCGAGCCGGAGCAGGCGCTGATCGAGCGGGGGATTCCCTTCTTCACCGAAAAGCCTCTGGCCACGACGGCCGAGGTGCCCGAGCGCATCGCTGCCCAGGTGCAGGCGCGGGGGCTGGTCACCTCCGTGGGCTACCACTGGCGCTACCTGGATACGCTGGAGCTCGCCCGTCAGGTGGTCGAGGGCCACCCCCCGCGGCTGGCGCTGGGCTTCTGGATCGACTTTGTGCCCCCGCCACCTTGGTGGACGCGACGAGAGTGCTCCGGCGGCCAGGTGGTCGAGCAGGCGACCCATATCCTCGACCTGGCGCGACACCTGCTGGGCGAGCCGCGCCGGGTGTTCGCCGTCGCCTGCCATGGCGGGCTGGGCCACTACCCCGAGGCGGATATCGACGCGGCCACGGTGGCCACACTCCAGTTCCCATCGGGGGCGGTCGCCGTCATCGCCTCCTCGTGCCTGGTCCACTACCCCCACCGCATCGGCCTGTGGCTCTACGCTGAGGACCTGATCGTCGAGTGCCGCGAGTTCTCGCTGCGCATCGAAGAGCCGCAGGGAACCCAGACCTATGAGCCGCAGGTCGACCCCTTCTTCGTTGAGGACCAGGCCTTCATCCACGCCGTGCAGGCCGGCGACACTTCGGGCATCCGCGTGCCCTACCAGGAGGCCCTGCGCTCGCACCGGCTTACCATGCGCGTGGTCGAGGCGGCGGCCACGGGCCAACCACTGACCGTTGCGGCCGACGCCCGCGACAAAGCCAGGCTGAACGGCTGACCCGCCGGGCTGCCTCGCTCCTTCGCCTGGCACGTATGTTGCTACCCCATCGCCGAGAGAGCTGGCGGCCTGCCCATTCTGTGCAGGGCAGCCACACTTTCCTTCGAGTCGGTCCGCAACAGGGGACGGGATGGCGGGAAGAGAGGGCAATGGCCCCGACCAGGGCGGCATCCGCTGGGGAACACTCATCGCTTGGCTGGTGGTGCCTCTGGCGCTCGCACTCCTCATCTATGGTTGTGCCACCAGCGCCGGTTCGCTCAGCACGAGCGCCACGCAGATCCCATACTCCGAGTTCCGCGCCCAACTGGTGGCCGGCAATGTGGCCAGCATCGTGGCCCAGGGCGACGAGATCCGTGGCACGCTCAAGAGCCCGGCGCAGACGACGGCCGACCAGAGCGGGCCTGTGCAGTACTCCGACTTTGTGACGCTGCGGCCACCCTTTGGGGACCCGGAACTCTTTGACCTCCTGACGAAGCAGAATGTGCAGATCCAGGCGGTGTCGAGCTCGGGGTCTTCGACCATCGGCAATATCCTCCTGACCGTCGTGCCGCTATTGCTCCTGCTGGGGTTGGGGCTGGCCCTTGCGCGGAGCATGCGCGGCCAGGGCTCTCCTATGGCGGATTTCGGTCGCAGCGGCGCCAAGGTGTACCACAAGGAGGCGAGCTCGGCCGTTACCTTCGATGATGTGGCGGGGGCCGACGGCGCCAAGATGGAGCTGCGCGAGGTCATCGAGTTCCTGCGCAACCCGGGCAAGTTCCGCAGGGTGGGGGCCTCGATGCCCAAGGGCATCCTCTTGGTGGGGCCTCCGGGCACCGGCAAGACGCTGCTGGCCCGCGCCGTGGCAGGTGAGGCGGGGGTGCCCTTCTACAGCATCACCGGCTCGGATTTTATGGAGATGTTCGTGGGCGTAGGCGCCAGCCGCGTGCGTGACCTTTTCAACGAAGCCAAGCGCACCCGCCCCAGCATCATCTTTGTGGATGAGTTGGATAGCATTGGCCGCCTGCGGGGCGCAGGCATCGGCGGCGGGCACGACGAGCGCGAGCAGACCCTCAACCAGCTCCTGAGCGAGATGGACGGCTTTGAGCCCAACGAGGGCGTGGTGGTCATGGCCGCTACCAACCGCCCCGACATCCTCGACCCGGCGCTCCTGCGCCCCGGCCGCTTCGACCGGCACATCACCGTGGACCTGCCCTCCAGCAGCCAACGCCTGGCCATCCTGCGCGTGCATGCGCGCAACAAGCCGCTCGGGCCTGATGTGGACCTCGACGAGGTGGCGCGTGGCACGCCGGGTTTTTCGGGCGCCGACCTGGAGAACCTGCTCAATGAGGCAGCGCTGAATGCGGCCCGTGAGGGCAAGACGGTGATCGAGCGAGCCGACGTGGAGGACGCTCGCGACAAGGTGATGATGGGCCTCAAACGCGAAGGGGTGGCCATCGATGAGGAGGAGAAACGCATCCTGGCCTACCACGAGGCCGGCCACACGCTGGCCGCCATCAGCCTGCCCAAGGCCGACCCCATCCACAAGGTCACCATCATCCCGCGCGGCCGGGCCATGGGCATCACCCAGCAATTGCCAGAAGGCGAAGCCCACATCTACCAGCAGGCCTATATGCAGGACCGGCTGGCCGTGCTCCTGGCCGGCCGGGCTGCGGAGATGCTGGTCTTCGATACCCGCACCTCCGGCGCCGAGGCCGACCTGCGCGAGGCCACACAGATCGCGCGGCGCATGGTCTCCACCTGGGGCATGGGGCAGAGCATCGGCCCGGTGAGCTTTGACAGTGAGGGGGGTGAGGTCTTCCTGGGCGAGGATTTGGGCCGGCCGCGGCCCTACAGTGAGCAGATGGCCAGCGCCATCGACATCGAGGTGCAGCGCTACCTGAACCAGGCGCTGGAGCGGGCGCGCTCGATTCTCGTCGAGCGGCGCGCCACCCTCGACGCACTGGCCGGCGCCCTGGCCGAGAAGGAAGAGCTGAGCGGCGATGATGTCACGCAGATCGCACATTCACAGGCGGCCCGAGTACGGGAAATGAAAGGAGAAGAGAGCAGATGAGCACCGATCCCTTTATCACCATCGTACCCCGCAAGATGACGGCGTCCGAGCTGGCGCGGGCGATCCGCCTCGACATCTCGGCCGAGCTGGATGCCGCCAACCTCTACCAGGCCCACATCGATGCCACCGATGACGAGCGGGCCAAAGCCGTCCTGGCCCACATCCGCGATGAGGAGAAGGAGCACGCCGCCGAGTTCCTGCAGCTCCTGGCGCTGCTCGACCCCTATCAGGCGGAGGAGTTGCAGGCCGCGCCCCAGAACGTGGCCCAGGTCCTCGCCGAGGGCAGGGTGTCTGGCGGGGCTCCGGGCGAGACTCCCGGCGCCTCGGCGGCCGGAGGGGCCGCGCAGGAGCGGCTCACAGTGGGCAGCCTCATGGGCAGGGGCCAGGGGTAGGGAGGCAGGCGATGAATGGTTACCTTTTGCGGTCGCAGGCACCACTTTCTGCCGAGGAGTGGCAGGCGATCGACCAGGCGGTGGTGCAGGTGGCGAGGCGAACGCTGGTAGGGCGCCGCTTCCTGACGCTATTCGGCCCGTTGGGGGCCGGCATCCAGCACACCGTAGCCGACCGCTACGTGGGCACCGAGGCTGCGCGCCTCAGCCTGTTGGGCAGCGAGGAGGAGAACGTCCTCAAGCCTGAGAGCCGGCGTGTCATGCCCCTGCCCCTGCTGTACCGCGACTTTCGGATCGGCTGGCGCGACCTGGAGAGTTCGCGGCGCCTGGGCATCCCGCTGGATGCCTCGGCAGCGGCGATCGCTGCAGCCGACGTGGCCGCCCTGGAGGACCGCACCCTCATGAACGGCAACGACGAGCGGCAACAGGTGGGCTTTCTCAACTATGCCGACCGCCTGCGCGTGCCCCTGGGCAACTGGGAGCAGCCCGGTGGCGGCTTTGCCGCGGTGCTCAGCGCCGTAAACGAACTGGTCAACCACAACGTGCGCGAACCCTACACTGTCGTCGTGCCCCCGCAGCTCTTCGTACGGCTGAATCGGGTGTTCGACAACACCGGCGTCCTGGAGATCGATCAGGTGCGGCGGCTGGTGGGCGGAGGAGTCTACATGACCCCGACGCTGCCGCCCAACGTAGCGGTGGTGGTGGCGCCCGGGCCGGAGAACATGGACCTGGTGGTGGCCCAAGACATGGTGACCGCCTTCCTCGAGACCACGGGGATGGAGCACAACTTCCGGGTGCTCGAATCGGTGGCGCTGCGCATCAAACGGCCTGGCGCGGTGTGTACCCTGGGGCAGGCGTAGGGCAGGTCGGGTCTGCCTACCCCCTCTCGAGGTGCGGTAAGAGGGGCGCGCCCTTGCCCTCCACCGCTTCGAGCACGAGCAGGAAACGGGCCGTCTCCCACGTCGGGTTGCACCAGGAGTGGGGCAGCGAGGCATCAAAGAGCAGGGTGTCGCCCTCGCCCACGGCGTAGGCCTGGTCGCCTACCGTATAGTCGACCCGGCCACTGAGGCCGAGGACCATCTCCTGCCCGCCATGCGTAATGGGCTCGCCGCCGCTGCCTGCGCCCGGTTCGAGGGTCACCAGGAAGGGCTCGATCCTCTGCCCGGCCAGCCCTGTAGCCAGGTTCTCGACGAGGACGCCTGGCGTCTGGGTCTTGCCGCGCTGGTTGGCCCGCACCAGGATCACTTTGGCCTCTTCCTCAGGGCCGAAGAGGTCCACGATGCGCACGCCGAGGGCCGCCGCGAGGCGGTGCAGGGTCGAAACGGTGGGCGAGGATACACCGCGCTCGATCAGGCTGACGGCGTTCACCGAGAGGCCGCTCTGCTCGGCCAGCCCGCGCAGCGACAGCCCACGCTGCTCGCGCAGCTCGCGAATGCGGCGCCCCACGTCCGGCGCGGCTTCCTCTTGTTCCTCTCCTGCCATCCCGGTCCTCCTATCGCTCGTGGCCCTCATTCTAGCACCAATGGCCTGGTTTGTCACGGGCCGATGGCCTGTGGCACCACAGGGCTTTTTCAAAGTCGGCGTTATGTGTAGCCCGGACCCTACGCAGGTCGGCGTTCGCCACGTTGCAAGGCCCGCAGAACCTGCTCAGAGCTTGCCCTGAGCGTAGCGAAGGGATGACATAGGCTGGACTTGGAAAAAGCCCTGGTCACTCGTCGCACTATACTTGACAGGCGCACAATATTGTAGTATGCTTGGCGTTGCAAGGCAAGTGGTTGCCTGGGCGTGGGAGACGGTGCTCGATAGGTAACGGCGTGCGGTAGCTGGTGGGGGGAGCGATGGTTCCGGAGTCTGAGGGGAGTGGAGTGTCACACGGCGGTGCTGCGGCAAGCCAGGCCGCAGACGAAGTGCAAGGGCAGGCCGAGGCCCTTAACCGGGTAGACCATGTCGTTGCCGTGATGAGCGGCAAGGGCGGCGTGGGCAAGTCGTCGGTGGCCGCCATGCTGGCGGTGAACCTGCGCCGGGCGGGCAAGCGTGTGGGGTTGCTCGATGCGGATATCACCGGGCCGAGCATCCCGCGCATGTTCGGCCTGGTCAAGCAGCCGGCCATGAGCCCTCTCGGCATCGTGCCGCCAGAGACCGCCAGTGGCATCAAGGTGATGTCGATCAACCTTCTCTTGTCGAGGGAGGATGAGGCGGTGATCTGGCGCGGGCCGCTCGTCGCCAGCGCGATCAAGCAGTTTTGGGGTGACGTCTACTGGGGCGACCTGGAGGCGCTAATCATCGACCTGCCACCCGGGACCTCCGACGCACCCCTGACGGTCATGCAGTCGATCCCTCTCAGTGGCATCGTCCTGGTTACCTCGCCCCAGGAGCTTGCCGGCATGGTGGTGCGCAAGGCCGCCAAGATGGCAGCCGGCCTCAACGTTCCCATTCTTGGGTTGGTGGAGAACATGAGCCACGTGGTCTGCCCCACCTGTGGTGCGCGGATCGAGGTATTTGGCCCCAGCAACGCCGAGCACACGCTGCAGTTGGCGGGCATCCCCTTCTTGGGGCGCATCCCCATCGACCCCCATCTCGCGGCCTGTTGCGACGCGGGCGAGATTGAGCGCTATGAAAGCGAGGCGATCGCGGCCATTGTGGAGCAGGTGGTCGCCCACATGCCCAAGGAGAAGGCGAAGCCGCAGCTTGGCCCAACCAAGCGTCAGGAGGCGCATCGATGATCGTTGCCGTAACCGCACAAGGAACCGGCCTTGACGCCGTGAGCAGCCCGATCTTTGGCCGCTGCCCGGCATTTGTCTTCGTGGAAACAGAGACCATGCAGTGTGAGGGCATGGCGAACCCGGCGGTGGCGGCCGGCGGGGGCGCTGGCATCCGGGCGGCGCAGTTCGTGGTGGAGCGTGGGGCCAGAGTGGTGCTCACCCACGATGTGGGGCCGAACGCCTTCGCCGTGCTGCAACCGGCGGGAATCGAGGTCTACCGCATCGATGGGGGCACGGTGCGCCAGGCGGTCGAGGCCTTTGTGGCGGGGAGCCTACCACGCCTCGACGGTTCGAGCACTGCAGCGCACCAGGCTATGAGGGTATGAGCCCTGGCATGCGAGCCGTGGCGCGTGTGGCGCAGGGTGCTGCTCACGACATTCGCTGGGCAGGCCCGGAGGTGAGAGTGATTGTGCTCATGGGGGGCGTGTTGCATGACGCTCCGGGTTGAGAATGGCACAGGGTTCTGGGAGCCCTGGCATACTCAGAAGGTGCGACAGGAGGCAAGGGTGATGGCGAGTCGCGCAACACCAGGGGGAGGCGGGCCTGGCAGAGGCCGCGGAGGCGGCGGGCGCATGGGAGGGCCGAAGGCGGCCGGACCCGGCGGCTATTGCCTCTGCCCCAAGTGTGGGCACCGGGAGCCCCATGTGGCGGGCCGGCCCTGCACGGAGCAGGTGTGCCCCAAGTGTGGCACGCGCATGGTGAGAGAGTAACCGAGCCATGATCGTGGCCATTGCGAGCGGTAAGGGTGGCACGGGCAAGACGCTGGTGGCCACGGGTCTGGCGTGGGTAGCGGGAGCCTCCGGGCGGGCCGAGGTGCACCTGGTCGACTGTGACGTGGAGGAGCCCAACGCTCACCTCTTCCTCAGGCCGCAGATCACCTCCTCTGAAGAGGTGACGCTCCCGGTGCCCCAGGTCGATGGAGGGCGCTGCGACGGCTGCGGGCGGTGTGCGCAGGTGTGTGCGTTCCACGCGCTGGCGGTGGTGCGCGGCCGGGTGCTGGTGTTCCCGGAGCTATGCCATGGCTGTGGGAGCTGCGCCCGCCAGTGCCCGTGCGGTGCTATTCGCGAGGTGCCCAAGCGCCTGGGCCGGGTCGAGCGGGGCAGGGCAGGCGGTATCCACTTTGCCCAGGGCATTCTCGACGTGGGCGAGGCGATGGCCACACCGGTGATCCGGCAGTTAAAGCGCATGGCGCTCGCGGGGATTCCGGAGACGGCTCTGGCCTTGCTCGACGCGCCGCCCGGAAACGCCTGCCCGGTGGTCGAGACGTTGCGGGGCAGTGATTTCGCGCTCTTGGTGACCGAGCCTACGCCCTTTGGCCTGCACGACCTGCAGATCGCCGTGCAGGTGGCCCGTGAAGAGCTCGGGCTGCCGGTGGGGGTCGTGGTCAACCGCGACGGTGTGGGCGACGGCGGCGTCGATCGATTCTGCACCTCTGCCAGCGTGCCGATCCTGCTGCGCATCCCCTTCGACCGGCGCATCGCTGAGGCCTATTCAGCCGGCACGCTCTGGGTAGACGCCCTGCCGGAGTACCGGGAGCCGCTGCGCGGCCTGCTCAGCAAGCTGAAGGCGAGCTGTGGGGTGGCCCCATGAAGCAATGGGTTGTGCTGAGCGGCAAGGGCGGCACCGGCAAAACGACGGTCGCTGCGGCTCTGGCGCACCTGGCGGCGCAGGAGCTGCGCCTGGTGTTGGCCGACGCCGATGTGGATGCGGCGAACCTGGAGCTCCTTACCGCACCGCAGGTACAGGAAGCACACCAGTTCTCAGGGGCCAGGGTGGCCGCCATCGACGCTAGCCGGTGCACGGGTTGCGGTCTGTGCGCCGGCGCCTGCCGCTTCTCGGCCGTCGTCTGCGAGGGGGGCTGTCGGGTGGATGCGATCGCCTGTGAAGGCTGCGCGGCGTGCACGTATGTGTGCCCTGCGCAGGCCATCGCCATGGTCGACTGGCCGAGCGGAGAGTGGTTCCGCTCGGATACCCGCTTCGGCCCTCTGTTCCACGCCCGCCTCTTTGCCGGCCAGGAGAACTCGGGCAAACTGGTGACCCAGGTAAAGCAGAGCGCCCGTCTGCTGGCGCGCCAGGATGGGGCTGACCTGCTGCTGGTCGACGGTCCGCCGGGTATCGGCTGCCCGGCCATCGCGGCCATGAGTGGGGCCGACCTGGCCCTGATGGTTGTGGAGCCCAGCGTTTCGGGCGTGCACGACTTGAGGCGCATCCTGGCGACGGCCCGCCATTTTGGGGTGCAGGCGGCGATCTGCCTGAACAAGGCCGACATCAACCCGGCTCAAGCAGCGGCCATCGCTGGCGTGGGCGCGGCTGAAGGCGTGCCCGTGGTGGGGCTGGTCCCCTTCGACCGGGCTGTCGTCGAGGCCCTGGTGCAGCGCCGGCCGGTGACGGAGCAGGGACCCGGGGCGGCGGCCGATGCCCTGCGCGGGCTGTGGGAGGCCTTGCGCACATCCATGCTTTCAGCCTAGTCAGTTCTCTGTCTCACAGGAAAGGAAAACAGGGGAATGCGAATCGCGGTGTCTGCAGAAGATACGAGGGGATTGTCCAGTCAGGTCAGCCCCCACTTTGGGCGCTGCCCCCACTATGTGATCGTCGACGTGGAGGGGGGTGAGGTGCGGGCCGTGCGCACCGTCGCCAACCCCTTCTATGGCGACCACCAGCCGGGGCAGGTGCCGGCATTCATCCACAGCCAGGGTGTGAACGTGATGCTCACCGGCGGCATGGGCAGCCGGGCCGTGGCCTTCTTTGAGGAGTGTGGCATCGAGCCGGTCACGGGCGCGGCGGGCACGGTGAGCGAGGCGCTCGAGCGCTACCTGCGGGGCGAACTGCACGGCGCGGCAGGATGCCATGAGAGCCACGAGCACGGCCACGGCTAGGGCCAATACCGGCGGAATGGCACAGGGGGGTGGCCGTCCGCAGTCGGGCTCCGGGAGACGCGGAGAAGGAGAGACCCGCAGAGGGGCCAGGAAATGCGTCCTCGCGTTCCCTCTGCGCCCCTCCGAGCCCTCCTATTGGAATGGCACTGGCGCTGGTGGCCCGCCAACGTGATGTCAGGGGCTCGGGCCAGGGCGCCAGGAGCACATCGCACTCAGCCGCTGAGGCTGCATGACCGGCGAGACGACCGTGAAGGATCACTGGAAAGGTCCCTTCTCGTAGAGCCAGGCTTGGCAGTGTGCGGAGGTCCGCAAATGGGTCGCGTGGCTGCGGTGTGTTCGAGCGGGCGGCGGGAAGACCCGAAGGTCGACCTGGGCGAAGGCGAGCTTGTCGCGGGGTATGGCCTGCTGGGCGATGCGCATGCTGGCCTGGGTGAGTGCCAGATCAGCGTCCTCGCGCTGGAGAGCATCGAGCGCGCCAACGCCGTGCACGGCATCGCGGCCGTTCCCGGCTCCTTTGCGGAGAACCTGACCGTGCAGGGAGTGGACCTGCTGTCGCTGCGGGTTGGCGACCGCTTGCGCGTGGGTGCAGCGTGCCTGGAAGTCGTGCGCCTCGGCAAGCCGGCCGGCATGGCCCACACCTACAGTTTCCAGGGGGTATCCATCCTTCCTCGTGAAGGAGTCTTTTGCCGCGTGATCGTGGGCGGGCGCGTGGGGCGCGGGGATCGCGTCGAACTGATCCGCGAACGCGAGCGCGAGGGCGGCCCGCCCGATCGCGAAGAGGGGTGAGAGCACAGCACCCTGGGAGGCCGCGACATGATCGTCTTCGGGCCCGTGCCATCCAGGCGCCTCGGGCGCAGCCTCGGCGTCAACCACCTGCCTCACCGAGTGTGCACCTACAGTTGCGTGTACTGCCAGTTGGGGCGCAACCACCACATGCGGGCCGCCCGATCCACTTTCTCCAGCCCTTGGGAGGCGTTGCAGGCGATTCAGGCCAGGGTGTCGGCGCTGCGCCAAGCCGGCGAGGCCATGGATTACCTCACCTTCGTGCCCGACGGCGAGCCCACCCTCGATGCGAACCTGGGGCGCCTGATCGACCTCGTGCGCCCGCTGGGTATCCCCATTGCCGTAATCACCAATGCCTCCCTCATCGCCTGCAAGGATGTGAGGGAGGACCTGATGAAGGCCGACTGGGTGTCGCTCAAGGTGGATGCCGTGCGCGAGGAAACCTGGCACCGGGTGAACCGCCCCCACGGCGCCCTGCGGCTCAAGCCCATCCTCGATGGCCTGCTTGCCTTCGCTGCGGCCTACCGGGGCACCCTGGTGACGGAGACGATGCTGGTAGCCGGCCTGAACGACAGCGAAGCCGACATCCAGTCGCTCGCGGGCTTTATCGCCCACCTCTGGCCGGCTACGGCTTACCTCTCCGTTCCGACGAGGCCACCGGCAGAGCCCTGGGCGCGCCCCCCGGGTGCGAAAGCGATCGTGCGTGCCTACGAGGTCCTGACCGAGCACGTCGACCGGGTGGAGTGCCTGCTCGGCTATGAGGGCGGCGCCTTTACGGCCAGCGGCGATGCAGAAGGGGACCTGCTCGGCATCACCGCGGTGCACCCGATGCGCGAGGACGCGGTGGCCGATCTCCTGGCGCGCTCGGGAGCGGGCTGGGAGTTGGTGGAGGGGCTGGTGGCTGCGGGCAAGCTTGTAGGCCTCGACTATGCGGGCCACAGGTTCTACCTGCGCCCGCTGCGGAGCGAGGAGGAGTCCTGTGTCTGACCTCGCGGGTGCCCTCAGGTTCGCGCTGAGCTACCTCTGGTTCGGCGTGCGCGACCGCCTTGTGCCGCCGGCCCGGGTCCTCGAAGAGGCGAGGATCGAGTTAGGCGCCAGCGTGCTCGATTTCGGATGCGGGCCGGGCAGCTATGCCCTGGAGGCTGCCAGGCTGGTGGGCGACGGCGGCCGTGTATACGCTGCCGATGTGGAGCCCCGGGCGGTGGCGAGGGTGCGGGCGGCCGCAGCCGGGAAGGGGCTGGGCAACATCCGGGTGATCCTGACCGATTGCGCGACAGGGCTGGAGGACGAGAGCATCGATGTGGCCCTGTTCTATGACGCCTGCCACGACCTGGCGCAGCCGCAGGAAGTGCTGCGGGAGCTGCACCGTGTGCTCAAACCCGGAGGCGTGTTGTCGTTCAGCGACCATCATATGCAGGAGGAGGCGATCCTGGCGCAGGTAACAGGATCGGGATTGTTCAAGCTCGTTCGCAAGGGACGTCGAACGTACACATTTCGCAAGGAAGCCTGAAGAGAGAAGGAGCGAGTGAGATGCGTCGAGCTGACGTAGTGGTCATCGGTGGCAGCGCAGCAGGGATTCCCGCCGCCATCACCGCCCGCAGGCACTACCCAGACAAATCGGTACTACTCGTGCGCAAGGAGAAGCAGGTCCTGATCCCCTGCGGCATCCCCTATATCTTTGGCCTGGTGGGCAGCCCGCAGGCCAACCTGATCCCCGACGCTACGTTGCAAAAGGGGGGTGTCGACCTGCTCGTTGACGAGGTGGTGGCCATTGACCGCGAGCAGCGCATCGCCAGCACGGCGGGGGGCGAGCAGATCGGCTACGAGCGGCTGATCCTGGCCCTGGGCTCGGTGCCCATTGTCCCGTCGATTCCCGGGGTGGACAAGGAGGGCATCTTTGCTGTTCGGAAGGACGTGGCCTACATTGAGAACATGCTTGCCGCCCTGAACAAGGCCTCTGACGTGGTGATTGTGGGCTGTGGCTTTATCGGTGTCGAGCTGGCAGAAGAGTGCAAGCGGAATCGTAGCCTCAACATCACCATCGTGGAGATGTTGCGCCATTGCCTCGAGCTGACCTACGACGTCGATTTCTGCGTCAAGGCTGAGGAGGTCATAAAGTCCGAGGGCCTGGAGATCCTCGGCTCGGAGCGGGTGGTCGCCTTCGAGGGCGATGGCAGGGTGCAGGCGGTCCAGCTCTCGAGCGGCCGGCGGCTCAAGGCCGACATGGTGATCATGGGTATCGGCGCCGCGGCCAACACCGAGTTGGCCAGGAAGGCGGGCCTGGAGATCGGTCCCACGGGTGGCATCCAGGTCGACCGCTACATGCAGACCAGCGATGAGCACATCTTTGCCTGCGGCGACTGTGCCGAGAAGGTGTCGTTCTTTGACGGCAAGCCTTCCAAGCTCAAGCTGGCTTCGATCGCCACCATGGAGGCGCGCATCGCGGGGGCCAACCTCTTCGGCCCGCGGCGCACCAATATGGGGGTGATCGGTGTCTTCTCGACCACACTGGGGGGCACGGCCTTTGCGGCGGCGGGCCTGACCGAGAAGGCTGCCCGCGAAGCCGGCTACCGCATCATCGTGGGCGAGGCCGAAGCCCCCAACCGCCATCCCGGCTGCATGCCCGGCGCGGCGAACCTGAAAGTCAAGCTGATCTTCGAAGCAGGGACGGGCGTGATCCTGGGCGGGCAGGTAGCGGGGGCGACGAGCGCCGGGGAATTGATCAACGCCATCAGCGCCTGCATCCACCAGCGCATGACCGCCGACGACATGGCCACCTTCCAGACTGGGACGCACCCGGCCCTGACGGCCTCGCCCATCGCCTACCAGCTCGTGAACGCCGCGGAGGCGGCTATCGCCGGCGGGCGGAAGGGGTCTGCGGGCTGAGGCACGTGCCGGGCGGGCGGTGCCGAGCAGCAGGCGTGGCCGCCCGCGTGCTTCGACGGCGCCGCTGGCATACTGCTTGCTGCACTAACCTGCGCAGCCTTGTACGCTGACGCAGGAGGTGACAGATGCAGAGGCCAGGGACGATGGTTGCGGACCCCATAGCCGAGGCGCGGGACAAGTTCGACATTGTCTCGGCGTTGGAGGAGGCGCGCGGCAGGGCCAACCCCTCGAGGGAGATGGTGCTCGATGTGCTTAGCCTTGTGCTGGCGGGAGCGCGCGGCGGAGAAAAGATGTCTCAGCAGTACAGCCAGCAGACAGGCAACCCTGCCTTCAAACAGAGATGGCAGAAACTGAGCGAGCAAGCCCAAGACCACGCGCGGATCATCGAAAGCACCATTAGGGCCCTCGGGGGCGACCCTGTGCGCAAGAGCCCGCCAGCGCAGGACCTCGACAGGGTGGTGGGTTGCATGTTGCAGGTCGAGGCCCCGGGTGAGGCGGGCGACCTCGTGCGGCTTGGCAATCTCGCGATGCTGGCGCATCTCTGCCAGCGCCAGTGCCGGGGTTTGGGAAACGTGGCGCGGCAGATTCGTGATCCGGGCATGGCCAAACTCCTCTGGGATGCTTCCGACATCCTGGAGCGCGAAGAGGCGGCCCACGTGATCTGGAGTTCGGTAACGTACGACGACCAGTTCATGAAGGTAATGGCTGGGGTTTAGCGGCCCTGAAGCTGGTTCCGGCCCTAGCCTACGGGCGGGGTGGAGGCAAGAACGAGCCTCCACCCCGCCTTTGTATGGACCGCCAGCGCTACACCGGCAAGCGTGGCTGCCGCTGCGCTGCAGCCACGCGGAGGGCAACTCTCACTGTGCGCCATCACCCCATCTTTCCTGAGCGCTTCTCCATGGTCAGATGCAGACGGGCCCGCGGCCAAGCAGCAATGCCCATTTGACCGCTGTTCCGATGGGCGCATAGTGCGCGTGGCGCTGCGCTACGGGGCGGCCTGGCGGGAGGAGGACCAGTCGCTGCCCGAAGTGGCGCGGCGCCAGAAGTCGCGCGAGCGCATGCTGGCCATGCCCGATGAGGAACGGTTCGATGTGCGCTGGGTCCAGGCCCTTCTGCCTGGGCAGGCTCGCATCTTCAAGTCGGTGCGGTGCAGCCAGTGTGGCGAGGGTGTGATGGAGGCACGGGCGCATCTTCGCGATGGGCAACCATACTGCGCAGGGGCAGTTCACTCCTGGGGCAGACGCGAGCCTCGGCGGTCTCGAGCTCCTCGCGCTGTGGGGGGTTGGCCGCTCTTGCCGGGCTAGACCCCCTGGCGTTCCCCCGCAGGGGGAATGGGCTGCCTGGCGGCGCCGACGAGCAAGCTCATTCCCTCTTTGGGGGGACGGCCTGCCCTGAGCAACGCGAAGGGGTAGGGGTCCACAGCCGCGCCATGACGCCTTGTTGCCATGCAGCAGGGCATTCCACACAGGGTTGCCCCAGGAGTGAAACTGCCCCACTGTGCGCGGGGTACATCCAAGAATCGTCGGCGTACATCCTGGATGTCGGAGACGGCGCAGCCGTTCGGCACGGCGCCAGACAGGCTTGTCATTCTGAGCGGCCCCCGCGGCCGCCTCTCAGTGCGGCGCCAAGAGAGCGAAGAATCCTCGCTGGCCATGGCGGCGGCCTGGGAGCAGTCTGGCGCCCGGGCAAGCAAGGATTCTTCGCTGGAAGTGGCGCCCTTCTGTTGCCCGGCCGCGGCTGCCGCTCAGAATGACTTTTGAGGCGGCGCCGGCCGGCGACGACGCGGGTAGCCGGGGCGTGCGGGGACGCGATCACATGGTCGCCGCTGTGCGAGCGTCTGAGCGCAGACCCTGACTCTTGGCCCGCAGATGCAGCGACGATTCTGGGATATACCCGAGGTGCAGTTCAGCGCGGGGCAAGCCCGATCTCGGACTCCCCAACTCGTTGGGGCCGTGCCGCGACCTGGCGCCAAACGTCGCATTACACGCCATGCCGCAACGCGACCCGAACAGGTTCGGAACTGCTGGGCCGCTGCCCGGCTCCATCCCAGGACGAAAGAAAGGTCTTGCACCGGGACACTGCCAAGCGTGGAACGCAGTCACCAGCGGGGTGCCTGCGACAGGCTGCGGGCTACGGGCCTGCGGACGCATGCTGGATGCATCCCATCGAACAGAATACTTGACGGTCACACAGTTTGGTGGTATGCTTGGGCAGGTAGGGAGCAGTGGATTCTGGTGTCGCGCGGTGGTGTCAGAAAGGCGGGCAACAGGTGCCGAACCTCGGCGCTACCTGTGACGCCCCGGCGAGGGGGAGAAGCCGTGCTTGAGGTTGACTTGGCTAAATGCACGGGATGTGGACAGTGCACCGAGGTGTGCCCGACGGGTGCACTGCGGGTGGAGGGAGGCCATGCTGTAGTGGACGCCGGGTTATGCCGTGGCTGCGAGGCATGCGTGCCGGCCTGTCCGCAGGATGCGCTGGCCTGGAAGGAGGCGCCCGTCGTCGCGGTCCGTCAGGAGGCCCCGGCCGCCCTGAAGGCTGACCGCGGTGGCGCGCTCGTGCGTGCAGCGCCGGCGCCCTGGCATCGGCGCGTTGTGCCGGTGCTGGCCAGCATGATCCGCTTTACGGGCCAAGAGGTCCTGCCGCGGGTCTTGGAGGCTATCGCCACGTCTGGGGAGGAGCGGTCGGCGAGGCCCCAGGCTCCCCACGTGCCTACCGTCGGGCAAAGGCTATCGGGACGAGGGCGCACGAGGCAGCGCCGCAGGGGGCGCCATGGGCGCGGATAAGCCGGGTTACAGGCAGACGAACACAATTGCGGCACTGTTGGACAGCCTGCGCGCGGATGCGCCCGTTGGCGAACTGGTCGTCGGAGCCTTCTGGACGGCAGTGGTGCTCGACACCGACCCTCCGCGCTGCGGGTTGGCATCAACGCTGCGGCCCGAGAACCACGACGACGGCCCGCCGGTTGCGAAGGCGGGCCAGTTGGCCCGTTGCAGTGGGCGCGAGCTGGCAGAATTGTTGCGCTCATCTAGCCTCGTGGAGGCATCCATCGGCATGGCGGCGCTCAACGCCCTGCTCGATGTAGACGAGGCAGCGTGCCAGGCGACCAACGGCGAGCACATCATCCTCGAGCGCGGGGCGGGGCGGCGGGTGGCCATCGTGGGGCACTTTCCCTTTGTGGAGCAGGTGCGCCGAGCCGCAGCGGTCTGTTGGGTGCTCGAGATGCACCCGCGACCTGGGGACCTGGGCGCGGAGCAGGCACCCGACGTACTGCCACTGGCCGAAGTGGTTGCGCTGACGGGCACTTCGCTCATCAACCACACCTTTGACACCTTGGTCCGCTGGTGTCATCCTGATGCATTCGTGATGCTCCTGGGCGGCAGCTCACCCCTCTCTCCGGTCCTCCTGGATCACCGTGTGTCGGCCGTGGCCGGGACGCGCGTGACGGACGTGCCGGCAGCGTTGGCGGCGATCAGCCAGGGTGCGACGTTTCCTCAGATCCCTGGCAAGCGACTGCTGACGATGACGGTCAGGCCGTAGCCACGGCTGGCGAACATCGGCCAACCGGCGCCTTCGCGGCACACGTTCGGCCAGGGGCGAGCTGTACCGGTGGCAGGGGCACGCTGCCAGGTGAGGGTACCTGCGTGCCGGCCTTCGCGAGGGCGTGTACCCGAAGACGGGCGCTCCCGCAGATGAGGCCTGGCGACGACGTAAGCAGAAAAGTCAGAGGCGCCGGCAGGAGCCGTAGCAGGGGGGATAGGAGGTGTGGCATCATGATCAAGGTCACATGCCTGATCGACAATGCTGTGGCGGTGGGCTCGCAGCTCTGGGGTGAACACGGGCTCGCCTTTGTGATCGAGTCGCCGGATGGGCGCGTGCTCTTCGATACTGGAGCCAGCGGTGATGTGCTCGTGCACAACCTTGATGCTGCAGGCGTAGACCCTGCCTCCATCTCAGCCGTAGCGCTGAGCCACGGGCACCACGACCACACCGGCGGGCTGGCGGTCTTCCTGGCCTGGCGCGGCCGCTTGCCCGTCTACTACGCACACCCTGACCTCCTGCTGGAGCGCGGTTCTGAACGGGGTGGCGTGCGCAAGCCGATCGGCTTGCCAGCCGCCGCGAGGACGCTGCTGCAGGACGTGGACATGCGTCTGAGCCCCGAGCCGACCGAAATCCTGCCAGGCGTGTGGACAACCGGCGAGATCAGGTCGCGGCCGGAGCCCGAGGGGCGCGGCAGCGGCCACCTGCTTCATGAGGGTGAAGCGTGGAGGCCGGATCCGTACCGGGACGATATGTCGCTCGTGCTGGAGGGAGCGAAGGGGCTCGTGCTGCTTTGTGGCTGCTCGCATGCAGGCATCCTGAACATTGTATTGCACGTGGAGCGGGTCTTTGGAAGCGCGCCGGTGGCGATCGCCGGGGGGATGCACCTCGATGCTGCAGACGACGCGCAGGTACGTCACGTGGTCGAACAGCTCCACCACTTCGGCGCTCCGACGCTCTATCCCAACCACTGTACCGGCCAGAGGGCGTATCAGGCCCTCGCGGGGGCGTTCCCCCGTGTCGCCCCCTGCCCCGCTGCGACGGTCATCGACGTCTAG
>Ga0272448_1002220_pt1 | contig 24785 bp, 25 predicted proteins | sample YNPCB0191_FD_202220 | JGI IMG/M metagenome (GOLD analysis project Ga0272448, IMG submission 202220) | Hot spring sediment microbial communities from Yellowstone National Park, WY, United States - YNP-CB-019-1 | ecosystem: Environmental > Aquatic > Thermal springs > Hot (42-90C) > Sediment... | reverse complement strand
CGTTACGTTAGAGTGATTGACATAGACTTACTGATATATTATAATATTTGTTGTAGAATATAGTTGTCATAAAGTGGATGATAGATCATTTAACCGACACAAAAATGGAGGGTAACTATGTCAAGTAACTTCTATTTCGATTTCAGAGATGTGTTTAGAGCTGGACGAATGGGATTTAAGGGGAAAAAAATATTTACTCATCTATTAGGCTTTTTACTTGGCTATGGAATATATGAAATATTAGTTTACTTGAGTTTGTCTGGTAGCAATATAATCGGTGATTTTTGGAAAACTTATGGTCTTCTGCCTGTATTCATATTTACTTGGAAATCATCAATCATCTTGCCAACTGTGACAATTGTAATAATGGCGATTTCCGCTTTAATATGGTTTTTAATATATCTTCTGTTTAGCACTGCGGTCTCAAAAATAGCCATAGAGGAATTGCGTGGCGATGATTTTTATCCAATAAAAAGTGCCTTAAAATTCGCATTTAAGTATTCAAAAATTCTATATCTAACAATATTAGGCTTGATCGGAATAATCATATTTTGCATCTTTTGGCCCTCCTTGGTAGGTTTGCTTGATCTGATACCTAAAATAGAACAATTCGCAGAGCATTTCGGAACACCTTTGACAGCATTCTTAACCATACCTGTCTATTTTCTCTCTATTCTTATGATATTGACAATTTTTGCCTGTATTTTCGGTATATTCCTTATACCATCTATAATTGCAGTGACGGAAGAAGATACTTTTGAGACTATTTATCAACTATATTCTACTATTTGGAATCAACCCTGGCGTTTAGTTATTTACAATAAGCTTTTGTGGTTTATCGCTATACTTGGGTTTACTATATTCGCATATATAAGCATTGCAGGACTTTATTTAGCATTTTTGCCTTCAGCATTATTAGCTCATCAAGAATCCTATTACTTCGCAGATGTCATAGCAAGATCACTCAAAATAATAGGTGCGGGAGGATTTGCACATCTAATTCCAGGGGCTAATATTACTGATATTTCTATGCCATGGACATTAGACCTTGCAACTTTCTTTATGTTTGTGTCGTTTATTATAATTGTAGGCATTGTTGTCTCTTATCCTATGGCTATATTTTCATGTGGAAGCACAATAATATATGCTATTCTAAGGAAAAAGATTGATAATGAGAATATGTTGGAATCAAAGCAAGAGGAAAAATCAGAAGAAAAGAAACCAGGGGAACAAAAACCAGAAGAACAGAAATCGGATACTTAATATTTTAATGTCTAATTAAAGGGTGATGATATAAATGTTACAAACAGTTCTGTCCAAAGTTTTTGGCAGTAAACATGAAAGAGATATAAAGAGAATTCAACCAATAGTTGCCCAGATAAATGAACTTGAGCCATCTATGAAGAGGTTGACTGATGAACAATTGCGCGCTAAGACAACGGAATTCAAAGCTCGCTTGCAAAATGGAGAAACTCTTGACGATTTGTTGGTAGAGGCATTTGCAGTCGTCAGAGAAGCTGCTGTCAGGGTTTTAGGTCAGCGACACTATGACGTCCAGTTGATCGGAGGGATCGTCCTTCATCAAGGCAAGATCGCAGAAATGAAGACTGGTGAAGGAAAGACGCTTGTTGCTACACTGCCAGCGTATTTAAATGCTCTCACAGGAAAGGGTGTTCATATCGTAACGCCGAACTATTATCTGGCTACTCGTGATAGCGAGTGGATGGGCGGTATCCATAGATTTCTCGGTCTTGAAGTCGGATTAATACTTAACAATATGACGTTAGAGGAAAAGAAAAAAGGATATAACGCGGATATAACTTATGGTGTAAATGATGCCTTCGGATTTGATTATTTGCGAGATAATCTTGCTGTTCATCCTGACCAAAGAGTCCAACGTGAATTAAATTATGCCATAGTTGACGAAGTTGACTTCATACTTATTGATGAGGCAAGGACGCCCTTGATAATATCTGGTAGATCGGACAAGTCAGCAGAGCTTTATTATACAATTAACCGCATAATTCCAAGACTCAAAAAAGATATAGATTATATAATAGATGAAAAAAACACATCTAAAGGCACGGTAGTTCTTACAGAAGAAGGCGTTGCCCATGTTGAGAAACTCCTGAATGTATCTAACTTATACGATCCATCAAATATAAATCTTGTCCATCATGTTCGTCAAGCATTGACCGCACACACACTTTATAAGCGAGATGTTGATTACGTAGTTGCACAGGGAAAGATCGTTATCGTTGACGAATTTACAGGCAGACTTCAGCCAGGGAGAAGATGGAGTGACGGACTACATCAAGCCATAGAAGCGAAAGAAGGCGTCAAGATTGAGGAAGAAAATCTGTCAACAGCGAGAATAACTTATCAAAACTATTTTAGATTATATAAGAAATTAGCAGGTATGACAGGAACAGCAGAGACTGAAGCTGCGGAATTTGCCGAGATATATAAGTTAGAAGTTGTGGTCATTCCTACTAATAAGCCAATGATCCGTGTTGATTATCCAGATGTGATCTATAAGACTGAAAAAGAAAAATTTGACGCAATAATAGAAGAAATAATAGCAATGCGTGAATTAGGGAGACCAGTATTAGTTGGAACAAGGTCAATTGAAACTTCGGAAAGGCTCTCTAAACTACTTAAACAAAGGCATATCTTACATCATGTTTTGAATGCTAAATACCATGACAAGGAAGCAGAGATCATAAGCCATGCGGGAGAAAGACAGTCAGTAGTTATCGCTACAAATATGGCTGGTCGTGGAGTTGATATTGCACTTGGAGAGGGCGTCAAAGAATTAGGCGGATTGCATATCATAGGAACAGAAAGGCATGAATCACGACGTATAGATAATCAGTTAAGAGGTCGTGCAGGTCGTCAAGGTGACCCCGGATCATCAAGATTTTATCTCTCTTTGGAAGATGAGCTTATGCAAAAGTTTGGATCAGAAAGGCTCGCAAGCGCGATGGAATGGCTTGGTGTCCCTGATGGCACTCCAATTGAGCATCCTTGGATCACAAAAGCTATTGAAAATGCACAGAAAAAAGTTGAAGAACATAATTTTGAGATCAGAAAACAGATACTCAAATATGATGACGTTAGAAATACTCAAAGAGAAGTCATATATGAACAACGTAATATGGTCTTAAATGGTGAGAACCTTAAAGATGAGATTATGGGCATGCTTGAGGAAGTTGTAGAGAATAATTTAGAGATATATGCAGGCGAAAAAATGGATAGGAGCGACTGGGATATCCCAGGACTGATTGATTGGGTTAAAAAGACTTTTCTTATAGATATATCAAAATGGGATCCAAAGCCCGATAGCCTATCTCACGATGAATTATTAGAAAAATTGCTTAAAACTTTGAAAGACGTATATGATCAGCGAGAGCAAGAAATGGGTCCAGAAATGATGCGGACACTTGAACGGCTTGTCATGCTTGACCGTATTGATGATCATTGGATAGAAAATCTTTATAACATGGATTATCTTGAAGAAGGCATTGGATTTGTAGCTTATGGTCAGAAGGACCCGTTAGTTGAATTTAAACGTGAAAGCCATAATATGTTCTCTGAGATGATCTATTCCATCAAAGAAGAAGTAGTTGAATATATGTTCAAGGTCAGGTTAGTTAGCGAGTCAGAGCAAAAACGCCCACCACAAACACGGGCACCTTCACAAAGTGGTAATGGACAGAAGAATGAAAATTCTGCTATTCCAGCAAAAGCTAACAAACCCGGAAGGAATGATCCATGTCCTTGTGGCAGTGGCAAAAAATATAAAAAATGTCATGGGAGGTATGAACAATGATAAATAAGGAACTTTTGGAGATTCTCGCCTGTCCTGCTGATAAAGGCGATATAATCTATGATGAAAAAAACGAGAAATTGATTTGTAAAAAATGCGGGAGAAAATATCCGATACAAGATGGTATCCCTATTATGTTGATAGAAAAGGCGGAAATGCCAGATAAAAACAATCAATAATTATTTTCTGTTGACATAAATAGATGCTCTTTTGTATAATTATATTCGTCAGTTCTTATGTCGTTTATTTCTCAGAAATTTTGGGCAAAAATAACAGAAAGATTAGTTATATTCTTATGCTTTAATATGCTTTCTTTTATGCGGGCGTAGCTCAGCAGGTAGAGTGTCAGCTTCCCAAGCTGAATGTCGCGAGTTCGAATCTCGTCGCCCGCTTTTTATTTTGTAATCATAATAGTTAAAGTCTTAGGAGATGTGATACAATGCCAATTTACGAATTTCATTGTTCACAATGCGATAATAAGTTTGAAGAGCTTTGTTTTTCAAGTAGTAGCGTGAATTCTGTATCTTGCCCAAAATGTAAAAATCCAAGAGTGGAACGTTTAATGTCCACTTTCGCAGTGTCGTCAAAAGGTAGCCCTTCGGGGAATAGTTCAAAAGGTTCTAGTTGCGGAACATGTAAGGCAAGCAGTTGTCGGTCATGCTCCAAATAAGACAGAAAGGAGTAGTAAGAGAGACGAGAGCTTAATATATATGTCAATCACTCGTCACTCGCTGTGTATGGCTAGACTAAAAAAGAAACAGGTAAAAGAAGACAAGCTTGTTACAACAGTAGAGAAAATGTCAATCTTTCTAACCGAACATTGGAAAAAGCTTGTCATTGCTGGCATAGGAATTGTTGCAATAGTCGGAATTATAATTGGTGTTTATACCTACACAGTCAGTAAAAATGACAAAGCAGTTTCAATAATCAATGAGGGGACAACACTTTTTGAAGAGGCAGAAACTGCGATGTCAAAAGATGGCGACAAGCCATCTACAATAAGCAAATATGATACCGCCAAAGCGAAGTTTCAAGAGGCTATACAGAGTGGCGGAAGCAAAAATATCATTAGCAAAGCCTTACTTTACTCCGCAATATGTTCTTACAAAGCAAAAAAATATAATGAAGCTATAACTGATTACGAAAAAATACTTAAAAAATACTCAAAAGGCGAATATGTTGTATTAGCGAAAGACGGCATAGCGAAAAGTTATGAACAGATAGGCGATGAAGCGTCTTTGAGGAAAGCAATTCAATATTATGATGAGCTATCAAAATATCCTGAATCCTATCTAACAGTTTCAGCAATATTAAGTAAAGGCAGATGCTATGAGAAACTCGGAGATAAGGATCAGGCTTTATCCGCCTATAAGACGGTAGTTGATAAGTTTAAGCAGAAGATAGAATCAGCGGTTCAGACAAAGTCAAAATCTGTTGTTGAACTGGCAAAAACTGCTATTTCTAAATATCAATCTGCGTTGGGCAATGATTCAGATGCAAACTTCAAAACGCTATTGGAGAATGCAAGATCGCTTGAAAAAGGGAAGCAAGATCAATGGTTTTCTGTCCTTTTAGCTTATGATAAAGCTATACTTGCCAGAGAAGAATATTGGCAAAATCAATCATCAACCGCAAGTTCAAAAAAGATCAAGGAAGCAGAAAAAGCCCTTATTGAATATCAAAATCAATCCGCTGATCTGATCAAAAATGTAAGCACAGCCAAAAGATATGAAAGCTCTGGCGATTGGGATTCTGCACTTCAATATTACACCAAGGCGTTAGATTTTGATTTTCTCCCAACAAGAAATATGTATGAGGAAGCCCAAGATCGCATAGATCATATTAATCTTGTCAACGCTAAATAATTAATCATTACATAATATAGAAAGAATTAGAATATGAAGAAGCTCCTTTCAGGAAATGAAGCAATAGCAAGAGGTGCTTACGAAAGTGGTGTTAGTGTCTGCGCAGGTTATCCCGGCACACCCAGCACAGAGATTCTTGAGACAATAGCTAACGAATATCCAGACATATATGCAGAATGGGCGCCTAACGAAAAAGTAGCATTTGAGGTATGTATCGGTGCTTCTCTTGCTGGCGGAAGGGCGCTTGTTACGATGAAGCATGTCGGCTTAAACGTCGCATCAGACCCATTGTTTACGCTTGCTTATACAGGCGTCAAAGGTGGATTTGTTGTTATTAGTGCCGATGATCCCGGCATGCACAGTTCACAAAACGAACAGGATAACCGAAATTATGCCCCATTTGCAAAAGTCCCATTATTAGAGCCAAGCGATAGCCAAGAAGCTAAGGATTTCGTAAAATCTGCCTTCTATATCAGCGAACAGTTTGACGTCCCCGTCATAGTCCGCACAACGACAAGAATTTCCCATTCAGAATCATTAGTAGAGCTTGGCGAAGTGGATAATGTGGAAGAGCCATCTGGGTTTGTTAGAGATGTTAGAAAATATGTTATGATACCTGCCTATGCCAGACAGAGACATGTTGTAGTTGAGGAAAGACTTAAAAAACTTCAGGCTTTTTCAGAAGAAACCGATCTGCAAAAAGTTGAATTTGGAGATGACGAAATTGGCATAATTACAAGTGGGATTTCATATCAATACACTAAGGAGATTTTGCCTAATGCGTCAATTCTCAAGCTTGGCATGACATATCCCTTGCCAGAAGGTCTCATCAAGGATTTCGCAAGTAAAGTGAAAGAGCTTTATGTCGTTGAGGAACTTGATCCTTATCTTGAAGAACATATAAAAGCTATGGGAATCAAAGTCAAAGGTCTTAATAGAAGGCTTGGCGAGTTGTCTCCTGACATTTTAGCGGAATTCTTTCTTAACAAAAAATTTGATAATATCCTTCCTGAGATGCAGATTCCATCTCGTCCACCAGCTATGTGTCCTGGGTGTCCTCATAGGGGAGTATTCCATATTCTAAAAAAGAAAAAACTTACTGTAACAGGCGATATAGGTTGTTACACTCTGAGCGTCATTCCTCCATTAGAGATTATGGACACTTGTATATGTATGGGAGCGAGTATCGGTTCTGCAATGGGGATAGAGAAAGCAACTAAAAGAAGTGACAACGTTGTCGCTGTTATTGGAGATTCAACATTTGTCCATTCAGGCATTACTGGGCTTGTGGACATGGTGTATAATAAATCAAAAGGGACAGTTATTATCTTAGATAATGAGACGACAGCTATGACAGGGCGTCAAGACCATCCTGCGACAGGACGAACATTGATGGGCGAAGAGACAACAAGGCTAAATCTGTTTGAATTAGCAAAGACATTGGGCGTGGAATATGTCAGATATGTTGACCCTTATGACCTAAATGAGCTTGATTCAGTCATAGAAGAGGCGATAAATCTTGATAAACTTGCAGTTATAATTACTAATCGTCTATGCGTTTTAATCAGGCGAGAGGCAGTTCCAAAATCTGCGGAAGTGAATCAAGAATTATGCGTCGGGTGTGGTTTATGTCTCAGGATCGGTTGTCCAGCTATGTCAAGAGTATCCCCAAAGGATAAAAAGGTCAAAATTGACCCTATTCTTTGCAATGGCTGTATGGTATGCGCTCAGATTTGCAGAAATAAGGCAATAGTTGAGAAAGGCTAAAAAATTGGACAAGATAACTAATATCATAATAACAGGTGTTGGCGGTCAGGGCATACTTCTTGCCAGTGAGATAATCTCAGAATCAGCGGTGCTTGCTGGATACGATGTTAAAAGAAGCGAAATACACGGAATGGCACAACGAGGCGGCAGTGTAAATAGTCATATTCGCTTTGGGAAAAAGATATATTCTCCGCTTGTTATGAAAGGCGAATGTGATCTGCTTTTAGCTTTTGAAAAACTTGAGGCAGTCCGAATGGCTGATTTTATAAATAAAGAAGGGACGATCATAGTCAATGATCAACAGATAAATCCCGTTCCCGTCAGCAGTGGATTAGCAGTTTACCCTGAAAATATAGAAGAAATATTAAAAAAATACTTTCCATCAGTTATTTTTGTCAACGCATTTGAATTAGCCAAACAAGCTGGTAATGTAAGAACAGCAAATATTGCCCTTTTGGGCGTTGCATCAAAAAAACTTAATATCCCCATAGATGTATGGGAGAAAGTCATTGTTGAGCGAGTCCCTCAACGAGCCATAGAAGTCAACCTTAAAGCATTCCATTTAGGATTGCAATCAACGTAATGCGAATAGGTATAACATCAGATATTCATACAGATTTCTCTCCATTTAATCGCCAAATTGTCAATCATCTTGCTGATATAGCGAAACATTCCGACCTTGATATTTTAATTATATGTGGTGATATTTCCTCAAATATCTATATTCTGACAGAGGCATTATCGGCTTTTAATGATGTTCCATGCAAAAAACTGTTCATCGCTGGCAACCACGATATATGGGTCAGAAACAGTGAGATAACGTCTTTCCATAAATACATGTTGATAACAAAAATCTGCGATGAGATCGGATTTCATCATCTTGGAGATTCGCCTTTTGTCATCAATGAGGTTGCCTTTTGCGGAACTATCGGCTGGTATGATTACTCATATAAAAGCGATAAGTATAAAATACCAGATAGCAGTTACGAAAAAAAGGTATATAAAGGCAGTATTTGGAATGATGCAAATTTTGCACGATGGAAATTATCTGACAAAGAGGTTACAAAAAAATTTTCTGATGATCTTCAGGATCAGATTAATTTTGTAAAGGATAAAGTTTCACGTATAATAGTTGTCACTCACCATGTGCCATTTAGAGAATGCGTCAAATATGAAGATGAACTTCCAGATGATTTCTTTAGTGCATTTATAGGAAACCAGATATTAGGACAAATTTGCTTTAACGAACCGCTTGTAACTCATTCATTTTTCGGTCATACACATCTTGAACATTTCCAAGAAATTAGCCCTCAAAAATATACAGACCTGAAAAGATCAAATATATTAGCTGTCTGTTCTCCGATCGGCTATCTGACTGACCCGCCTGCCGATCTATATAAATACGCACAAAAGATGCTTAAAATCGTCGTTCTATGATATTACCCATCAGAAACTCACACTGAGACTGTTGATTATATAATATATTTATGATAATATAGTGTATAGTTTAATCCATTTGAGTTAATAAATAAGATGAGGGGGAAATATGCGATTTTTGTTTTATTTAAGTTTTGTGGCTTCAATGCTTATAACCATACAAGCTGGCAATCCAAAAGAATATATCGTAGATGGGCAAAACCCAAAAGCATCGGATCAGAACGTTGGCACAGTTGATCTTCCGCTGAAAACGATCCGTAAGGCAGGCGAAATTGCCCGTATTACTGTTAATCCAATGTTTATAAACGTCGATTGGGGAGATTATAGGCTCAATCAAAATAGCTCTGTTTAACCAAAAAGATATATTTGCATAGAAAATTGCTATGATCTATGGCTAAAAGCTTGCAAGACTTTTGATTAAACATTCTTTTTCAGAGAGAGGCACTAAATATATGTTGAGGGAGATGTTAAAATCAAAAATACATAGAGCAACAGTGACAGACGCAGATATAAACTACCCGGGCAGTATGACTATCTGCGAGGAATTGATGAAACTTGCAGATATTTTGCCTTATGAAAAAGTGCTTGTCGCAGATGTGACAAATGGCAATCGCCTTGAGACTTACGCTATACCCGGTCCAAAAGGTGTTATCTGCTCAAATGGTGCAGCTGCGCATGATATAAATAAAGGCGATGTCGTAATTATAATGACATTTGCAATTACTGATGAACCTATTAAACCAAAGATAATTCTTGTAGATGATAATAACGAATTTATAAGATATATATAGTATATCAGGTATTATTATTGGTAAATTAAATGACAAAGAAGATTGCGCTAAAATGGTATAAGCAAGCCAAACATGATCTTGAAATGGCTGAAAAAGTCATTAGCATCGGTGGATATGACATATCGGCTTTTCTTTCTCATCAATCCATAGAAAAATTGCTTAAAGCGATTTTTGCTCTTAAAGGCAAGAGAATTCCAAAAACTCATTTTATTGACGAATTAGCAAAAGAATTAAATCTTGACAATGAGGTCATCAATTTTGTCTATGATTTGACGGTAGATTATACATTTTCCAGATACCCTGATGTTGGTGATCATGTTCCATATGAAGAATATAGCGAGGAAATCGCAAATGAAAAGCTAATGATAGCGAAAAACGTATTTAGAAAGCTATATGAATATTATCGGATTTTGATGGAGGATGAGAATGATTGATCCATTAATTAGGAAGTTTCAGAAAGAAGCATTACCTAATCTTATTGAAGAGTTTAAACCTGAGAAAATTATTTTCTTTGGTTCAAGAGTAAAAGGTGATGCAAAAAGCGATTCCGATATTGATATTATAATTATCTCTCCTTATTTTAAGGATATCCCATTTTTAAAACGAATGCCTTTGGTTCTGAAAAAGATACCATTTCCAAGGCATGTGGATTATATATGTTACACAAAGGAAGAATATGATAAAATTAAGAATGAGTCATCAATTATAATAGATGCTTTGGAAAATTCGTTGGAATGCTCAATAAATATGTAAAATATATATAAAGCCATAAAACGATATATGGGTACTGATTATTAAATAGTTTTTATCCAAAGTCTCTTTTGAAAGGAATAATTTTATGAATGCCAATAATCTTTATGATCTACCTTATGCGGTTAAGATTTTCATCGTCTCTTATATCGTTCTCATATCCGCTGGATTATTGCTCTCACTATGGGTTGTGATTGAATCTCCTGTTTTAAGGGGAACAAAGGTAGAGGAGCAATACGCCCCAGAGGCTTTAGCAGATATGAAATCCGCAATGTTTTATGAAAATCTAAAAAAAGCACATGTCCATCACTTAGGGCATATATTTATGGTATTTAGCATTGCGGGAATATACGCTTTCACAAGGACGAAGGACAATATCAAAATTCAAGCTATTGTTTGGTTGGCTATCGCAACTTTGATCCATACGCTTGCATTTCTTATATATTCCAGGGTGCTACTTGTCGTTTTCGGCAGTATTTATGGAGTGCTTATGGTCTATATGATGGTAGTTATACTGATTGATTGCTTTAAGCCTAATAAAATCTAACAGTCGGTAATCAATTGGATAGGAGCATGATTTATCAATGGCATTTATCACATTTTATTTTCAAATTCATCAGCCAAGAAGATTAAACGAGGTTGATCTAATAAATTTTAGTCAAGGCTATCACGAAGACCTTGAAAAAGCATATTTCAATGATGGTCTAAATAGCCTTGTATTTAACAGGACAGCAAATAATTGCTATTTTCCTGCTACTGAGATCATACTATCAAACATTGAGAAACTCAAGAAATCTGACAGACCATTTAAGGTCTCTTTTAGCATGTCTGGGACATTCCTTGATCAATGCCTTATGTTCAGACCTGATTTGATCGATCTTTTTAAAAGGCTCTATGATACTGGGTGCGTTGAACTGCTCGGAGAGACTTATTATCATTCATTAGCAAGCCTATATGAAAACCGCGACGAATTTGAAACGCAAGTTATGATGCATAGCGACAAGATCAAAGAGATATTCGGCACCAGACCAACCACTTTCAGAAATACTGAGTTGCTTTACAATAATGCTATTGCAAGAGAAGTCTATGACATGGGATTTAAGGCTATCCTTACAGAAGGTCTTCAACACGTCTTAAAATGGCGTTCTCCTGATTATGTGTATAGGGCAAAAGGTTCTGATATAAAAGTATTGCTTAGAAATTATGGCGTAAGCGATGAAATAGGTTATCGTTTCACTCATAAGCTGGTTACCGCTGACCTTTTCGCATCATGGCTAAGCAAGATAACAGGCGAAACATGCAATATTTTCGTTGATTATGAGACTTTTGGCGAACACCAATGGCGTGATACTGGGATATTGGAGTTTTTAAGGCATTTGCCCGAAGCGATACTGAAATATGAGCATTTGATTTTTGCGACACCGGGACAGGTAGCGGATGTATGTCCTGCCAACGATGAGATAGACGTTTTTGAGTATAGCACTATCTCATGGGCAGACCTTGAACGCGATAGTAGCGCATGGCTTGGAAATGATGCCCAAAAATCGGCTTACGGCATAATTAAAGATATGGAAACTATGGTAAAGCAGATAAACGATGAAAAATTCCTCAGAATTTGGCGTAACCTTCAAACATCAGATCATCTCTATTTTATGTGTAATAAATGGCTTGGCGATGGCGACGTCCATGGGTATTTTAGCCATTACAGTTCTATATGGAGAGCCATAGGAAATCTGTTTATGATCCTGCATGATTTTCAAAAAGCACTCGGCTATAAACTTGCTGAGCTTAATAAGCGTTAATCGGCTATGAGTAAGGATAAGACATGCTTTTAGCAGATATGGGGACACAATATACAAAAATATATGATAGTCAGAAAAACGAATACAAAATCATTCGCAGTATAGATTGGGATACCGAGCAGATAGCTGATATTGCATGCGGTCATAACTGCAAACATAAGACTAAAATAGAAATAAATGAACTTGTAGCCTTAGCAAAAGGGGCAAAAAGGCTTATACAAGAACCTACTTTCATTTTAGTTGACATCGGCAGTAGAGATATAAAATCGGTCAGATTTAAAGACGGAGAATATATCGGTTGTGACTGGAATTATATGTGCGGGGCGATGGCTGGATTTACTATTGAGCTGTTAGGAAACCACTTTGGCGTAGATTATAATAAAATGGAAGTTGCAAAAGAACGACTGCCTATTATGTGTGGAGTATTAGGTATGGGAGAGCTTTTTGATAGAATATCAGATGGCATTTCCCCTGAAAAAGCTATTGCAATGTTTGTAAAGGGTGTCGCGAAGAATATACATGATTTCTCAGGCAAAGCTGATAGAATTTACATATCTGGCGGACTATGTGAAAATAGGTTGTTCATCAATTCTTTCTCTTGTGAGATCGTCCCATTAGGTAGATTTGTGCAGGTAGAAGGCTTGAAGGACTACATATAGGAGATAGAGGATTTGTTTATTCCCCTAAAAAGCGAACAAAAACCGCAAAAACCGCCAATTATCACTACTTTGCTAATAATAGCTAATGTCGCTGTTTTTATATATCAACAGTTTTCCATCTACGAATATGGACGCGATTTAGCTAATATTTATGGTGCAATTCCCTATGAATTCTCAAGATTTGTGGATATTAAGCCCAAATCGCCATACCCATTTTTTCTTTCAATCTTTACTCACATGTTTTTACACGGTGGATTTTTGCATATATTAGGAAATATGCTTTATCTTAATGCCTTTGCCCCGAATATTGAAGGCACTGTTGGACATTTCAAGTTCCTGCTTTTTTATCTTCTCTGTGGAGTTATCGCCGCTATTGTCTATATAATACCGAATTTCAATTCTCAGATACCTATGATAGGGGCAAGCGGCGCTATCGCTGGCGTTATGGGGGCGCATCTCAGAGTCTCTCCCGGCAAAAAGATCGTATGTCTACTGTTGATCTTCCGCATAAATATATGGGCTTTTGTCGTTTTAGTCCCTTGGATATTGCTTCAGATATACAATGTTATTATGCAAGGACAGTCTAATATAGCTTTCCTTGCACATATAGGTGGATTTATATTCGGTCTTTTATCAGTAGGGATATTCAGAGAAAAATGGTTCTCAACTGATCCCCATCAATTGGTCAACTAAAAGAGATGTTTTGATCACATCGCGAATATCGCTACAAGGGATTTGCTTATTTTTCACGCAATCAATAAAATGCTGATGCATTGCCAAAACGCCCTCATAAACGGGTTCGTCGTTCGGATCTGTCCCTGTGAGTTCCCATCCATACACGATTTTAGGCGGTTTTCCGTCCTCGCAAATCTCTATTTGTTTAGGCATGTGCATCATATAACAGCCGACACCTCGCCCGTGCAGTTCTGAACGGAGGACTCGTCCACCAGAGCAACGAACACCAGAGATAAATCCAACTGCGTGATTAGCGAACCGCACCAAGCCATTAAAGACATTTTTTACTCCACTTTCTTGTGCGTCTTGATAAGCGGTAACCTCGACGACTTCACTTCCTATCATATAACGCACTAAATCGGCTACGTGGCAAACATCGTTCCAAAGTGAATCCATAGCATCAGTGTTAGGATCGCCGGGTTTATGGAACTCTCCCATAGCGAATAAAGCTGGTCCTCTTTGTCTGACAAGGCGAATTGCCTCTTGTGTCACCGCAGAATAACGTCGCTGATATGTTACCATGCAATAGACATTATTCGCTATCGCAGCATCAAGCATTTTTTGCGTCTCTTGACTGTTCATTCCGGGCGGTTTTTCAATTGCGATATGTTTTCCCGCGTTCATACAATCAATAGCAATAGGAGTTACCCATCTTTCGTGCATAATACAATAGACTATATCAAGGTCAACTGTTTCAAGCATCTCTTTATAATCCTTAAAGGCTCGGGGAATTTTATATTTTTCAACGACAGTTTGCATCCTTGATTCGTCCAATTCTGCTACCGCCTCAATGCTGACGTCCTTTAATCTTGCGACAGATGGATAATGTGCAGATTGTCCTCTGCCACCTGCACCAATGAAACCAACTTTAAGCATTTCTTTCTCCTTAAATTGTTAAATCAAAGGTAAATTAACAACCGCTCTACGATGAGATGATTCGTAAACAGCCATAAGCACCTCAAAATCTATCCGTCCTTGCCTTCCACTGAGTATATGTTCTTTTCCTGTCTCAATGCTATTTATCATCTCCACTATTTCTAACTTAAACGGATTTTCTCTGACAAGTTCGGGGAAACGCCATTCCGCATCGCCTTTGCCTTTAACTCTGATTGGAATCTCGGCTGAGTAATTGACATCTATTCTCCCCTCTGTGCCGTCAATAAAGGCTTGTTGATAGGTTGCAGGAGTGACAAGACCCGTTTCCATAAAGGCACGGACACCGTTTTTAAATAATATGTATGCTATTGATGAATCTTCTACGTCGTGACCATATCTTGTTCGTTTTTGACGATCATCTACCTGTCCAAAGACCCATTCTATCGGCTGGTCATCGGCATAAAATCTTATCAGATCAATGTTATGAGTTCCATCACTGAGAAGATCGCCCCTGCATATATTGCGTATCATTATCAAGTCACCGATTGCACCAGAATTGATGAGTTCCTTAGCTTTGACATATTGTGCTTCAAACCTCCTCTGATGACCGATGACAAGGACGCTTTTTGATTTGTCACATGCAGAGATCATCATATCACATTCTTTGAGATTTAATGCCATAGGCTTTTCACATAATATGCCTTTGACGCCATGTTCAGCTGATCTGACTGTCATCTCGCAATGCAACGGGGGCCAAGTGCAGATACTCACTATATCAAGAGATTCGTTTTCTAACATCTTGACGTAATCGGTATAATACCTTTCAACGTTATAATCTTGGCAAAATTTCTTGGCATTTTCCTCGTTTATGTCAGCGACTGCGACCATTTTTGCATTAGGAACGCCAAGATAACCTCCTGCGTGTGCCCTTGATATGCCTCCGCATCCGATAATTCCGACCCTGTAAACTTTATTCATTTTTTATCTCCAAATGATTTTGAATAATCTATTGAAATTAGCAATATATCAAAATAGTTAGAGTCTAACTATCTGCAATTATGACACCGTTATTTGATAACACATCCCTGATCAGGAACGTTCATAAAGAATTCTCCCTTCTAACCAAGCTGGTCTCGCAACAGTCCCGGGGATTTTACGGTTTCGCTCAAATTCTTCTTTTGTAAGAACAACAATATCTTTTGCTATACCAATATTTTCTAATGCTCTATACATATCTAAAGTTAAATCACGACGACTTCCTTTTATAGAACATATAACCAGAATGTCTATATCGCTTTTTTGATTTGCAGTTCCACGGGCTTGTGAACCGAACAAAATAATCTGGTCTGGATTGAATCCATTAACTAGACGTTCCTTTATTTCATTCAATATATCATCAGTAACCATATCTTGCCTTTTGACTATATAAAAAATTTCAAGTCCTATGTTTAGAATACTATTAGAACTGCCTTTGTTTGTCAACAACATTTTTAAGCGATTCGCCATTGACAAATCTTTTGAAGTTATCAAGGAACATCTCAAAAGAGATCGCCCTTGTCTCTGGCGATAATCCGCCGACATGAGGAGTCATAACGACATTTTCCATATCCCAAAGCTCGCTATCCGCAGGCAAAGGCTCAACAGTAAAAACGTCTAAACCAGCACCAGCGATAACACCTGTTTTCAATGCGTCTATGAGGGCTTTTTCGTCAATGAGAGGACCTCTGCCGATATTTATGAGATATGCGGTTGGCTTCATCTTTTTTAATTGCTCCGCTCCGATCATCCCTCTTGTTTTATCTGTTAAAGGGGCGACAAGCACTAAGTAATCAGAGTTTTTCAGCACTTCATCTAAATTATCTAATCCACAGAGTTTATCAACAAAAGATGGGCATTCCATATCCCTAATATCAGCAGCGATTACGTTCATTCCAAAGGCTTTGCCTCTCTTTGCGATCTCGCGACCTATGTTGCCTAAACCGATGATGCCGAGAGTTTGCCCGCCTAATTGTCGTAGTGAACGAGTTTGTCCCCAAATCCTTTTAGGGCGGTTTCGTTCAAACATTGCAATACCTCTGCTAATGCCGAGTATCAGTGCGAAAGCCTGATCAGCCATCGTTTGATTATATGCACCACTGGTATTGCATAATATAACGTCACTTTGGACGAATTCAGGGAAAAACTGAGTTTCAACACCCGCTCCAAACACCTGAACCCATTTCAGTTTCTTTCCTTTTATGAAAACCTCTCGGGGAATCCGACCGAAGAAGATGTCTGCATCTTCAATCTCCCTTAACTCCCCTTCTATACTTGGTTCAACTACTACTTCTAATTCAGGTAGAACGGATTTAAGTCTTTGAATTTCTTCATGGGACAATGTCACTTGTGATAATATTTTCATAATCTCCTATCCTATGTAAATTCTGTGATGGGTAATATGTAATGAGTTTCTTAAAAATATAACGATTACGTTTTACCCATCACTAATGAAAGTGCAATCTCATTAGCTTTTTTCTGAACATCTGATTCCTCAGGGGTTTGTGGTTTATATCTGCGATACATTTTTCTTGCAGTATTTATCATATCCTTTCGTAAATTTTCTGGAAATAATACTTCCGCTTTATCTCCATAACTGAGAATCCAAAGCGAGATTTCCTTTGTCCCTGCAACAGTCGCAATAAATAAAATTGATCCATCGGGAAGATCAATAATCTGTTGAGTTGGATGCCATTCAACCTCTTTGATAAGTGGGGCAACTTCTGGATAAAATCTGATGATGACTTTTGTCTCTTCACCAGTCATAACTTGCCAGCTTTTCCCAAAGTAATTATCCACTGAAAAGTTTTGGGGAGGTTTAAACGATTCGCCAGTATATTTCATTGTTTTTATTCTGCTTGTGCGAAATATTAGGACTTTTTGCTTTGTATGGCAATATCCGATCAGATACCAAGACCTTCTGCGAAAAGTCAAAGCATAGGGATCAACTATACGTTCAGAAACCCTGTTACTGCTATATGAATAATACACAATACGCAGTTGTTTTGACTCCATTATCGCTTGATAAATCTTGCCGATCAAGTCTCCAGTATCAGACACCTTTCTTCGTTCAACGCTAATTTTAGATGACCCTGTCTCCAATAGCTCTTTTGCGGATTGTGGCAAAGTAGCGATTATCTTTGAAATTGCAGACTCAAGAGTGCTTCTGTGGAACTGCCCTTCTCCTTCCGCATATACCTTAGCACTCAGAACCAAAGAGAATGCTTCCTCTATTGTCAATGCCATAGGCGGAAGAAAAAAATTTGGCATAATTTCATATCCTTTTCCTGACCAATATATCGGTATCTCTGCAAGTGCAAGGCTATTTATGTCTCTTTGGATTGTTCGGACAGAATCAACCTCACATAACCGTGCTAAATCTGAGCGATTAAGATTTGGATTAGCCTTGACAAGGGTTATTATCTTTAACATTCTGGCTAACCGTTCGTGTTTGCTCATGCGATCACCTCCTCCATTAACTTTTAAGTAAATAATCCATAAAAAACCAATAATTTTAGCCACTGAGTAACACGGAAAAAGTGATCAGTGATCAGTAATCAGTGATCAGTTGTAATCATATTGCTTCATGTAATATATCTACCAAAGGCAGAGAGATACTAAACGTTGCCCCTTGACCTTCTTCGCTATTGACTTTTATCTCTCCACCATGTGCCTCTACTATTCTGTGAGTTATTGCCAAACCTAACCCAAGACCATCAGGTTTAGTCGTAAAATAAGGTTCAAATAACCTATCTATATTCTCCTGTGATATGCCAACCCCCGTATCTTTTATCTCAATCATCGCTTTATTAGTTTCTGAATTCTCTCTGACACTGATATATAATTCTCCCCCTTTTGGCATCGCTTGGACAGCATTTATGACTATATTAGAGATCGCTTGACCTAATTTGTCTCGGTCAATTTTGGCAAAAACAGGATTATTTGAATAGCTACATATCAATTTGATATTGTTCACTTCAAAAGTAGAGCTAAAATTCGGAATAAAATTACTGATAAAATCATTTAGATTAGTGATTTTGAAGTTTATAGACATTGGACGTGAAAGCTGTAAAAATTCCTCCACTATTCTATCTAATTCTTTTACTTGGTATGACATAATGTCAAGGCATTCTTGGGCATCTGTTTTGAGACTTTGATCTTTTGACTTATCATCTGAAATCTCCGCTATTATGTCTTTGAGATATTGTATTGTGATAGCCATTGAATTAAGAGGATTGCGGATTTCATGGGCAACACCAGCGGCAAGATTTCCAAGCGATTTCACTCTTTTATCGTGTTCGGAACTTATATGTTCTATCATCCTATTGATGCTTCTGCTAAGACGACCTATTTCATCTCTTGACTTGTCCCTTGCCCTCACAGCGAGATCGCCAGATTGTGCTGCTGTCAATGTCTCTATAAGCCTTTCTAATCGTCGGACGATCAGATAGCTTGTAACTGGGTTGATAAAAATTGTCAACGCAACAGTGACAAGGGCAGTATAAAATAGATTTTTTAGTCGTAATTTATGAATATAATTAACAACTTCCTGAGTGGAAAATATAATTTTTAATCCGCCAAGTTTTGGATTTTCGTCTGATTCATAAGATATGACATAGGGCAATATAAACTCAATGACCCAACGTCCATGATAACCTTTAGGAGGGTACCTAATTCGCATCTGCCCAGAAGCTATACGTTTTATCTCCTCATCGCTAAGCTGATCATAGATGTCATATCCAGTGAGGGTTGATATTATAACACCATTAGAATCAGTTACAATTATATCAACAATATCCCAGCCCATCTTATGTAAACTGAGATTTCTTATTATTCTAGTCAATTCAGTAGCGTCTTCTTTTCCCGCTATACGCCTTTGAATGTCACTAGCTATGTCCCGCATAGATGCGCCTCTGGAATGGTCTCTGATCACTGCATTAGCAAGCTCTTTTTCTAACATCCTATCGTTGAACCAAAAATAAGCACTCATGGTCAAAAGGATGAAGACGTTTATAAGCAGTGTGTATTTCCATTCCAGGCGCATGTTGTGATTATGAATTTATTCGTATTCTCTGGGGTCTGTTATCTCGCCAGTTAGGGCGCTAACCGCTGCGGTTGCAGGAGAAGAAAGATATACGAATGACTTTGGATTGCCCATTCTGCCTAAGAAATTCCTATTTGACGTTGCGAGACAAACTTCCTCGTCTGCAAGTATGCCCTCATGTATGCCACAGCAAACCGCACAACCGGGAGAACTTATTGCGGCACCAGCCTCTACAAGTATATCAAGAAGTCCCTCTTTGCTTGCCTGTAAATAGACTTTCTTAGATGCTGGTGTAACAAGAAGCCTTACATCTTGATGAACTTTCTTTCCCTTCAAGATTTTTGCCGCTATACGTAAATCTTCAATTCGGCAATTTGTGCATGACCCAAGAAATACCTGATGAATTTTTATGCCTTTTGCCTCTTCTATCGGCTTAACATTATCAACAGTATGAGGAAATGCCACAACAGGAGTTAATTTAGTTGCGTCAATCTCAATTACTCTTTCATAGACAGCGTCAGGATCAGGGTAAATCTTGCGGAACTTATCTGCACGTCCGTATTGCTTCAAATATTCAAATGTTACTTCATCAGAAGCCACTATTCCAGCCTTTGCCCCAGCTTCAATAGCCATATTACAAAGCGTAAGCCTGCCTGACATATCCATATTCTCTATCGTGTCTCCGCAGAACTCTATTGATCTATAATCTGCACCATCAGCACCGATCATTCCTATTATATACAAAATAAGGTCTTTTGGATACACGCCTTTTGGCATCTTGCCTGTGATGTGAATTTTGAAGCTATCAGGCACACGAAGCCAAGTCTTGCCAAGAGCCATAGCTATTGCAACATCAGTTGATCCCATACCTGTGGCAAAAGCACCTAATGCACCAGCTGTGCATGTATGAGAATCTGAACCGATAAGTATATCGCCAGGGGAAACATAGTCTTCTGCCATAACTTGATGACATATACCACAACCGACATCCGATAATATTGCCCCTACTTTACGGGCAAAAGAACGTAAGAGGACATGATCATTAGAAAGCTCCGCTCTTGGACTTGGCGATGAGTGATCTATAAAGAAAACCGTCCCTTTGGGATTTTTTATCTTTTCAAAACCCAATTTCTGTAATTCTCTCACCGCTAATGGTCCTGTCCCATCTTGAAGCAGACAAAGATCAACCTTTGCGATTGCAAGATCGCCAGCGGATACATCTTTATCTGCATGTTCTCCGATTATTTTTTCAGCAATTGTCTTTCCCATATCTTTTAACTATTTACTCCTCCTCTAATTTAGCTAATTCCTCAAACCTGATGTCCACACCCATTATACCGATAATTTCTTCTGATTTATCCCTAATAGGGGCGGATACCGTTATACATAAAGCGGAAGTATATCTTGATATGTAAAAATCTGTCACATAAGCTTTGCCATCTTTCAATGGACCGATAAACCACGGGCGATCAGAAAAATCATCGTCAGGTTTTATACCAAGATATTTTCCTTTGTCTTCTGGATGGACTATGATCTTGGTCATCATTTTGCCATCAAGATTAGTTATATAAATCCATTGTATAAACGGATTTTCATTGAGAATTTTCTGTAATATAGGCTCTTGTAGTTTCGGGTCCATTGATTTGATTTGTTCCATTTCTACCGCATCTTCAACAAGATGGATAGCCATCTCACGAGCCTTTATCTTCAGTTTATCAAGGTTAGACTCAAAGTAATCGGGGAGGAATTTTTTAGCTTGCAATAAAAGCTCTTCTGACGATATGCTTGTTATTCTGCCCTTCTCGTATTGTGCCTCTACCCATTCATTTATCCTGACAATTCCGGGATGACGTTTATCAATAGCAGAATCGCCCTCAAGCCCTAATCTTCTGTTGACCCAGTATGCTATACTTGCCAATCCTGATTTATGCCCGATGATTACATCAATTGGACGATTTAACAATTTCTCTGTGTCAAATATGCTATATACCTCGGGGTTTTTCATAATTCCGTCTGCATGAATGCCAGCCCTTGTTGCGTTGAACTCTTCACCAATAAATGGGTAATTAGCTGGAATACGATATTTCAGCTCTTTCTCAAAGTATTCTGCTATTTCAGTAATAACCGTTGTATCTATACCATTGTTATTCCCAGTTAAGCTAATATAATCTATTATTAATGCTTCAATTGGCGGATTGCCCGTTCTCTCACCAAGCCCTAACAAAGTTCCATTAGCACCTGAACAGCCGTATAGCCAAGCGGTAACTGCGTTGACAAGAACCTTATGGAAATCGTTATGTCCATGCCATTCAAGCTGAGATGATGGGACTCCACATTCATGTATAAGCATATGAATTATTTTAGGGACACTTCTTGGTAAAGATGCTTCTGGATAGCTTACCCCATAACCCATTGTATCACAAGCTCTAATTTTAATCGGTTTTTTACTTTCTTCGCTTATTCTCATCAGTTTTTGGACAAAAGGAATGACTAACCCGCGAAAATCTGCCCTTGTTATATCTTCTAAATGGCATCTTGGGGTGATCCCTGACTCTATAACTGCTTTTACCACGTCCAAATAATCTTCTACTGCTTCTTTTCTTGTCTTTTCTAACTTTAAGAATATATGATAATCTGATATGGACATTAATATTCCAGTTTCTTTTAATCCCATAGATTTGACAAGTTCAAGGTCTTTTTTATTAGCTCTTATCCAGCCTGTTATTTCTGGGTATTGATATTCTCTGTCAAGGCATCTTTCAACTGCTTCTCTGTCTGGTTCGCTATAAAGAAAAAACTCAGATTGCCTTATAACCCCATTTGCTCCACCGAGTTTATGCAAAAAATCAAAAAGACATAGAATTTGGTCTGGTGTATAAGGAGGACGTGCCTGTTGACCATCTCTGAATGTAGTATCTGTAATATACAGATCACTGGCAGGTTGCATTTGAACAATGTTATAATCAAAATATATTTTCGGAACTTCCGTGTATGGAAACATATCTCTTAGAAGATTTGGCTCAGACACATCTTCTATCTCATAGCTTGTTATTTTTGGTTTTAATAAAGTTTGTTTTTGTATGACATTCAATTTTGTTATAACCTCCTTTTCAATCAATAATTTTAATTGGTATCCAGTTAAAACAATAATATCAGAAATGATTGGAGTTGTCAATATTTTGAAAACCAATAGGTATTTGTCTTAAATGTTGAAAAATTATTGACAGCGGTATGTTGATATATTATAATGCAATTGTGAAGCTAAAAATTTGCTAATTTTTTGTAAGGAGGGAGTTATGATGAGGATAGTATTATTAGCAATGCTATTTATTCTTGTCCCTGCAATTATGGCATCTTCGGCAGTGAAACCTGAAAATTTCGTTGGTGTATGGTTATTTGACGAAGGCAAGGGTAATCTCGCAGCGGATTTAACTGCCAACAAAAATGATGGAGTAGTTTCCCCTGCGACAAAATGGACTGACGGGATTTTCGGAAAAGCATTATTGTTTGAGGATATGGGTGAGGTCAAAATCCAATCTACTGATGCACTAAATTTAGGTGATAAGTTCACTATGATGGCTTATTTTTATGCAACTGCCCTTGACGATTGGCATCAGCTTATCGCCAAAGATGCACAGTATCTACTGCGTATTGATCCGCCCTCAGAGGGCAAAAATATGTCCGCATTTGTTTCTATCGGTGGATGGGAGCCTCGTTGCAGTGCGGGTGTTCCAGATACAAAAACATGGATTCATTTCGCAGCGACTTATGATAGCAAAACAACATTTCTCACAACTTATGTCAATGGAGAGAAAAAGGCACAAGTTGCAAGAGCAGGAAAGGCAGTTCCTAACGTTAATCCGGTGACAATCGGTCATTGGGGTGGAGGTAGCAACTTCAAAGGTATAATTGACGAGGTTGCCATTCTTAATGTCGCCCTAGAAGCAAACGATATTAAAGATATTGCTACTAATGGTCTTAAAATTGTGCTAACTGGAGGTAAAAGTGTTAATTCTGCTGGCAAATTAACAACAACTTGGGGAGATGTAAAATGTCGTTAATGTTAATGGTTTTTTAATCTTAAAGGGAGGGTTTAAAAATGAAAAAAACAACTATGATCACATTCTTATTGGCTTTTGTACCTGTTCCGGCTATTATCTCTTATGGTGCGATAGATATAAAATCTGCTGTCGGGATTTGGTTATTTGATGACGGCACTGGTGATGTAGCCAAAGACTCAACAGTCAATAAATTTGATGGGAAACTCGCTGGTGCTAAATGGACAGATGGTAAATTTGGGAAGGCTCTTTCTTTTGATGGGAAAAGCTCAGTTTCTATCGCATCCAATGACAAACTTAACATTGGCACTGCCCTTACGGTAGTGGCATATTTTAACGCAACTGATATAAAAGACTACCGCGTGATTGTATGCAAAAATAATCAATATCTTGTGCGTATAGATAATCCTGCTGAAGGAAACAAAATGTCAAGTTTTGTAAACCTCGGTGGTAACTGGGAACCTCGTGCAAGTGCGATCGTGCCAGATTTAAATAAATGGATACACTATGGTGCGGTCTATGACAGTGCCACGAAAAAGTTGACTGTCTACGTCAACGGAGAAGCAAAAGGTGAAAGCGCCAGAGATGGCAAACCAACTGCAAATAACGATCCCGTTACTATCGGTGCTTGGGGAACAGGCAGTTATTTTGTAGGCACAATAGATGATGTCGGAATATTTAATGTGGCGTTATCAGCAGCAGATATTAAAACTATTGCAGATAAAGGGCTAAAATCTGCGTTAAATCTTGAGGCTACAACAGCAGTTAGCCCGTCAGCCAAACTTGTCGCTACTTGGGGCGAATTGAAGCGATAGTTTTTGCCGAAAATTATTTTTATAGAATATACATTCGTTAAAAATGCGAAAAAATAGCTAAAAACACCCCTTTAATCCATCAAAAATAGGATCAAGGGGGTTTTCTTTTAAAAGCTTTGTTATTAACTTGCCTATATCTCATTCATATTATTGCTTTATGCAAGTCATAGTTCATACCACAGAAATTCCCCAACATATACTCTAATAGGATTATATTTTATCTAAAGTTATTTAGTCAAAAAAATAAAGGGAAAAAGGCAAACTCCTCCTGTAAGGTTTTTCACCACATTAAAACCTTAATAAATATTACTCCATGTTTAA
>Ga0272448_1002219_pt1 | contig 24787 bp, 25 predicted proteins | sample YNPCB0191_FD_202220 | JGI IMG/M metagenome (GOLD analysis project Ga0272448, IMG submission 202220) | Hot spring sediment microbial communities from Yellowstone National Park, WY, United States - YNP-CB-019-1 | ecosystem: Environmental > Aquatic > Thermal springs > Hot (42-90C) > Sediment... | reverse complement strand
CGCGGCACAATGTGATAATAAATACCTAGCTGAATTATTGATAGCTCATAATGCTGATCTTGACGCGAGGGCTGAATGGGGCGAAACGCCTTTGCACGCTGCACTAGCAAATGAGCGAACTGATATCGCAGCTCTTCTCCGTGCACACGGCGCTCACGAATAATTCGGCGAAAATTCCTGATTCATGGAACTACATGTATAGGAGAATCGTTCTTTATTGTAGAATTGTTACGATACGGATAAATCGTTTATTACTTCAAAGAAAAGTTGAGGTTCTTGCGCCGGATGCACAGAGTCGCAGCAGCCTTGTTATTGTTTGTGCTGATTGCACTGCCTATCGCCTCGTTTGCCGCCCCCGATAATACCGTTTCTCTGATTGCAGGTGGAAAATCGGTATTTTTAAGCGCATCTGCTCGGCTGGTCGGGGAACGGGTGCTGGTGCCGCTGGACGCCCTTTCTTCCATCGGTGCAAAATACGAGGGCAATGGAGAGAAGCGTGAGGGGCAGAAAATCAAAATCACCCCGGCAAACGGTGAAGACTTCTCCTGCCGCATTCATCTTGTCGACGGCGTGCCGATGATCGCTATCGGCGATATCGAGGAGAAACTCGGCATCGCTACCGATTTCAACGACAAGACCAGGGTGCTGAGCATGAGAGCGATTATTCGGCAGATAGATTTCAATGGCTCGGAATTGAAGGTCAATTCCTCATGCCCTGTAACCGCCAAATTCCTCAACACTAGTTGGACCAAAAAAGCGAACAAGCTGATCCTGGAAATCCCAGGCGCTCAATACCCGGCAAACAAAGCTGATCTGAAGATCAACAATTCTACCGCTATGCCGATCAATACGGGGGTTCAGGAAGATGGAGAAACCTTCAGGGTAGTTCTGGACCTTCCAAGTTCCATGAAGTTTCGATTGGTGAGTAGTGGAAAATCCTGCGATACAGTGGTCTCATTCAGTGAAAGCACGCCGCCGGTGATCAAACCGGAAACTCCAGCCACTCCGACATATCCAAATACCCAGCCGCAGATCAATGTTACCGCTCTGAATGTGACGTGCGAGAATCCGCGCAAGGTTGTGGTTTCCGTTTCTGCAAGCGCAAATACCACTTTCTCAACGTCTATGTCCAGGCATCCATTCCAACTGGCGCTCGACTTGCCGCGTGCCGTGTTGTCGAACAAGATCGAAGATGTAAGCGTGCTGAACGATCTTTTGGAAAGCGTCCATATCGAGCAGAAGGATCCGTTTACGGTAAGAGTCGTCATGAACTTGAAGCGCATAGCAGGCTTCGACGTTACCTGGGATCCGTCAGGCAGAAAATTCGTAACGACCCTCGATCTCCCGAAAGGATCTAATGGCCTGCTATCGAGCAAGATAATAGTGATCGATCCCGGTCACGGCGGATATCAGGGAGGAGCCAAAGGATTTTCCGGATCTCTCGAAAAGGACTGCACCCTTGGGATGGCTCTGAGAGTACAAAAGCTGCTGTCACAAACAGGGGCTTGCGTGATAATGACCCGAACCAACGATATCGACCTTACTTTGAAGGGTCGAGCAGATGTGGCGATCAGACATTCGGCCGATATTTTCCTGAGCATCCATTGTAACTCCTGCGAGCGAGCTAACTCTATCTCAGGAACTGAGGCTTATTATCATGGGCAGGATCAGAATGGACGCGCCCTGGCCGAATGCATTTATTCGGAAGTAACCAAAGTCACCGGTCTTCCCGCCAGACGCGTGCGGCCCGATACTTCCAGATTTCAAACGGGGTTCGGAGTGTTACGAGGAACATCAGCAGCAGGAATTCCGGCGAGTTTGTTGGAAGTAGGATATATCAATCACAGCGTCGATGAATGCAAGATAATGGATCCAAGCTTCCAGGAAGCCATCGCAAAAGCCATCGTCAAAGGATTGAGACTTTACGTAGAAGGAAATCCGTAGCTTGGCCTACCTTCGACGTGTTTGGAGATTCACATGAGCACGCATTCAAAAAAGATATTCGTATGGTTCATCGTCGGCATGGCACTCGGAGTAGGTGCATATACCACGCTGAACCGTGTATTGGAGAAGAAACATACTCCCGCTCCGTCTTCTACTTCGCCCATTCAGGCCAAAGAAACGAAGCAAAAAAAGGATTCTGAGCAGTTGACCATTTACCGAGTGGCAGTGAAAGACAACCAGGAGACACTGTTTCCCATCAAGGTAGATACCGTTTCGGGCAAAGATAAGTACGAATCGGCAATTTTCCGGCTTATCACAGAGGGAGAAAGCTCGCACACGGCGAATCCTATACCTGAGGGTACCAAGCTCCTTGGTTTGAAAGTCAAGAATGGACTGGCTTCGGTAAACCTGAGCAAGGAGTTCCGTGACAATTTTACCGGCGGGTCGGAAGGCGAATCTTTGACGATAAGTTCTATCCTCCGTACCCTCGGTCAGTTTCCGGAAATCAAGCGCGTGCACATCCTGGTCGAAGGAAAACCGCTCGATACCCTCGGACATCTCGACCTGTCCGAGCCTTTGGACGTGAAATGGACGGGTTCTGATTTTGGTGGTGAAAATTGAATGTTAGTTCGCCGATCGGAGTCTTCGATTCGGGACTCGGCGGCTTGACCGTAGCGAAAAGATTACTCAAAAAACTTCCGCAGGAAAGCATGGTATTCGTAGGAGATGAAATACACATCCCCTACGGAGAGCGTACACCTCAACAAATCAAAGGCCTCGCGCTTGGCATCTGTGATTTTCTCGTAAGACAAAATGCAAAATTGATCATTATGGCTTGCAACATGTCATCCGCTGTTGCACTCTCTGTTTCCAGGGAACTGTTTCCCGAAGTGCCGATCATCGGAGTGATTGAAGCAGGCGTTCGAGCGCTTACACAAGCCTCGTCATGCGGCCCGATTGGCGTACTCGCGACTACGGGTACAGTCAGGACGGGAGCTTATAGCGACACGATTCATCGGTTCATCCCTGATGCCGTGGTGTATGAGCAGGCGTGTCCGCTTTTTGTGCCTTTGGTCGAAGCAGGCAAGTGGGATTCGACCAAAGCAGAAGAGGCGGTTCGTGAATACGTTGCTCCGTTAATCGAGAAAGGCTGCCGCACCTTTGTATTGGGGTGTACTCATTATCCGTACCTGGCAGACACGATCAGAAAGGTTGCGGAGGTAGAGATCACGCTTGTCGATCCTTCGGAGGAAACAGCCCTCGAAGCCTCGAATATACTGCAAGAGATCGGTAAGTTGAATCCACAACATATCGAGCCGATACATAATTACTTCACCAGTGCGGACACACACAGGTTCGCTGCCTTGGGGGGGAGCTTCCTTGGCCGCGACATTTGTGGCGTCGAGCAAATTATCTGGGGGAAAGATCTGAGGATAATCGAATGGCAAGAGAAGACGGCAGAAGAAACGACCAAATCCGCCCGGTAACGATCGAACCCGGATTTTTGAAATTCGCTGAAGGTTCGTGCTTGATCACCGTTGGAGATACAAAGGTGGTATGCGCCGCATCCGTAGAGGAGAAAGTTCCGCCTTTTCTAAAAGGCTCGGGCTCGGGCTGGGTAACGGCTGAATATGCCATGATTCCAAGATCGTGCCGCACCAGAAACATCCGGGAAGCCTCAAAAGGACAGCTTGGCGGCAGAACGATGGAGATACAAAGATTGATCGGTCGTGCGCTGAGGTCAGTGGTAGATATGAAACTGCTCGGCGAGCGGACGATCTGGGTTGACTGCGACGTCATACAAGCAGATGGAGGTACTCGAACCGCTTCACTGACCGGCGCATACGTATCAGTAGTGTATGCCGCTACCTGGATGATGAACCAGGGTATGATCCGCAAAAATCCTGTGATAGATATGATGGCCGCAACCAGCGTCGGGATCGTGAACGGAGAGATACTCCTCGACCTTCAATATTCGGAAGATTCTATGGCGGCGGTCGATATGAACGTGGCAATGACCGGAGGCGGAAAATTCGTCGAGATACAAAGCACCGCCGAAGGTCTCCCGTTTAGCCGTGAAGAGTTCAACCGACTTTTGACTCTCGCCCAGCAAGGGATAAACGATCTTTTCGAGATTCAAAAATCCGCTCTCGCCGGAATCGGATAACGCCATGCCGATGAAGGAACTTGTGCTTGCTACTCGCAACATGCACAAAGTCGAGGAATTGAAGTCGCTCCTTGCGGATGCATCCGTACAAGTGCTTTCACTCCGAGATTTCCCCGACATGCCGGAAGTAGAAGAAACCGGCGTTACCTTTGCGGAGAATGCCGAATTGAAGGCAAAAGCGACCGTTCAGGCAACGGGCAAAATTGCCCTTGCGGACGATTCGGGATTGGAAGTCGATGCATTGAACGGCGAGCCGGGGGTGTACTCGAATCGATTCGGCGGACCGGGAGCGACCGATGCAGATAAGTATATGCGCATTCTCGAACTTCTCGAAGGCGTGCCGGATGAAAAGCGCACGGCCCGATTCAGAGCTTCGATAGCGATATCGACTCCTGCCGGAGATACATTCATCGTGGACGGCGTCTGCGAAGGTCGAATAGCGCATTCTCCACGCGGCGAAAAGGGATTCGGCTACGACCCCATTTTCTTTATCCCTGATCTCGGCAAGACGATGGCCGAATTGCTGCCGGAGGAGAAGAACACTATCAGTCACAGAGGCAAAGCACTTCAAGCGTCTCGCGAAATACTCGCTGTGGTGCTGAACGACGCTACTTGAGATGCTCCCCTGTCGTGGTGCAGACGAGTTTGCCGTGCTTGACGCCCTTGGTACTGATCAGACGGTCGGCGATCTTCCAAACTTCTTCGGCTGAACCTTTCACCACTATGACTTCCAAACAGTTATGAGCATCGAGGTGGACATGGGTTGCGCACAAAATAGCATCATGCGACTCGTGCTGAAGGCCGGTAAGCGCATTTGAGAGTTCGCGGGTGTGGTGATTGTATACGATTGTAACAGTGCCTACGACTTCTTCCGATTCGCTTTCCCATTCACCTTCCACCAGGTAGTCCCTCATGATATCGCGAATCGCTTCCGATCGATTGCTGTAGCCTTTCTTCTTGATCGCGGCATCGAAGGATTTCACCAGATCAGCCGGTATGGATACCCCAAAGCGAGTGAGTTCTGTCATAGTAACACCTCCAGCCCAAATCGTAACACACTTGAACGTGGAATGTCAATGATATGCTCGCGAATGGGTGTATGTAGAATCCGTTGGTGAAAAGCAAGCTTTTGTATCGAGGTGAGCCGGGAGAGGAAGGCTCATGCGCGCCTCTCCCAGCTCTGTTCGATAATCTGTACTGATCTTCGCAGGTCGGGGAAAGCGCCCGAAGCGAGCACCCATCCCCAGAAACAATTCTAGTACTTGACCAAGAAAGCTGTGATGGATAGTGAAGGGGTCATTTTCTCGGACCGAAAGTGATCAGGATGCCGCTGTGCAACGACGAAGGGAACTAACCTGCTCATGATTCCGCGTGAATTTCCCTACTTCCGACCAAAGGCAAGATAGAACTCCAGCTCGTCGATCACCCGAATGTCGGTGAGCCCAACCGACTCCATCAACACCCGCATCTTCTCGGGAGTCGGTACATTGTCTTCCGCAACGGCTTCTCCTGCCGAGCGATGAAGGTTATTGACCGCCTCACGCCCTATCGGATGCGAGATCACTAGAGTGCCACCGGGTTTGAGCATTCTCACCATTTCCTGCAAGGCGTGACCGCGATCAGTAAAATGGGGAAAAGCCGCATTGCAGATTACACGATCAAATTCCTCGTCGGGAAGGCCGGTGTATTCTATGTCAGCTTGGAGAAATCCAACGCTTTTCGAAAACCCCTTTGCAGATGCCGCCAACAGCATTTCCCATGATATATCCACGGCCAGGACTCGACCGTCAACACCGGTAGCTTCTAGTATGTACGGGATAATGATCCCGGTTCCCGTGCCCACATCAAGAACATAATCTCCCCTACCAACTTCCGCCTCGCTTACCACTCGGTGAAGCTTCGGGCCGATATCTTCACGCTCCATTGCATCCCAATTGCTCGCATGGTGGTCGAAAAATGCACGACGGTCCAAGATTGAAATCTCCTTTTGTAATTACTAATACTTCACCAATTTAATTGAAGGTGTCATTCTGAGGCTTTGCCGAAGAATCTCGCTGTATTTACGACTAGATCCTTCACTCCGTTCAGGATGACACATCACACAACCTTTCGGGTCGAGTACTAATTTGTATTCGAGGATTCGAGTTCGTACTCAGGACGAAACCTTCTTTTCTTCGGCGAAAAGAGTGCAGCGATCAGAAAGATTGCGCTCGATGTGAGGATTATAACGGCTCCGGTCGGAAGATTTAGAACCGTTGAAAATGCCAGTCCTGCCCATCCTGACAAGATACCAAAGCCTGCAGCGAGCACAAACATCTTCTTCAAATCATAGGTGAGCTGATACGCTGCCGCCGCCGGATTGATTATCAGACTGAAGACGAGCATGCCGCCAATCGCATTCAACGAAGCAGTGATCGAAAGACCGCTGCATATCAAAAGGCCGTAGAATATCGCGGTTGCGGGAATACCCGATGCCAACGCGAGTTCTCGATTGAATATTACTCCCTGAATCTCTCTGAAGAATATCGCAATCAACAGAGTTACCAATGCCGCAACCCCAGCCAGCAGGTAGATATTTCCTCTTGTCACCGTAAGTACGTTCCCCCACAGAAACCCCAATGCTTCCGTCTTCGGCCCAGGAATCAGCGAGAGGAGAAGAAATGATGCCCCAAGTGAGGATGAAAAGACTATTCCCATTGCAGTATCCGGCGTAAAATCACCCTTGTCCGCAATCGGCCCAAGCGCCGTAGCGGCAATCAGACTGCCGATCAACGCAGTCAAAGTGGGATTTCCTCCGAAAGCCAGTCCTGCCAGTGCTCCGGCAAATGCAGCGTGTGAGATACAGACCCCTATAAAGGAAAGTCTCATCGTTACAACGAGCACACCGATGAGCGGGCAGGCTATACCTGCAAGAAGCGCGGCAGCGGCGGCGTTTTTCATGAATTCATCGTGAAGAATGTCCCAACTCATTTAACAGCCTCCGAACCACGGAAATAGTTTCTGTAATCCTCGGATAAACGCGAAGGAATGCTTTCTTTCACAATCCGACCACTGTCCATGATAATGATCCGGTCGCAAATGGCAGCAAGAGATTCCGCATCGTGTGATACTATCAGAGTGGTAAGACCCTGTAACTTGCAAGCGGCTTGTACCAATTTCTCGATTCGCTGCTGCGATCTCCAATCCAGCGAAGCGGTAGGCTCATCCAGGAGAAGCAGGCGCGGCGATCCGGCAAGTGCTCTTGCGAGCGATATTCGCTGCTGCTCTCCACCCGAAAGTTGACCAAAAGGTCGATTTGCAAGATGCAGTGCATCCACCTGTTCGAGGGCTGCACGAGCGGCATTCTTATCCGAATGACTGTAGCGATGGAACAATCCGGAATGCCCATATCTTCCCATCAATACAACTTCCAAAGCGCTGATCGGCATCCTTTGATCGATCTGGATGAATTGTGGCATATACGCCATCTGCTTGCGTATGAATCGCAAAGTTCTGGGAGATAGCTTTTCTCCCAAAACCTCAATGCTTCCGTACGATGGAAGCACCAATCCATGGATTGCCCGCAGCAGCGTGCTTTTCCCTGAGCCGTTTGGGCCGAACAATCCTACCGTTTCGCCTCGACCAACGGATAACGAAACTCCCGCCAATGCTTTTCTGCCGTCGTACTCGACTACAACTTCATTTACCTGTATTGCCGATTGCATTTGATTCCTTAACTGCTTCTACCACGCGATTTATGTTTGAGCGCAATGTAGACTCCCATGTGCCCGTTCCCGGAAATCCTTCAGGAAAACTGGAAAGCACTATGTGATTTGCATGGACGGCGCGCGCCAGTTGTACACCTTCTTGCGGTCCGCTTTGCAGGTTATCGACAACCAGGGATACTTTTTGCTCTCTCGCAATCCCGAAAAGCTTGTGCAATTCTTGTGGGGTAAGATCTTCCGGCCTGCCGTACTTGCCGACTACCTTGAATCCCAGCCATTCGAGCAACTGCGATTGTTGATCCGAGCAGATAACCGCTGTACCGCGGCCAACCTTTGGGAGTCTTTCCATACGTCGAATCTTACCCACGAACACAGTGAGCCTCGCGGCATACTCACTCCGGTGTGAAGGATCCGCTCGCCCAAGAGATTCAGCTATCTTATCAACAGCCTTCAAACAGGTGTTTGGAACCAGCCAATTGCCATCGACTCCGATTGGAACTATTAAAGCCTTGCTTTGGCTTGCTTTAACCAGATTCGGAACGAACTGCTCGTATCCGTGAAATATCAAAGCGCCACAGTGCCTTAAAGCACTTACATCCCCTGGTCTCATGTCGTACTGACCAGGGCAACTAGCCCCGGATATCAGCACTTTTGCTCTGACATTGGTACCGCCGACCTCTCTAACCAGAGAGCCGATTAGTGTGGTAGTGGTAACTACACTTAACTGAGAGGCTAATGCACGGCAGCAGTGGGCCGTACACAAAACAAGTACAAGAATGATAATAGAGAGTCGGCGGATATTCATGGCTTAGCTTCCCTCGTAGTTGATATCCCAGTACTTCCGCCAAACGCTCTCTGCAACCGCAGATCCGGGGCCACCGCTAGCAGTGATCGGATTTCCAGCAGAATCGATATGGTCGGTATTGCTGTGATAAAGACTTGGATTCATCCACTTCACGTGCGAGTCACCAAAGACAACATTCGAGCCGCCGTTGTGTACCCGTGTGACCGCCCAATAACTGGTGGCTCCGCCATCGAACAAGCCCGTGGGACCACAGGGAGGTCCGGCATTGCACCTATCCCATTCAGCTATAAGTATCTTGTTGGTGAGATCGTGCACGACCGATTCGTTTTGACCGGCAAATCCGGTAACAGCGGGTGTAACTGCAGCACAACCAATATTGTAGCCTTGACCAAACCATACGGGGAGTTGAGGTCGGCTCGGACAGACATTGATCGAAAAAGTCTTGATATAAGGCTGCAAGTTTGTCTTCCACAAGTAAGCAGGCGGATAGATGCCGTCATAGTCGGAAACGTACTGTTGAAAAGCAATTCCCATCTGCTTCAGATTCGATTGACAAGTGGCAGTTCTTGCCTTTTCTTTGGCTTTGGCGAAGGCCGGAAAGAGGATTGCTGCCAATATCGCGATGATCGCGATAACTACCAGCAATTCGATGAGAGTAAAACCCTCATGCCGTGTCATCTTATTCATAATCGTGTTACTCCTTTAAGAAATAAAAACGCGCCCCAACAGAAACTAAAGTTGACTCTGTGTAGCACGACTGCAAATATCGTAACACGCCCTTATCGGTATGTCAAGCATTATCCAACTAATCGCACGAAAAAACTTATAAGCCGAATTTTCGGAGCAGAAGTTTCCTGGCGGTTTCTTTGTCGTTCGGCATCAGTCGGCCTTCGATTATCTCATCGACCAGGTAGTGTTTTGCTTCTTTGACTTTGGGGCCTGGTGGGAAATTCAACAGCGCCATGATCTCGGTGCCGGTCAATGGGCTTTGGAACTCGCTTACTTGAATCTTGAGGAGAATGTGCTCCATCCGACGTTCGAGGCTGCGCAGATCGTCCGTGGATGCATGAGGATTTGCGCCGTGTCTGTCCGCTTCGGCAAGGGCGATAAGGTCCGAGATGTCATCCCCCGCATCGCGCATCAACCGACGAACCGCCGAGTCCTTCCATTCGCTCCGGTACTCCCCGATGCGCATGTGCATCCCGATCAATCGAGCGACTCTTGCCGTGTCACTTTTTGGAAAGCGCAGGCGGTTCATCACCTTTCTCGCAATCTCAGCGCTCAAGTCTTCATGTCCGTAGAAATGAGTGTTTCCATTGTTATCGACCGTCTTGGTATTCGGTTTCCCGGTATCGTGAAAGAGCACGGCCAAGCGAAGGGTGAGATCGGCAAGCGGGGAAAGCGAATCGAGCGCATGAAGCGAGTGTTCCCAGACATCGTAAATATGTCCGCCGGTTTGCGTCACCCCCTGCATCTCGATCAACTCGGAAGCGAATTGGATAAGAAGACCGCTTTCGTTCAGCATTCTCAATCCTTGTGCACCGCGATCTGTGAGGAGAATTTTGACGAACTCGTCCCTGATCCGTTCTTTGCTGATAATAGAAAGCCTGGGTGCATCGCGCACAATGGCTTCGTAAGTAGTCTGCTCTATCGAGAAGTCGAAACGCACGGCGAATCGAATCGCTCTCAGCATGCGGAGCGGATCATCATAGAAAGTGGTCTCGGGTTCGGTCGGTGTCCTGATTATCCCGGCTTTAATATCGTCGAAGGCAGTGCGAGTTAGATCGAGGATTTCACCGGTGTGCAGGTTTTCAAGAAGAGTATTAATCGTGAAGTCGCGGCGCAGCATGTCATCATACAGATCGGCCGGTTCGACATCGGGCTTCCGGCTGACCGAAACATAACTCTCTTTACGCGCGCTCACCAACTCGACGGTTCGACCGCCGATAATCACCATTGCCGTGCCGAACCTCGGATACACGACGGGTCTGTGATCGGTGATCCCTTTGCCGTAAAGGAAGTTTGCGAGTTCGAGGGCATCCCCTTCCAGTACGATATCCACATCCTCGGTCGGGGGTCTGCCCATCACCTTGTCGCGCACGATCCCACCGACCAGGAAGAGCCGGTCGTGATACTCGGTGTCACGCGTAACGCTTCTAATTCTTTCGATTGCAGGGTTCATAGATGCTTTGTAAATGCCCGTTTTCCGAGGGACGCAAAACTCAGCTTTCAAGGCCATTATAAGTCGATGGGGAATAGGGCGTCAAATTGAACGGAGCGTGGAGTAGGGGCGAACTGGGTTCGCCCGTAAATTCAAGACGAAAAGGTGGGGATTGTCACATCCCCACCTTGAGATCGAATAGCATCTTTACGGATGATACTCATCCGCGCCCATGTCTACATAATTACTGTAGTCAGGGTGTATACTGCGCAGCTCCTATGTCTATGTACGGCGTACCATCCTGATGGTACTGAGTAAATCTAGGATTACCGTAGAAGTCGGGACTGACCTCCGGAAGCATCCATACGTATACTGGGGGAAGACCAGATGGTGGATAATTCATACTACCAGCATCGATACAAAGGGAAGAACTGGCCAAGTGATAATCTCCACCCAGCGCGTCAACCAGTTGTGGATCTGAATATATGTTATGGTCGACGATAGGGCTATACCCTGGATGAGGCTCCACAATGGCGTCTTTACTATTTCCATAAGGTGCGCTGGCTTTAAAATGGTCGTTAAAACCTCCGGTCGGCGCATCGCAGTAGTCGACGACTACTAGAGCTCCCAGGTCTCCCGAGCTGCTGTCATTAGATGCAGCATATACGTCCCAGGAATTCGGAGTATCTACCGTGTCTCCATAAAAGATATTACTCATAAGCCAAGCATTATAGCCACCATTTGAAGATCTAATACCGGCGTACACTGAACTACCCTGTCCATTATCCGCTGTATTATACACAAATGTGTTATTGCCTATCATTGAAACGGTATTCACAACGCTGAGGCTTCCAGCAAGGTATAGAGCTCCACCACCATGGGAAGCATGATTCTCTCTAAAGATGTTATTGAGATATCGTAGTGCTCCACCATAGATTGCTCCGCCTCTTGCCCATCCGGCACCGGTACAACTGGCCTTGTTTCCCTCAAATAAGTTCCGGGTTATCCATGTACATGAGCTGAATATCGAAATCGCTCCTCCTCCAACAAAGTCAGGAGGTAACGTATTCGCACAGAATACTGTATTGTTCCTAAAGGTGTTGCTGTACAATTCAGGATGTGTTTCATGATTAGTATATCTACTGTCGTAGCTGTTTCCTTGTAAGTAAAGCCCTCCGCCTGCGAAAGTTGAAGAATTGCCTTGCACGAGGTTGTTGTATATATGAACAACACCATTGAATATGTATAATCCGCCTCCTTGGCCGGCGCTATTACCCAGTATCTGGTTGTTGCACACGTCTATCCTTGCCGCATGACTGCCGCCGTAATAACTGTAAATCCCTCCTCCATATCCTGACACCATCTTTGGAAAGTACGGAGGCATATTTGGCCCATAAGAAGTGAGGGGAAGATTGTTATTCTTAATGATGTTATTTGAAATCACAATACCGTCACACTCACCTGTGATAAATATGCCGCCGCCGCTTCTGCACTGCGGAGGAATACCGGGAAATGGCAATCCGCCCAAATATCCAATACCTCCAGTGATCGTAAACCCATCGATTACAACAGGAGTGACTATTGTACTGTCCACATTGTTCTGGACGGAATGGATCGCGTAAGTATTATTGAGCCATAGAACAGTATGCCCATTACCAGTAAGTATTGTATTATTTGCTGTCGAATTTCGCTGATCTCTGCTGGTTTCGTTTCCTACGAAGCCGCCATATATCTGAATTCCCATGCGGCTGTCAACTTTCGCAAGCGGCTGATTGCTTAATGCTGTATAAGTGCCTTGCTGAACCCAAATTTCATCCCCTGTTCCGGCAGAAGTAACCGATGCCTGCAAAGTCCTCTTTGCAGCTGCCCAACTTAGACCATCGTTAGCATCATTGCCGGTGGCGCTTACATATCTCACCGTTGCGGAACATACTGCTGCGATTCCAAACACCATCAATAGGACCGCCAACGCCACGAATACTTGCACGCGTTTGTTCAATTAAGAACCTCCTTGTAGAAATACGCCAGCCGGAACTATTTCCGACTCCTTATACCGGAAAGACAAATACCTTGCTGGATCGCTCGTTATCAGCAATCCTATATATGCATAATCACCTACCTCTCTTACTTCCAATTCCTTAAATATTACAGGTATGACGACTATTCCACATCCTACCCAATGATCCCTTGTTTGTATAGCAATTTTGTTGGAGTTTGAAAGATATTCGAAGAAAATTCTTGCTGGTTCCAAGTATGATCTTAATTGAGTGCAGAGCGGGAGTAGCATGAAGAGAGGGGGCGTTTCCGCCCCCTTGATCAGGTTTCTTATGGTACATCCTGAGAATTATACTGATGTGCGCCAATGTCGATTTGGTAGTGGTAACCGGATTCATCGTGTGTCTCGTAAAACCGGAAATTGCCGAAATAGTCACAATCACTTATCGGCAATAAACCAAGATTATGTAAGCTAAGCATCTCAGATGGATCACCCACACTTAAGCAAGGCGAGTTCGCAGATAATCGATATCCAGTCAGCAACGGGTCGGCGAAAACTTCGCCACCATTATCCGTGATAATGGCGTTTCTATAATCTGGATATGGTGCGCTTGCATAGCAGTATTGGCCAAGACTTGGCGGGGTATTAGGATGATAGAAACAGTTGTGATCGACCGTGATTCTAGCCCCGTTGTAAGAATATCCGGAAGGAGATGCCGCCCCATAGACTTCCCACCTGTACGATGTATCATCTTGACTGTAATAGAATATGTTGTTCTTAAGTGTACATGTGCTGTCAAAGCAAACTGAGACTGATCGGCCCGCGTTGATAGCGGAGTAGTTGTCTTGGAAAGTATCACTGGTTATCATAGCAGTGTACGTACCTGCGTTGGAAACGAAGTAGATAGCTCCTCCTTCGTGCGATGAACTGTTCCGGAGAAAAACATTGTTGGCTACTATCCCGCATACTATATAGATGGCTCCTCCTCGACCAGAAGTCCCGGTACCTGACACGGAATTCTCGATAAACTCATTACGATAGATGGATGTCCTAAGAGCGGGCCTATACAATGCTCCACCAAATGCACTTGATTCACCGCCTGCAGACGCCGTGTTACTTTGGAAAGTGTTGCAATCTATATTAACATCTGTTCCACCAGCGTACAGACCTCCGCCTCCAGCCCACGCTTTCGATATCCCGGATCCAGTGTAAGATGCATCATTGGCAAGAAAAGAGTTGTTAGACATTTCGGTATTACTAACCCCCCAACTCACGCCCCCTCCACCACCGTTTGAGGTGTTTTGCTCCACGCGATTGTTGGTAAAGTACGACCTCTCTGTGTTTGTCCCACTGTAACTTGCGCAAACTCCTCCGCCGAACGAACAAAACGGATAGGTAGCCAGATACGCATATGTCGCTTTGTTATTTCGTATTATGTTATTATTGATAGTTATCGCCCAGCACCCGGGCATAAAGATGCCTCCACCTAATCGTGAAGGATAACTATATGGTGGCACTCCGCCAAATAACCTACCGAGTCCGTTTTCAATCGTGAATCCATCGATCACAATATGTCCAATATTATAAAACTCAAGAACTGGCATGCCATTGCTATTGTCAGTGCGATTGCCGTGAAGAACTGTAGCACTTGGATCCGGGTTCCGCTGATCTCTGCTGGTTTCATTGCCGGCAAAACCACCGTAGATTTGAAGGCCGTTATGCGTAGAACCATTCACATAACCTACTTGCACCCCAGCACTTGCAGTGTACGTTCCCTGCGCCACCCAAATCTCGTCGTTGACTCCTGATACATTTATCGCCGCCTGAAGCGTTTTCTTTGCACCTCCCCAACTTGCCCCATTGTTAGCATCATTGCCGGCGGTGCTTACATATCTTACCGTCGCAGAACATACTGCTGCGATTCCAAACACCATCAATAGAACCGCCAACGCCACATATACTTGCACGCGTTTGTTCAATTAAGAACCTCCCCGTAAAAATGTAGTAGCCAGAACTATTTCCGACTCCTTTTGCCCGAGAAACCGATACTTTGCTGCATTACCGTTTATCAGCAATATCCTATAAGCATCATCACCTACCTTTAATACTTATTGCAGGCATTCCACTACTGACATAAAGAATGTACCACATCCGACCCGATGATTCCTTGTTTATGGGGCAGTTTATTTGCAGGAATTAGAGGGATATTCGAAGAAAGTTCTTGCTGGTAGTTTCAACATGTGTTTGCAAATCAATGCCTTATACTCTTTCGGAGGATGGAATGCAGATCAAATCAACCATTGGCAAGACATTGCTTGTCGTTCTCTTCTGTCTGGTGTCAATCTCCGTATTTGCCAAAGATAATACATGGGAAGTGCTTTTCGATTCAGGAAAGCAGGCTTATACGGACGGCAGATACTCTCAGGCAATCGAAAGGCTTTCCGAAGCTGAAAAAGGCGCTCGATTATCCAAGGCCGACGAACTCAAGCTCGCGGAAATCTGCAAGTATATCGGATTGTCTTATGCTTGTCTTCATAAGTTTTCAGATGCCGAAGCTCCGTTAAAACAAACTCTCGCGTATGTGGAAAAGGTGAAAGGTGCGGAAAGCGAGGAACTGATACCGTGCCTTGTCGATCTTGCGAATCTTTACTTTGCCTCGTCAAAGCCCGGTCAGGCGGAAGGATTCGCAAAGAGAGCGCTGTCGATCGCCGAAAAGGTGGAAGGCGCAGACAGCCCGAAACTTATCCAATACCTCGATCAAATGGCGAATGCCTCAGTAGCCCAAGGAAAACTCTCCGAAGCAGAATCTATCCGCAAGCGCGTCGTCTCTATTTGTGACCGACCATCCGATCCGAATAATCCAATGCTGGCAATCGCTTTGTATGACCTGGGCGTGATTTACATGAGGGAGCACAAGAGCGACGAGATGCAGGCGGCATTTACCCGAGCACTTCCCATCTGTGAAAAGACCGAACCGCTGCATGCCGGAGTATATCTCCCCGTGCTGAACGGTCTTGGCGGTTATTATATGGACAAGGGAAGATTATACGAGGCCGAGCCGTACATCCTGAAAGCCGTGGAAGTCGCTCAACAGTCCCTGGGTGTCGATGACCCTGCTACAGGCACCACGATCAGAATGCAGGCTGCTCTTCAAATGCTGCAAGGGAACTATTCCCAGGCTGAAGTGACCATAAAGAAAGCACTGGCTATTCATGAAAAGGCAGGAAATAAGGGACTGATAATCGGCGACCTGTCAGTGTACTCTCAAATCCTGCGCAAACTCGAACGATCGGACGAAGCAGCCAAAATCGAGGCACGGATGAGCGATCTTAAAGCGAAGAAGTAGGGTTCAGTTAAGAACTTTTCGGATGAATGGAGAGGAACAGGTTTTCGAGTACGAGTTGAGGCGTGATGTTCCCTTCCAGGTAGCGCCTGGAATCGATGATCGAATGCACGGCGTCTCGGAGTCGAGGGATCGTGTAGAGCTTCGACTGGTCGACCAATTCATCGGCGAAATCCAGATTGATCACATCGGCATCGGCTCCACAAACCTTCACTTTGAGTAGATCCGAATACCAGGCGAGGATATGTTCGAGCATCGATGACAGATTCTTCACCGTCGTCTGCCCCTCGAGATTATTCTTCGGAGGCTTAGCCATTTCCCGCATAATCTCGGCTGTTTGCAGGCTCAACACTGCTGGACCGTGCGCCCAATTTTTGAGTGCATGAAGCACCGACCGACGCTCTTCCATAAACCTGGGATTTGAAGCGAGTTCATACGCCCGCCCGATCGTTCCTTGAGAACAGGCAGCGATGGTTCGGAGTTCGTCGATATCCCGGTCAAAGCCGGACTGCAGGGCTTCTACTACTTCCTCAGACGATGCACGTTTAAATCTGATGGAGCGGCACCTTGAACGGATAGTCGGCAGAAGTGAATTCGGATTCCTCGACAGCAGGATAAGCACGGCGTAATGCGGCGGCTCTTCAAGGATCTTGAGTATCGAATTTTCGGAACTCGAGTTCAATGTATCCGCCTGCTCGATGATGCAGATTTTGTACCGGCCTGATAATGGAGCAAATGTCAGCTCGCGGATCATTTCCTGCATCTGGTCGATCTTTGTCTGATTTCCATCCGGACGAATAACCAGCACATCGGCATCGGATCCTGCCGCAATGCGGAGGCACGAGGGACAAAGGCCGCATGAATCCCCTTCCGGCGTGCGGCTCAGGCAGTTCAACGCGGCGGCAAATGCCAGAGCGGTCGAGGTCTTGCCGACGCTTTTTGGCCCGGAGAAAAGGTAGGCATGTGTAACCGAGCCCTTCGATATGGATGAAAGCAGTGCTTTGACAGCCGCTTCCTGTGCCTTGATTTCCGAAAGCTTCATGTACTTATTCTAACAGATTCGAGCGATATCGTGAAGGTGAATTATCAGTTGCCAGCTTGCCCGGGAATCAGTATCATATCTTAGAAGTCGGCTGCACGTCGCGGTGCATTTTTCATCGTACCGGGTAACTATTTAATGAAAAGGGAGATGACGGAAATGGATTGGCGGATTCTCTATAATCCTGTTGCATTGTTCGGAAAATCAAAGGGACTGGCGGCAGCGGCCGTAGTGAACTTATTGCTCCTCATCAGCGCGTGGCGGGCCTGGGTATATCTCGATGGAGCTATTGATTTGCACGTCGGCTCGAGCATTTCCTTTGGCACGGCGCTGTTGGAAATCCTGATATCATGGTTTAGCTTGAGCGTCTTTTTCTTCCTCGTGTCAAAGATATTCGGTGGGGATACGAGCATCCGACTGCATACTGCTGCTGCGGGATTGGGACGATTTCCATATATCATCGGAACGATCATCGCTTCGCACAAGTTATCGACCGGGGCAGCGATCAGAGCCATAGCATCGATTTCTGATGGAACCATCACTATCGATGCAACTAAAATGCAGTCGCCGCTGGTGATTATTTCTATTATTCTGTTGATGCTGGTAACAGCATGGTCTATCATCGTCCTGTATTTCGGGTTCAAGACCGCAAGTCGTTTGGATGGTCCGAAAGCTGCAATCGCCTTTGTGCTGGGAATAATATTCGCTGAGGTCTTTAGCAAACTGGTACTGCACATTGTAAGTTGATGCAAAAAGGAGGAAGATCGAGCTGTGATCAATCTCTGCTGGATATTGTCGGCATTGTATTTCGTATCCGGAATTCTGTCGATACTCTCCCCGAGGACGGCTCGGAGTATCGCATCCTGGTTCAACAAACGCTACCGCAGCAGGATTTCAGCGTTCATCTCCATATTGATCGGTCTTTCGCTTTGGTTGGGGAGAAATCGGACTTTCTTCCCGATTTTCATAGAAGTATTCGGAGTTGTTTCGGCTATGTTGAGTTTGGCGTACCTTATTCTCCCGTGGGAAACGGTCGATAAGATCAACAAGTGGTCGATCAACTCGTCAAATTCCCTTTATCGAGTCTACGGCGTGGTAACCATCATCTTCGCCGCGGCATTCTTTTTCGCTGCTACCGGATTGAGATAACGGTACATAAACATAAAAATCACGGCTCATTCGAACCGTGATTTTTTATGCTGCAAATTATGGGGCGAGAAATGGGGCTCGAACCCACGGCCTCCAGGGCCACAACCTGGCGCTCTAACCACCTGAGCTACTCCCGCCATATGATTATTGATGAAGTGGCGCCCCCGACAGGAATCGAACCTGTGACCCACTGCTTAGAAGGCAGTTGCTCTATCCCCTGAGCTACGGAGGCGTGTGACTTGCTAATCGTCATCAATCTCCCAAACGGCCGACTACTTTGAATCAACCTTGGGAACTTATTATATCGTAGATAGCCGTAAGTGTCAATCAGGAAACATGCTTAGATGTGAGCAGAAATTGTTGGTGGAAACAAGCTTTTGTCTTCATATGGGCCGGGAAAAGCAAGCCCGGCGAATACTTGGCGCCAACATACTTTACGCACACCCACATGCTTACACCCGACATAAGGCTATCCTTGGCACAGGGCTTGTCGATCTACTACGAATTTCCACCTCTCTAACCACCCAATATTCCCTCGACCTACTTGGTCATTTACATACCATACATGCGCCTGAATGTTATCTATACTCGTCATTTTGCCAGCAAAAATACAGCCTCATCTATTGACTCCTGTTGAGATATGTATTATAATCCCATACGCAAGACCGATGAGCTTGCACCTGATCTCAAGTCTATAACAGGGGCAGGCATCGGTATGTTGGGATATCCAGCACAGATTGTGAAAGGGGGCATGAGCAGTGCAGGATCGTGCGCGATCTTGTTTACAACCACTGCTCACATGATGAAACAGAGAACCGGACAAATTACCACAATCGCCATCGCCTTTTTATTGCTGGCAGCATGTCTGTCGGCAGCGTTGGCCATCACACCCGCCGGCACGTCGATTACGACGAGCGGCACTGCTCAGTATTATTCGACAAGCGGTACACTGATGCCGACCGTTAAGTCGAATACGGTAACAACCACAGTCAGTCAAGTAGGTGCGGTGAGTCTCTCTCCTACCTCGTCCAGTAAAGCCAACACCCCCGGATCCCCCGTTTATTTTCCTGTAACGGTGACAAATGCAGGAAACGGTAGTGACACCTTCGACTTTTCGACATTTGCCCAAAGCGGCTCTTCCGTGTCGATTTACAAGGACGATAACGGTGACGGTATACATCAATCTACCGAAACTACAAAAGTTACCTCCACCTCGTCCCTTTCTGTCGGAGGAACTTACAAATGCGTAGCGTCCGTGCAAACGCCGAGTGGTACCAGTACCGATACGGTTACACTGACCGCATCGTCCCATTTCGACAGCACCAAGACCGCGAAAGCCACGCTCAGCGTTACAAACGGCACCAGTCCCACTGATGGTTACATCATGACATGGTTGCTAAACGGATATTATTCGAACACGAGCAATTCGACAAGGTTGTCGACCGATTATCTTGGCGGTGAAGCAACCGTAGCACCTTCAGAAAGCAGTGTTTCAGGTGGAAAAACCTGGGCCAAGTGGGTTTCCCCTTATCCACGAGTCGACCTGGTTTCAGCATTCGGAGCACAAACCTACTGTGCGGGCTACGCACTGGTATATATCAACTCACCTTCCGCTCAAGGCGCCAACCTTTTGCTCGGCAGTGACAACGGCGTTAAGGTGTGGTTGAACGGCCAGAATATATGGACGAATGACAGCACCCGAGGATACACCGCAGACCAGGATAAGGTAGCGGTGAACCTGAATGCAGGGTGGAACAGACTGCTGGTGAAAGTGTCCCAGTACGGCGGAAGCTGGTGCTTCAGTGCCAAGCTTTGCGATTCTACCGGCAATGCCCTTTCAGGATTGTCCTATTCAGTGAATAATCCTGCCGGCGGTTCGGGAAGCTTGACCATCTCAAATGTGACACTGGCCGCATTAGGAAGCACTACTGCCCAGATCACTTGGGATACCAATGTAGCATCGTCTACTCAGGTACAATACGGTACTACCACCTCGTTTGGTCAAACCTACAACGGTACGGGCGGCGTCACTCATCACGTGGCAAACCTTACCGGGCTGAAGCCGAGTACTCAGTACTACTTGAGAGTAGGGAGCGCCGACTCTTCGGGAGTTCTCGTTTGGAACGACAATGGTTACAATTTCACGACCAATGCGTTGACCACGACAACTACTCCTTACATCATGACTTGGCTGTTGAACGGATATTATACGAACACAAACACTTCGACAAGGTTGTCGACCGATTATCTTGGTGGTGAAGCAACCGTAGCACCATCAGAAGGTAGTGTTTCAGGTGGAAAAACCTGGACCAAGTGGGTTTCCCCCAATCCACGAGTCGACCTGGTTTCAGCATTCGGAGCGCAAAGTTCTTGTGCGGGCTACGCAGCGGCGTATGTCTACTCACCTTCCGCTCAAAGCGCTTATCTACTGCTCGGCAGTGACAACGGCGTAAAGGTGTGGTTGAACGGCCAGAATATATGGACGAATGACAGCACCCGCGGATACACCGCAGACCAGGATAAGGTAGCGGTAAACCTGAATGCAGGCTGGAACAGGCTGCTTATAAAGGTATCACAGTACGGCGGAAACTGGTGTTTCGATGCCAAACTCTGTGATTCGGCTGGGAACCTGATTCCCGGCTTGGCGTATACACTAGCTCCTATCTAAGACACGAACGTCGTCCCGCCTTGCAGGGGCGGGACGACACCCCACCTTTTCTCACAGCTCCCACGCACGGAACATTTTCCAACACGCCGCGTCATAATTACATGAATCGATCATTCATTTACCTGCCTTCCGACTGCGAGAATCATCTCAAATACAATCTATAACTTACGCATTTTGCTGCGAAAGCTAATGGAACAGTGTGCACAGAAATTGAAACGAGGAGACTATCTAATGCAAATAAGTATCGAGAAGAATATCATCACTCTGCTTCCGGAAACCCCTACCGAACGAATCATGACCCAGGCTGTATGGCGGCTTCTCATCGACTGCAATGGCCAGAGCATGTCGTTGGCTCCTATCGGTGAACTAGCCCCCGGAAAAAATCATCAGGCACAATTTGTGATCGAAGGACCCGGAGCAGATCAACTTCCCCAATTTCCGAACATCGTAGTGGACTTCGATTGTAAAGTTTACTGCGATATCTGCAACCGTTTCGAGGATCTGAAAAAGGGTGACACCATCCCTCCATGCTGCGGCAAGCTGATGGAACTAGTGGACTGAAGAGCTTGGCGAAGATTCCAGTGCTAAACGTATAAATCGGAGATGGATATGTAGTCGTACGTAGAGAATTATGCGTCTATCGGCAAGCATAAGGACAGTACCTTATCAAAGTACTTTGGTGCTGCCGAAAATGAAAGGACAATCAAGTGAAGAAGATTGCTTTGACGGGAATAGGACTCGCTTTGGTAGTTTTCTGTGTTACCGGTTTTGCAGTGTACGCTCAACAAGATATGCCTCCCATCCCAAGCGACCATGGCATGAAAAATGGGCCGATGGGTATGCCGCCGCCCAGACCGCTGGCAGACCTCAACCTCACCGATGAACAGAAGGAAAAACTCGCCGAGATCAACAAATCCACGCAATCGACAATCGAGCCGCTCCAACAGCAGATTGTCGAGAAGAAGAAACAACTTTTGGCTGCCGTCCTCGCCGATAATCCCGACAAGGCAAAGATTGCAACTCTGACAAAAGAACTCAATGCTCTTCGTAGTAAAGCGGTGACCTTGTGTACCGATACGTTTCTGAAGATTTCAAAAACTCTGACTCCCGAGCAATCGGCAAAGCTGTCGGAGTGGGTTCAGCACTCCGGTTCGATGGGTATGAGAATGGGTATGCCGATGGGAGGCATGCAAGGGAGATTTCCCGGCCAAAGCATCCCCGGCCCTGAGCTTCTTGGTCTGCTGAACCTTTGACATTTTCATGAGCAGCCTCGAAGGAGCTTGTATTTGTTTCAAGGGAGACGAAATCAATGTATCCGAGATGGCGACTTATCCTGGATGAGGAACGGTCTGCTGCATTCAATATGGCGGCAGACCGCGCCATTTTTGGCTTGTGTGCCGAAGGGAAATGTGTTCCCACGTTGCGCATCTACGGATGGAACAACCCCGCATTGTCCCTCGGCAGACTTCAGTACTCTTTGCGAGGCAAGTTAGACTTTGACTATTGCCGCAAATCGAACATAGCGCTGGTACGACGCCCTACCGGAGGAAAAGCCGTACTGCACGGTCACGATATCACATTCAGCATCGTTTTGCCGGAAGAACTGCTTCCCGCCAACCAACGAAGCATCGTCCGCAGCCACCAATGGTTGATGTCCGGGATAGTGGAAGGGCTTCGATCGATCATCCCGGAGGCTGAATTAGGCCCGGAAAGCAAAACCTTGAACAGAAACTCTGCTAGTGCGGATTGCTTTGCACATGTTGCCGAATGCGACGTGCGCGCAAAGAAGGTGAAAATCGTCGGTGCTGCTCAAGCGCGAAGTTGCGGCGCCGTAATCGAACAAGGTTCGATACCCCACACCGTTCCTTTGGTCGATCCCCGGCAGGTATTCCCCGGCGCCAATCCCGTCGAGCCCACACTCAAAGGAGTATCGCGATCATCGATAGTAGATGCGTTGATCGATCAGTTTAGCAAGACTCTGGGAATCGAGTTTCGCGCCGAAACTTTCTCAGACGAAGAGTATGCTGCGGCGCTTCAGATCGAAGAAGAATGCTGCGTCGAATACCCTGAGTAACGATCAAGCTCCGAGGCTGTCGAGGAGTTCTTGGTTACTCTTTGAATTCGACACCAGTTTGAGAAGAGTCTTCATTGCTTCAACAGTGGTAAGATCATAAAGAATACGCCTCAGTTTGTGGTGCTGAGCCGTTCGTTCTCCGAGGATCAATTCCTCGTTTCTCGTTCCTGAAAGCTTGACATCGATTGCCGGGAAAATTCTCATCTCCGCCAGTTCGCGGCGAAGGACGATCTCGCAATTTCCTGTTCCTTTGAAGTCCTGGTAGATAAACTCATCCATTCGGGAGTTCGTTTCGACAAGGGCTGTGGCGATGATAGTCAACGACCCTGCTTCTTCGGTTTGCCGAGCAGCGCCGAAGATTCTCCGTGGGAGTTCGAGCGCCCTTGTATCCACACCACCGGAAAGCGTTCGCCCCGGTCCTGACTGCGCTAAATTCGATGATCTGCCCAGCCTGGTAAGTGAATCGAGGAGAAGGACTACATCCGAGCCTGCCTCCACCCAGCGTTTTGCATAATCGAGGCCGAGTCGTGCAAGGCGGATGTGATTGCGGGCATCCTGATCGTTCGAGCTTGCAAAAACCTGGCCATGAACTCCGCGAACCATCTCCGTGACTTCTTCCGGACGTTCGTCGAGGAGCAGGACTACCAGCTTGATATCCGGGTGGTAGGTGGAGATAGATTTGGCAAGCTGGGTAATAATTCGCGTCTTTCCCGATTTGGGAGGAGCGACGATCAATCCTCGCTGTCCTTTTCCGATCGGCGAAACAAGATCGACTATCCGCATTGAAGGATCGCCGGCATCCGGTTCGAGAATTATCTGCTCGTGAGGATGAACCGGCGTCAGGGAATCGAAGTCTTTCAGCTTCTTCCAATCGTCTACCGACAATCCGTTCACGGATTCGATAGAAGCGAGCTGTATCCCTTTCGGAGTTTTGGCACAACTACCGCAGACTAGCACGCCGTTTCGCAGGCGGTTCGAGAGCATTGCAGGCGGAGTGACGAAGACATCTTCCCTGCCCGGTTTTAATTCCGTCGAAACGGGGCGAAGGAATCCTGTGCGCCCGTCCTGAGTATCTACTATTCCTGTACAAGTTTGTTCCAATTGGTTTGCTTCTTTCTGGGGTTTCAATTAAATTCAGCAGCAGTTATCGAATACTTCTAGGTCTGACCTATGAGACATTACACGAAACTAAATCGGTCGAGTACTAGCGGATGTTTCTATAAACCTGGAGGACTTGTTCGGCCATCTTGGTCCAACTGAAGTTCTTTGCCTGAGCCAAACCTTTACGCGACATCTCTGTGCGAAGGGATTCGTCCGATAGTACTTTGGTGATTGCATTCGTAAATTCGGCAGGATCGTACGGATCGACCATTATCCCTGCATTCCCCACCACTTCGGGGAGAGACGAGCGATTCCCGGTCACCACGGGCGTACCGCACGCCATCGCTTCGAGAGGAGGGAGGCCAAAGCCCTCGTACACTGATGGATAAACGAATAACTCCGCCGCACTGTAGAAAACCGGGAGTTCTTCATACGGCACATGGCCGGGAAGCACTACATCGTCGACCAATCCCAATTCTTCAATCTTTTTCGGAAATCCGGATTCTTTCCAGCCATATTTCCCGACTATCACCAGTTTATGCGACGACCGAATTTCTTTATCCAGCTTCGCATATCCTTCGAGCAGCCGTTGAAGGTTTTTTCTTGGCTGAATGACCCCTACGCTCAGTACGAAAT
>Ga0272448_1002218_pt1 | contig 24802 bp, 22 predicted proteins | sample YNPCB0191_FD_202220 | JGI IMG/M metagenome (GOLD analysis project Ga0272448, IMG submission 202220) | Hot spring sediment microbial communities from Yellowstone National Park, WY, United States - YNP-CB-019-1 | ecosystem: Environmental > Aquatic > Thermal springs > Hot (42-90C) > Sediment... | reverse complement strand
TAGCGCCTGCAAAGCAGAAATCAACAACATCTGCAATGCACACTTGTAAATGTCTTCTCATCCTATCGTGAGAATGGCAAAGATTCCTACAGGATATAAGAAGCGATATTTCCCATCTAGGTCTGAACTGAGCCATAATTAGCTCGCCTTCGTTGGCTATTTCTGGTCTTCCATCATGCTGTCCTCTTGCTTTCACTCTGATTTAGCCTTTCTAACTTCAACTCTCTGTGACGTTACGTGAGGTCCGTGAGTGGAATGTTGACTATCTTCTCGATGCAAGATATGTGCCTAGAACGTCCATCATGGAAGATCATGTGCCTGCTTGTCTTAGGAGGCAACTTGTTTCCGGTGAGACCTGCGGAGATCACCATCTCCTTGCTGACCTGAAAGTTTCTCCTTGACTCAACCTGTATTGCTGAACTGTTGTAGTCTACGTACGTGACCGGTATCATTCTGCAGCCCAATTCTCTTAGAGCATTCAGCCTGTGATGCCCGTCCAAGATCACATTGGTGCGGCTGTCTACGGCGATCGATCTCTTGATGACACCATCATCCATTATCCTCTTCTTAAGTCTCTCGCAATATTGGCTGCTGGTCTGTTCATGCTCCCTGAGAAGGCTGATTTCTACAACTGCAAGCGACATAGTCTCATCTTGTGTTGATGAGTGTGACTGTAAACTAAGTCTACATTGGGATTTCGCCGATTCCGTGATGTGGGCTCTAACTTTGGTCATGTAGCGCACCCCGCAAGGGCCTTGGAAGACATGATTGAAGGGTCAACTCACTTTTGGGACCGACACAAGAGACTTTTGGATGAGTTCTTCTGAAGGCTCATAGTCCACGAGCGAACTGTTATTGAAATCATCGTATGCCTTTAGGTCGAGTAGGCCATGACCGCTTAAGTTGAACAGTATAACCTTCTTTTCTTCCTTCTTCTTTGACTCTAGTGCCAGATCGATGACAGCCTTTATTGCGTGAGCGGTCTCTGGCGCGGGAATGATACCCTCTGATCTAGCGAACAGAACAGCTGCGTCCATGATTTCTGTTTGGTGGTAGGCTACGCTTTCGACTATTTTGTTTTTGACGAGAAGAGACAGGCTGGGTGCTTTGCCGTGGTATCTTAGCCCGCCTGCGTGTATTGGCGACGGTGTGAAATTATGACCTAATGTGAACATCTTGAGTAATGGAGTTATCTCGGCTGTGTCTCCAAAGTCGTAGGCATATATCCCCTTTGTGGTTGAGGGAACAGCTTTGGGCTCCACTGCTAGAAATCTTGTCTCCTTACCAAGCCTAATCCTGTCGTGTATGAAGGGATAGGAGATGCCTGCGAAGTTGCTTCCGCCCCCTATGCAGCCTACAACCACATCTGGGTATTTTTCTATCATCTCCATCTGCTTTTTGGCCTCTAACCCAACTATCGTCTGATGTAGCAGAACATGGTTCAGGACACTTCCTAGAGAATACTTGGTTCTTTCCTGCCCTAATGCAACTTCAAGAGCTTCGCTTATGGCGATTCCGAGGCTCCCAGGATGATCTTTGTTTTCATTTAAGAACTTCCTTCCAGCCTTCGTCTGATCGCTTGGAGAAGCATAGACTTTGGCTCCAAAAAGCTCCATGACGACTCTCCTATATGGCTTCTGATTATACGAGCTTCTTGTCATGAAGACTAAACTCTCTAAGGAGAAGAGCGAGCAGGCTAGAGCGAGCGCAGAACCCCATTGACCCGCACCTGTCTCTGTTGTAACCTTCTCTATGCCCTCTTTATATAGGTAGTAGGCTTGAGCGACAGCAGTATTGGGTTTGTGACTCCCCACTGGGCTAAGATCTTCACGTTTAAAGTATATTTCAGCAGGAGTGTTCAGAATCTTCTCAAGCCTCTTCGCCCTGAAGATGGGAGAAGGCCTGCCCAGCATCATATAAACTTCCAATATTTCAGGGGGTATGCTTATGAATCGATCAGATGACATCTCTTGTCTTATGCATTCTTTTGCGAATATGCGTTCCAAGACACTCGGGTTCACAGGTTCTCCTGTGGCCGGATTCAGAGGAGGCGGTAGTCCTTCCGGGAGATCCGGAAGTATGTTATACCATGACCTCGGCAATTCGCTTGAAGGTAAGACTATCTTGTTTTCTTGGCTGTTGACCATGCGCCATGATACACTTTGACCGTTTAAATACATTTATGTACATTATTATACGTTACAAGAGACGGGCTAGAAAGCCTTTTATTGAACACATTTGTTCATCAATTCAATGGTTGTTCGCGCGAGAGGCGTCTGGTCGATCATAGAAAACAGTACAAGACGCAAGAAGGCTCAGATGGCAGTCCTTAGAAAGATGCTTGAGACAGGGGTAAGGGTGGACAAAGATGGCCGCTACTATTTAGGTGACATAGAAATACCCGATATTTCTATTTCGAGAGCGCTAGGCATAGATCGTAGGGTTGTCAGACAGACAGCCGACCTGATACTGTCGGATCCAGATCTTGAGAATATATTCACGCGACTGATACCAGTCGCCTTCTTCAGAGATGTATCACCCTATTTGGGCTTTACCGTGATAGTCGTAACCTCGCAACCTGAAAGACCTGGTGTAATATCAGAAGTGACGTCGATCATCGCAAAACACAGGCTGACCATCAGGCAGGCTCTTGCCGATGACCCAGAGCTGGTGGAGGAGCCTAAGCTCACAATGGTCATAGAGGGGGAAATCCCTCCTGATGTGATAACCGAGCTTCAGAACATGAAGGTAGTAAAGAGCTTGACGATAGTAAAGTAGAGCAAGTTTCTCTCGTGAAGACTGCCGCAGTACCCTTGAAAGGCTTAGCCGCGGATAGGTCGATCCTTTCTCACCCCTGCAAATGAGAAGATAACGCCGATAAAACATAGCGTTGAAGAGACCACAAAAGACCAAGATATTCCAGACATAAGAGAGGAGCTCGGTGCGTCAGAAATCTCGATTGGGCCGATGTAGAGTGTGATAATTGCTGCGGCGATGAAGGTACTCATAATCATGCCTAACTGACGCATAGTGGCAAGAATCGAAGATGCGACACCGAAGGACTTCCTATCAACTGAACCCATTAAAGCGTTGGTGTTCGGTGAACTAAATAATGAAAATCCCAATCCTATGAAGGCCAAATTGAGGGCAATGAACATAACGCTTGACTCATAATCGAGAAAGGCGAACAAGACCAGCCCTAAGGCTGTAACCGCCATGCCCACAGTGGAAAGTATCCTCGGCGACATCTTGTCCGAGAGAGAACCTGCAAAAGGCGACAGTGTCGCCTGCACTATCGGATTCGATACCAGTAGTAGGCCTGTCATCTGTGGACCCAGACCCTTCACGAGCTGAAGGTAGAGACTGAGGAGAAATGTGATAGCATAGGTCGCGCTATAGTTTATTAGGGCGGCAAAACTACAAAAGGCAAAGACGATGTTACTGCGAAAGAGCCGGACATCTAGCACAGGAGATTCGGACTTTGACTCCAAGAAGACAAAAGACAACATGAAGATAACGCCCAAAGAGAGGGGGGCGATTGCACCATAGGCCACTTCAAAGAGCGACGCGTTCGTGGAAAAGGATGAGGAGATTAGAGAGATACCGTACACCACCAAGGCTAACGACGTACCATAGGTGATCGAACCAAGTAGATCAAATCTTGAACCTATAGCATCCGCCCATTCTTGCCTTACAACGAGAACCGTGAGGAAAAAGGCAAGCATAGCCAACGGCACGTTCAATAAGAAGACGCTTCGCCATCCAAAATTCTGGGTCAGCACTCCCCCCAAGAATGGGCCCATAGATATACCAACATATACGGCGCCAGTGTTCACTCCAAGAACCTTTCCTCTCTCTTTCAACGGGAAGACTGAAGTAAGCATAGCCACCGCAGTGCCGACGATCATGGCACCCCCCGCACCTTGAGATATTCTCGCTACAAACATTATCGCCTTCGAAATTGGAAACAAGAAGGTGAGAGATGAGAGGGCGAAGGTCAGCAGGCCGGCCAGAAACACCTTCTTTCTACCTTTTATGTCCGCTATCCTCCCAGCTGGCACGAGGATAACTACTGAAGCCAGAAGATATGAAGCCTGCACCCAGCCAAGTTCAACAGGATCAAGCCCGAATTCGAAGGCGATCTCAGGCAACGCGACATTTGCTGCAGACAGCGTGAAAGCAATCAGAAAAGATGCGATTGTCGTCACAATCAAGACAGCATTTCTTGTTCGGCTAGTCGTGTGCCCGTGTTGGCCATTCAACGAAAACCCCTTCCAACATCTAGTTTTCTCTTCATATAAAAACTTGCAAGCCATAATGGCATTTGACATCCTTAAGCAAAGATTGCCAGGTTCAAAATTCTAAATACTCCCTATGCGAATGTTCGGTGTAGTGTGCGATGGTATGATGACTCCGAGAGAGAGGATCAAGGCAGCTGTTGACTTCAGGAAGCCTGACATACTACCTTGGTGCGAAAAGTTCTATGACGAGACCCTGGTTAGATGGTTTGGGCAGGGGTTGCCAGCTGACAAGGTCTTGGTGATCGACTGGGAGGTGAGGGTGGGAAGTGTGTCATTGCTCAATTGGCCCATCCTTAAAGGGGCAGACCCCTACTCTTTCTTCGGATGCTACAACTTCGGTGGGCTCTCAGTGCCATTGGATCTCGGCCCCATACCGAGATTCAGGCAGACGGTCTTAAATGAGACCGATAGGCATCTTGATGTCCTGACTCAGACAGGAGCGGTCGCTAGACGCTTCAAGAAAGCAGAATACACTTGGTATAATATGCCGATGTTTCTCGAGTTTCCTGTACGAGACCGCAGGACGTGGGAGGAATATAAGATGCGGCTCGACCCATTGACTCCCGGAAGGTACCCTAAGGACTGGCATAAGGACGCATACGTGAGAGCTTTTGAAGAGTATCAGAAAGGTGGGACGATATTATATGTCAGTGGATTCTACGGGTTCGGAGCAGAACTGATGGGAATCCCCTCGTTCTTGACCTCCTTCTATAAGGACCCACAACTTATCCATGATATGTTGGAGCACTGGGAATACTTCACCATCGAGTCGATAAGAGATGCGGTTGAGACTTTGAAGGATAGGATCGACTTCGTATACTGGTGGGAAGACATGGCTGAAAAGAATGGCCCATGTGTTTCTCCAAAACTCTACAGGGAATATTTTCTCCCACACTACAAGCGGGTGACGAGTTTCCTGAGAAAGAATAAGGTCTATCGGATACTTGAAGACAGCGATGGTTACATTGAGCCACTTCTTGACCTGACCATCGAGGCTGGAATAAATGGTTTATGGCCTCTAGAAGTGAACTCAAAGATGGACGCTGTCCACCTCAGGAAGAAATATGGAAACAAGCTATTCTTGCTTGGTAACATAGACAAGAGGGAAGCTTGCGAGGGAGGAGATAGAATGAGGAGGGAGGTCGACTCCAAGGTTCCTGTACTCAAAGAAATGGGAGGGTACATACCTACAATCGACCACCTTGTGCACGTTGAATTCGAGTACAGCAGGTTTGTGGAATACGCAGACTACATGAAGAAACAACTCTCATACTAAGTATGCGCCCTTGTTCAAGGTAGGGTCAGCGCATTCTAAAAGTTTGGTAGAATTATGGGAGACCCGCTCGGAACATATGGCGTCTTGGTCAAGATCTTATGTTAAGCCTTCAATTTCAAACTTAGTCCAATATTGTCAGTATTTCGTCAACGGGCAGCTTAGGAGGCGATTCAGGAACTGTCTTTGGATATCCGATGGGTACTATAGATACTGGCACGACACCTCTTGGTAGATCAAGAACAGAGACAAGCTCCTCAGCCCTGAAGCCTGAAACCCAACAGGCACCAAGTCCAAGATTTACAGCAGACAACAGGATATTTTCTATCGCCGCCCCCATAGCTAACATTCCAACAGGCTTTCCCTCTTCACCGTATCTGGCAATGACAGATCTGGGCGTGTAACATACGACAATGACGACTGGAGCAGTTCTTATCCACTCTTGAGGTGACGACGTTCTTATGTTCCCCGAATAGGTGGTTTCTGTGATCTTCTTGATAAGCTCCTTGTTCTTGACTGCTATGAACTCCCAATGTTGAAGATTTCCTCCAGAGGGAGCTTTCGAAGCATGCTCGATGACCTTTCTTATTATATCGTCTTCCACGTTCCTTTCTTCAAAGAGTCTAATACTCCTTCTCTTACAGATGACCTCTTCAAAGTCCAACCCTATCTCGATTCAGTCCAAAGCAATATTTATTTAAGAGTTGTTCTCAGGTCAAGAAATGGACTGGTAATGGGCGCCTTTCCAGTGCCTATACCGAGACGGCTGATCATACACCTCGAAAGTGACGCAAGCACATTCGAAAGATGCCATAATGTAATCCACTATTGAGGCGAGCCTTGAGACATTCTGGACAGCATGCCAACGGCATGAACATTTGGCTCACACTGATATCTTATGCAGTTGAGCGACAGAAAGCCGATCAAGCTCTCTCAAGTGTGAATTCGACAAGGGCGACTATGATGAATATGAGAAGAGTGAAAGGCCAAAAGACAAAGATCTTTTCAGCCATTATTCTGAAGGATATTTCGTTCAGGCATATTGACAAGTTCGAGATGCCCGCGATCAGATGCCTGGATCCGAAGATTATACAGAATCCAACTTCAGTGATTCGTAGTCTAGCTGAATCTATGACGTACACAAACACGCTGTAAGAAAAGGAGACGAGGGTGAACCAGAGGCAAAGCCCCGCCTCTTTGCCAAGGTTCTCAATAAACCATCTAGTGAGGGGGCTGAACTCATATGCTGTGGGATCTGAGAGCCCGAGATATGTTGTCAGAGCATCGAATAGTAGGGTGAATAGCATGATTAGAATCAGGGGCTTATATAGCCTACTGTATCGAAGTCTTGTTCGCCAAGTCGAAAGAAAAGGGTTGATCACAATTATGAACTATCTACTATATTTATTAATGCCTAAAAAAGATTATGTCTTGGTTCGGATATAGATTCTCCGACGTGGGCGAGACATTTCTTACTTCAAGGTATTAGAATTCTCCTTCCAACAATCTGCCCAGCGTTCACTCTAGAAGAGAGGCGCCTTAAGGCAATTACACTTTTATACTTCTATTTTCACGTATTGTATATGAAAAAGAGTATATTGTATTTTGAGAAGAGCGGGAGAGTGAATACTGAACAGACCATAAATGCTGCATATGAACGAGCAAAGGAGCTTGGAATCACTGACATCATAGTTGCGTCCACTCATGGCTCAACTGCGCTGAAGGTGGCGGATGTATTCAAGGATTCAAGATACAATATAGTGGCTGTCTCCATCTGTGAAGGATGGAAAGAGGAGGGTTGGCCTATGACTGCAGAAGAAAGAGCTCAACTTCTCGCAAAGAAGATAAAGGTGCATACAGGCGTTCACGCACTGGGAGATGACGTGAATTCTGCCTTCAGAGAGAAGTGGGGAGGTATGACGCCGAATGAGGTTGTCAGAGAAACTTTGTATAGGTTCTGTCAGGGAATGAAGGTGTGTGTTGAAATAACACTTATGGCTGCAGATGCAGGATTGATACCTGTAGGAAGGGAGGTTATAGCTATAGCAGGGACAGGCGAAGGAGCCGATACTGCCATAGTAGTTAATCCGACGTATCCAAGGAAATTCTTGGCATTAGAGATTAGAGAGATAATAGCTAAACCTAGAGAAGGATGATATTTCCCTCCTTTTTTCTTTCTTAGCACATTCATCAGTTTATTCGATCATACACTGTTTGTCTGATGTCTGCGAAGACTAGCGTCCTGTTCAAACTGTGGGGGGATCTTCACAACGGAGTTGATGGTTTACTTTGACTCAGCTTCAACAGTCAGCGGCAGCTACCTGGCTCTTGCTTGAACTCTAGGCTCGATAAGGGTCCAGAGCCAGTCAGCGAATTCTCTGGGATTCTTTGTTTGAAGGAGAACATCTCCTGGGCCTGTGATTTTCGTGACCAGTCCTTCTCCGCCTAGGAGAGTCTCTTTCAAACCTCCAAATTTCTCCACCTTGTATGAGCATGATTCACTGAACGCGACGAGGTGAAAGTTGTCAACGATTAGGCTTTCACCCGGTGCAAGCGAATGTCTGTCGATGGCTCCAAATGTGTTGATGAACAGGTCACCGTGACCTCTGACTCTTATCATGAAGAGCCCTTGGCCGAACAGACCGCGAGTAAATCCCTCCCAAGAAAGGTCTAAGTCAATACTTGGAGAAGATGCAACATAAGACTCTTTTCTGACGATGTAGCCGTTTTCTCCTCTTAGTTCAAGGTGCTCTATGTCGCCAATAGGCGCAGATACAAATGCTACCTCTCCAGGCGCCCCGACGGCTACGTAGTCGTTGACGAAGAAAGATTGCCCCCCAAATATCTTTAGGCCAAGTGATCCAAGAACACCCTTTCTTGAACGTGTCCTTACATCGATGCTTGGGCTCATGTAGGTCATAGCCCCTGACTCGCCGACTATCGACTCATTTGATGACAGCCTCACTACCACCATCGAATATGATGGCTTGAACTTTATCTCATAATCCATTTGTTGTCATCTTTGGTTCAGATCCTATCTGTTATTTAAACATGACAATAGGCCTTCCTATGGTCGGACGGAATCAAGAGGATGTGTTCTAATGGCTCCGAGACTTCCTATGTTGCTAGAATACAATTCACATGTATTTCACATTCGACCTATGTCCTTCTATTCGGCCCTGAAGTTCATCAAGCTGCTGCTCCCACTGCAATGATAGGTTTTCCACATCTTCCACTGCTGTGCCTAAATATCTCTCTGGAGAGAGTAGGATAGATCTTTTCTCTTCACTCAAGCCTGAGAGCATCTCTTGCACTAATTCGTCATTTCTCGTTACCGTCACGAAATCTCTGTCTCCTTCGATCGCCTTATCTGAAAGTCTTCGTACATATTCGTGTGCATCTGTCTCCAAGCCCTTCTTTGCACAGTAGACTTGGAGCGCCAACTGGAGGGGTTCAGCCAGAATCAGGCCTCTTGTGATCCCAAGGTTCTCTATCATCCTCTGTCTTCTTATTGTCATGTTCTGGGAGACGGTCACGGATCTTCGTAGCATATGATAGGTCATGAATGGAATCTCACTGCCATAGTATCTCAGATTTGAGGAAGATCTAAGGTCTCTCTGAAAGTCGGTGACAAAGTCTTCATATAAGCTCACAATCTTGGGTAGGATCTGTCTCCAGTGCCCTCCGATGTTTTCCGAGTTAATTGGATTTCTCTTGTGCGCGCCTGTAGAGGAGCCAACCTGATCCGACAACCTCTGCTCCATGATCTCGCTGACTTCTGTCTGCTGGAAATTTCTCAGATCCTCTCCGAACTTCGCCAGGTTTCCAGCAATGCTTACCAAGTTTGCAAAGTATGGTACGTAATATGTGTTGTGGACCACTTGGCCAGTGAGAGGATCGGGTTTAAGGTACATTAGGGACAAAGTTTCGCGCTCGATTTTCTTTGGGTGAACTCTTTCGCCGAAAAGGAACTTTTGTGCCGCAAATGTGCCTACGAATCCAGAAGTCTTCCCCCTCAGATTATCCGAGAGGTTTAGCTGTTCCACAAGTAGCGGCATTATTCCTCCTAGTATCTCCATGAGCCAGTGGCCGACGGTTGTTGCCACGGCATGCTGCTTGTGTGTCCTGGCAGCCATGACAGTCTCTTTTTCTTCACGCGCTCTTCTGATGAGAATCCGCGACAGTTCGACTCCTTTTGGAACTATGACTTCGTATGCGACATCTCTCAATGCTGCGCTCCATGCTGAGTTGACGACATCGTAGCTTGTTAGACCTAAATACATGTAGTATCGAGCCTCTTTACTTAGGACCTCCTGGCAAGCTCTAACGAGCCCCCTAATGTCATGTTTCAGTTTGTCCTCCCATTCCTGCTGTCTCCGATATGGCACATTTCTTCTACTGAGTCCTCTAATTATTTCGTCAGCGGCCCTGTCCGGTATGACCCCGTACTTCCTCAAGACATGAGCATATGATCTGATGAAGATAAGTTGATATTCGTAGATCGCTCCAGGAGATAGATACTGTATTACTTCGGGCTCATCCAGCTTAGCCCAGTCAACATATCTTAGATAGGATGAAGGAAGATATTCTTCAACTTCAGCGACCTTGGCACCAATCGACTTCAGCTCCTCCAAAGATATTGGTGCGGGCATGAGTTAGCCGCCTCCTCTAACCTGACTCTTTCTTCCTACGCGTAGCTCTTCCTCCACGTCTTCTAAGCTTCTAAGATGTAGGCTTCCAACACTAACATCGTGGACGAAGATCATGTAGACACCTTCGAGTCTTTTCCTGATTTCACAAAGAACCGGCGCGGGAATTTCCGGCAGGGGGACTGGTGGATTGCTTGGGTCGACACCTGAGTCGATGAGAAACTGCCTGTAGAATTCTTTGTCCAGGCACCATTCCTCTTGTCTCTTACCGATGTTGGCGCTCCATCGTTCTCGAACCCAGATCCTTGCCGAATCATGATTTGGAGCTTCATCGATTTGAATCAGATCTCCCTTCCATCTACCGAATTCTATCTTGAAGTCGGGTATTAGCAGCCCCTTTTTCTTCGCGGTCTCGGCATAGAAATCGTACAGCTTGAGAGAAGCTTCTGAGAGAAGCTCCCATTCGTGTCCAGTTACCAAGTCCATGTCTATCGCCTTCTGTCTATCTATTGGAAGATCGTGGCCTACATCAGCCTTTGTGGTTGGCGTTATCATCAGGTCATCGAGCTCTTCTGCAAGCCTCAGGCCACCGCGAAGCCTATAACCGTAGAGGCACCTTTCTCCTTTAGCATATTCACGGTATATAGAGCCGTAGAGGTGGCTTCTGACAACCCATTCGATGTCCACCCTTTCCGCCTTCTTTGCCAAAGTCATCGTCACATCTGGGACTTCTATGAAATGGTTTGGGAATATGTCCTTAGTCTTTCTAAACCACCATGCAGATAACAAGTTAAGGAAGAGACCTTTCCCATCCACTTCTGTAACCGAGTTTACATCGAAGGCTGAGATTCTGTCTGTCGAATTGATCAGGAGCCGGTCTCCAAGATCGTAAACGTCTCTAACCTTCCCCCTCCTGTATAGTGGTAAGCCAAGTGGCGCGGTCAAACCCATATCTTCGTTGTCTGTTAAGTAGGTTTCTACAACCTTGAGCTTTCTCTCCATCAGCTCATGCCTTGAATAGTTCGATTTTGGAGCTTCCCTTACAAGTTTCAACACTTCATCTCGACTTCTTGCCAGCGTCACCTTTATTCCAGAAGGAAGCTTTGTACAAGAGAACACCTTGCTATCACCATATCTTGCCAGATCAGGCGGGAATGCGATGACAGGTTTCGTTGTATTTGCCGCAACAGACCCTGAAAGCGCATCCGATAGGCCGGCGACTGTGACAAATGCCGATATGTCCTCCAAGTTATCGTATTCTCTCACCAGTCTTTGAAGGTGATCTGGTGTCCGATGCGCGGAGGCTGTTCGATAAATCACCCTAACCCCATTCTCTCTCAGGTATTCTCCGAGGTTGTCGCAGAACCCTTTATCCGAGCGTGATCCTTTAAGGATTACGACAGCCCTTTCAACCATAAGTTTCACCTTTCGCCTCGAATCTGATGCATTTATGTCTTGCTAGCATCTTAGAGTTTCACCATGTTGTTGCTGAAAGGTGAGTGTACGATTATTTGGCCGTTTCCTGATCTGATTCTGCCGATGATGTCCGCGGGATAATATCTGCATATTGTCTTGACCAGGTCTTCTGCAGCCTCGCTCTTGACGGAGAGCACGTATCCTATTCCACAGTTGAAGGTGGTCAACATACTTCTTTCATCAATTCGAGATTGCTCATAGATGAAGTTGAATATCTGCTGTGGTTCAAGTCTATGGCCTCTGAATACTTCGAAGTCGAGGGGCTTCTTTGAGAGCTCCCTAAGCTTGCTCAGCCCACCTCCTGTAATGTGGACCTTACCTGTTATGTCTTCTTTGAAGAGTCTATTCAGTTCCCTTAACACATCAAGGTATATTCTGGTCGGTCTTGTCAACTCTTCTCCCAGACGTGTTCCCCCCTCAAGCATGAAATCTAAGCCTCTGTCCTTAAGAATGACATTCCTCACGAATGTTAGGCCGTTTGAATGAATACCATTACTGGCTATCCCGACGAGAAGATTTCCTTCCTCAGCATGCCCCTCCAACACGTCCTCGCTGGACGCGTACCCTGTTGCTGTCACTGAAAACTCCATACCCTTTATTGTATCACATATTGCTGTCTCGCCTCCGTCGATTATGATAGGAAGATCGACACCGGAAGGAGTCCTCCACTTATACTTGATGCATAGATCCCTCAGAGACTTAACCGCCTGCATGATCGCGTCCTCATCCTCATCCTGTAGTATGAGATGGCTCTGAATCTTGTAGGGTTCAAAGTTGTGTTCTTGCAGGTCGTCCACCGTCATGGCAAACGGATTGCTTCCTGAATACTTGAATGCCCGCATAAGCCATATCAGCTGGCCTTTTGTTCCAGTGCCGTCGGTTACAGACATCTTCTCTGACTTCCTAAGAAGCTCAGAAACCTCACTTACACAGTACCGTTTGCCGACTCTGCGAACCAAGATCTCCTCGCCAGCATCTTCACCAACATGGGGATGAGTCTCCTCTATCATCTTCCTTATCTTCTCACCGAAGGGTTTTCTTGGATCGTAAAACTTCTCCATGCCCTCCACCTACCTGAGGTTCTCATTCACATATTCCACAGCGTTTTTGAATATTTCAACCCCCATAGCAGGCTCAACCTGCCCCATCACGCTCATCCTATAGTGTTTTGGATTGTTGTATTCGCTGAGGTAGGCTGTCGGATGTGGCATAAGGCCGAAGACTCTGCCTGTCGGATCACATATGCCGGCGATCGACATAAGCGAACCATTCGGATTCATCGGATACTTCATCGTAGGTTTACCTTTTTTGTCGGCATATTGCATCACTATTTGGCCACCTTCATCAAGCCTTCGTAGGAGGAGGTGGTCTGCAACATAGAACTTGCCTTCACCGTGCCTGACAGGCAAGCGCAACCTTTTGATTCCTGAGGTGAAGACACACCTAGACTTCGTGTTTACGTGGAGATCCACCCATCTATCTTCAAAGACACCCGAATCATTGCCCATCAAAGTGAACTGCCGCATTCGGCTGATTCCACCCAAACGTGGCAGCATTCCAGACTTCAGCATAACCTGAAAGCCGTTGCATTCTCCAAAGATGAGTTTTCCGTCTGACACAAATTCTTCGATGACATTACCCAGTCTGAGCCTATATAGGTTTCCCAAGACGACGCCTGCTGATATGTGGTCTCCATAGGAGAACCCTCCGATGAGAGCGAGAAGGTGATAGTTGTGGAGGATATGTGGGTTTTCAAACAGACGCTTAAGGTGAACCTTGTCAACCTGCGCCCCGCAGACTTCAAAGGCGTACTTTGTTTCATCTTCGCAGTTTAGGCCGAATCCAAAGGGTAGAAGCACTTTTGGCACCATCTAGATCACACCAAGCGGATTTTTCCACGCCCCCTTCAAACGCTTGACGCTCAAGCTTATCACATTTCTTCCTCTTAGTCCTCTGATCTTCAGAAATGGCGTCTGCGTGACATCCCCAACGTACGCGTGCTTGACACCTTCCATTACTGCCTCGAATTCTGTCTTCTTATCCTTGGATACTGTCACAATGAACCTGCTGTTGGATTCGGAGAAGAGCAGTATGTCATTGCGGCACACGTTTGAGCGAGGAACCCTTCTTAAGTCAATGTTCATCCCATACGCACCTGCAATAGAGGTCAATGCAAACGCGACACCTAGGCCACCTAAGGTTGGGGTGTGGATGGAGTGGGGCAACCTTCTTTGTGTCGCTTCACTCATTCTCGAATAGATTTCTCGTGCATCCTTTAGGTTCACCTTTGGCACCCTGTTTCCCACATATGGTTTCCCGCACACCTTCTCTCCGATATATCGATAGTATTCGCTTCCCCCTGTCTCATCAAAGGTTTCCCCTACAACATACACCAGATCTCCGGGGCTCTTGATGTCCATCGTTACAGCTCTGCTGACATCCGATATCTTAGCTCTAGCCGAGAACATCAAGGTAGGCGGTATGGAAATCACTTTGTCTACAACGTGGCCGCCCACCACCTCTCTCATCTTCCAGACGTTCTTCATGCTGTCTTTGCCCGATATGATCGGTACGCTGTATGCAAGACAGCAGTCCGCAATCGCCTTGTTCGCCCTAACCAACTGCGCGAGTTTGTATTGGCCATCTTCATCATTGAGGGACGAAATGTTCCAGCAGAAGTTGTCAAGTCCATACAAGATGCTTTCTTGGGTCGGCAGACTTCCTCCTGCTGCTATAATTCTTCTGACCGCCTCATCTACCACAGAAGCCGCCATGTGATAGGTGTCTATTTCAGAATAAGCTGGATTGATTCCTTCGGCTAAGATAAGCCCCTCTCTGCTACCATATTCGAGCAGAGAGACCGTCGCATCACTGGGGACATCGTCGTCTTCTCCTATCAGAGGCTTGATCACGGACAATCCCTTGACCTCGTGATCGTATTGTCTCAGTTTGTATTCCTTCGAGCAGACGTTCAACCTAGAAAGCATATCTAGTAAGATGTGATTAAGGTTCTCTGGCTCTTCGAAATTCGGCTCCATCAGCTGAGGCTTCCTCCATTTGGCCTTCAAGCTCATCCGCGGTACTCCGTAATGTAGAAAGTCCAGGTCAAGGTAGCCAACCGTCTTTTCACCATATCGTATGTGAAACTTTCCTGTGTCGGTGAACGAGCCAAGCACCGTTGCCTCAACATCCATCTGTTTCGCCAGCTCAAGGAAATCGGTGACTCTTTCTGGGGAAACCGCGACAGTCATCCTCTCTTGAGCCTCTGAAACCAGTATCTCCCAAGGCTGAAGTCCCTCATATTTGAGGGGAACCCGCGCCAAGTCTAAGTCACATCCGTTACAGTGTATGGCAGTTTCGCCCACGGACGACGAAAGACCTCCAGCGCCATTGTCAGTTATCCATTTGTATAAGCCTCTGTCTCTGGCTTCCAGCAGAAAGTCGCTCATCTTCTTCTGAGTTATGGGGTCTCCTATCTGGACAGCCTGCACAGGAGAGTCCTTGTCCAATTCAGCAGAAGAGAAGGTTGCGCCGTGGATACCATCTTTGCCTGTTCGACCTCCTACCAACACAATGAGATCACCTGGGTCAACCTGCTTGATGTGACTTGGTTCACCGCCTATTTCGATCGGCGATATTCCAATCGTCCCACAGAAGACCAGAGGCCTAAATGTGTAGGGTTCCAAGAAGAATTCCCTTCCCCTCATCAGTGGAATTCCACTTTGGTTACCTCCATCGATGACGCCCTTATGAACACCGTCCCGGACTATTCTAGGGTGTAGGACTCCTTCAGGCAGTTCACCTACGTAGTTGGGGTTTCCGAAACAGTAACAGAAGATGTTCATGATCAGCTTGGCTCCTTTGCCAGTGCCCATTGGATCTCTGTTGACGCCGACTATTCCTGTAATCGCACCTCCATATGGGTCTAACGCTGAAGGTGCGTTGTGTGTTTCGATCTTGTCGACGACGTTGAGCTTTTCATTGAATCTTATGACGCCCGCGTTGTCCTCGAAAGAGGAAACAACCCATTTGACCATGTGGCTTATTTCATTGCTTGGACTCTTGATGTAAGTCTTGAATAGGCCATCGATAAGTTCTCTTTTTCCTGATTCTTCGTCGACGTATTCTATTAGAGCATTGAAGATTTTGTGCTTGCAGTGTTCCGCCCAAGTCTGTGCTATAGCCTCGAGTTCGACATCTGTTGGCTTGGATCCAAGCCCGACAGCCTTCCTCTCCATGATGACCTTGGGGCTTGAAAAGTATTCCTTGATTGCCTTCATTTCTTCGAGGCTCAGCGAAAGCATCCTTCGTCTACTGATCTCTTCCAGCGCCAAATCGTCGACTTGAAGGTCGTATTCTCTTACCTTTATCTTCTGCCGGCTCCTCACCAATGGAACGACCATCGGGATTCCTCTGCTTTCATATTCTTCACGACTGAGTATGCTGACGCTGTTTATCACAGGGTTTGCGCCTGTGCTGGGGTTGGTGCCAAGACAGAACCTACTTATCTTCTCGACATCCTCCCTTTTCAGATTTCCTCCTTTGATGTAGTATTGAATAGATGAGTACACGTTCTCGTTTTCCCTGAACTTTCTCTGCAGGAGCTCTTCTGAAGCAACCTTGGCGGTTCTTCCAACGTTGTCGGTGACCCCAGGCTTGTAACCTACGATCACAACCCAATCGAATGATTCATCTCCGATGTTGGCTTGGGGGGAAGCGCTCTCTATGACGGTGTCCGCGAACAGTTCGTTCTCCAGCTTTGTAATCTCATCAGGCGACAGGCCCGCGTCTATCGTGTAGGCTTTCTTTGTTCTAACGAAATCAAGTCTCACGTTAAATAGGTTTTCAATCTTCTTCTTGACATCCTTTCCTCTTACGTCAAGCTCATCTGATAGTGGGCTAACTTCTATTCTGTGAACCATTCAGACGCCTTTTAGAGATGCCATGTCGCACCATCCTATGAGGTTATCCTAGTGCATTGTCGATCTCTATGGATTCCTCTGCTAGATGTGCTATGTCTTCCGCTATTTTTCTCGCAGCTCCCACGTTTGAATCGAAGCCAACCGCCAACCCCATTCTTCTACCTGAATACGCATCAGGCTTTCCAAAGTACCAGACGTCTCCGTCATACCCCTTCTTTGTAATGTATGTTCTGATCCGGTTGGCATCGAAGCGCTTGACGCGATATCTACCTTCGTCAGCGAGGTTTGGCGCTAAAACCACGTGGGCTACACCATATCCTGACCTTGACAATTTTAGGTCAAATGGGGTTATCGGAAGACCGATTGTCGAAAAGAGCATCATCGCACCCTCGTCCATGTTAAGCATCCATCTTGTTATCATCCCAGTATCATGGGGTCTGTTGGCTACTTCATTGTTGTATACGACATCTTCGACTACAAAGAGCTCTAGCGCGAAAACGCCTAGGCCGCCAATGTATTCGGCTATTCTTCTCGCACACTCTTGACATGTTTGCTTGGCTCTATCGCTTATGTTTGCTGGCAGCCAGCTTTCGTGGAATGTCGCACCAGGTCTCTTATGCTCCACCGGAGGCGCCACTGAAGTGACAATCTTCTTATTTTCGTCGAAGTGTCTCACGGCGATCTGGGTGACTTCAGTTCCAACTGTAGCCAGCTGTGGAAGATACCTTTCAACTATCACCTCATCACCTCTTCCCCTGGCATGCCTTAACGCGTGCTCATATACGTCCTCAAGCTGGCTCACGTCTTTCACTATCGTGGTTCCGTGGCCGCTTGATGTCATGACAGGCTTGACTATCACGGGGAGATTGAAGTCTCTGGCGACTTCTTCTATTTCCCGCTGGCTTCTCGCGTATCTCCAGTCGACTCTTGGAACCTTCAGCTTGTCGAACATAAGCTTTGTCAAATATCTGTCCATGCATATAAGTGGCCCATAGGGGGTTGACATCACCCTATATCCTTCTTTGACCCCCAGTCTGCATACTCTAAGGGTGTCAGCCTTTTCAACCTCCAGATATATTGCGTGAGGCTGCGATGGGTCGGGAACGAATTCCTTTATGCTCTTCTCCAGTTCGTTGCCATCCATCATATTGAATACTCTCGTGTGGTCTGCGGCATCCTGCGCTGGGAAACCTTCATACACGTCAAAGGCTACCGTCGCAACACCTCCACAGATACCTCCAAGCTGTCTTTTCGCAGCCGTTACCGCGAGGTCCCCGAGTTCTCCTCCTCCAACCGATATAAAAGTGAAAGGCCTATTCCGATCAAGCTCCAATGTCGGGCACAGGTTTGCCTCGAATTCATGTCTATACTCTTCGGCTTCCTTGAGTGTTTTCAATCTCTCTTCTAGACTCATGTGTCTACATCAACCTCCATGGTAGATGCTTCTGGCCCAGTCAACGTGTGTTCTCCGAAACCTCTTGTTCTTGAACGATATCTTCGCCTGCTCCCTGTACACCTTCTCTTCTGCCTCCTTGATAGTCCTACCTTCTCCCACCAAAACCATGGTTCTACCTCCTGAAGTGCAGTATTCAAGTCTTCCGCCACCTTCACTCTTCAATGAGATACCTGAGCCAAATATGTGCACCCCGTCGACCTTCTCGATTCCTTCAATCGGCTGATTTGTCAGATGAGGCCAAGGATACCCTAGGTTCTGGTCCTTCACATACCCGATCCCATTCTCGCCGACGGCCTCCAGATCCTCATAGTTGGCTTGATAGGTTCTTGGAAGCCTTCCACTCACCAAAGTTAACCCAAATGTGTAGGCATCTCTCCATCTGATTTCCAGCTCATCCATCCTGTCTTCGAGGTAGGCTTCGCCTATGTCGAAGAGGCTGGTTTCAAGCAACGGCATCCTGAGCTCTGTTTCGGTGTCGCCGTCTCTACCATTGAACTCTGACACCTTTCTCAACACTCTTCCATCGTGTTCGACGAGAAGAAGACCAAAGTAGGCTATTCCCTTCCATTCTTGGCCGGTAAGCTCCTTGTACATTCTGAAAGTGGGTCTAACTATCCTGTCCATTACTTCCTCTTCTTCTTCCCTGCTCATCCATGGAGACTGTGCCACACCAACCATCCCGCCAGTGTTCAGGTTAATGGTCAGGGGCAGAATATTCTCGAGCTGTCTGGAAGATGGCCCAAGCTTGTGCATGCTCTGGCAGTATCCGTTGACGTACTTTCGGAAGAACTTAAGATCAGGTGAATCATCATCATAGGCTTTCTTGTCCTCACATGCCGTACCAAAGGGAACCATCGTCCTTTCATTCTTCAAAACATAGAAGCTTTCCTCACATAAGATGTTCTCTCTTTCGTCGATTTCGACGTTTCCGTTACATGGGTCCAGTAGTAACTCACCTATTCTCCTATCTTTCATTATAGCTCTGACCGCCCACTTCGCCTGCTCTCTTGAGTCACATACTATCGAGCCCTTTCCCTCAGCATAACCGTCGTATTTTACGACAACGTTCTTGCCGCTATCATACATTTCGTCGACATAGTCAAGTGCAGCCTTGTAGTCTTGGGGATAATAGAAGTTTCTATGGTTTGGGATCGGAACATTCGCCCTCTTCATCAAATCCTTCTGCCAACACTTGCTTCCCTCCAACCTCATACAGGACTTCGGTGCGCCTATTATACAGTCAACACCCATTTCGAGGCCTTTGTCGACTATTCCAAGAGAAAGACAGTCTTCAGGACCCACCCAGATCTGCTTGATCCCCTTTTCAAGGGCGAACGCAAGCACCTCCTCCACAAGAGCCATCTTCTCACGAGTCTTGGCATCATATCTATCGACCCCTTCAGCCTCCTTTGCCATCATCGAAGACATCTTTTTCTTGCCGATGTCCAATAGGGGGACACATTTTGGAATCAGGTAGGTGCCAGCATTGCCTGGAGCGATGTAGACTCGGTCTATCCTTGGATCCTTCTGGAGAGCGAACCCCATAGAATTCTCTCTACCACCCTTTCCAACGACTAGGACTTCGACCACAGCCATCCACGCCCCAAACATGTGTGGGATTCATTCATAGATCCTCCCCTTTTCTTCAATACCATCACAGAACATCTTCCATTTCCTATTTATCAGCATGTTAGCGTAAGGCGTAGGATATTCTCTTGTGACACATCCAAGACACAACTGGTCTCTGTGGAATCCACTTGCCTTCAAGAAACTCTCTACACTTTGATAGTTCAAACTGTCTACACCAATTTCTTTAGCGATCTCACCCTCTGTCTTCCTGGCTCCAATCAGTTCTTTGAATGTAGCCATGTCGATGCCGTAAGGGCAGACGCTGACTATCTTCGGGAACGTAATAAAGAGGTGAATTTCCCTCGCAAACCTCTTAATCTCCCTAATGGTGTTGCGTGTAGTGTCGCCTCGGACGATACTGTCGTCAATACATCCAATGGTCTTCCCCCTCAAACGTTCTCCCACTATCGTAATCTTTCTCTTTATAGTCTGCACCCTCTCTTCAGGCGATTTTATGAACGCCCTCTCCGACACAAACTTGTCCCTTCTAACAGCCCGCTCCCATTCGATACCCGTCTCGTCGTGGAAGCCATATGTCGCATCGTCGGCAGTTTCAGGAATAGAGATGACAGCATCCAGCCTTCTGACTACATCAGGGTTCTCCCTTGCCAGGTTTCTCCCAAACTCTTCTCTGGCCTCATAGACATATCTGCCGTTGGATAGCAAGGATTCAGGCCTCGAGAAATACGCTATCTCAAAAGCACAGAAGGCCCTCTTTCCTGACGCAACCCTCCTTCTTTCCACGCCATCTCTTGTAACAAGAACACATTCACCAGGTTCAACGAACGAGTCAAACTCGAAACCTCCCTTCTCAAGAGCAGGAGTCTCGGAGGCTAAAACATACTTAGTCCTGTCATGATCACATCCAAGACACAACGGCCTGATGCCACATGTATCACGGAAGGCAAACAGGTCATCACCCTTCAGCCCAACAATCGAATACGCGCCCTCTATCTGTCCCATGCAGTTCTCAACAGCAGAAAACATATCCCCTCTAGCAAGCTCCAAAACCAGTTTCTTGTTGACAAGTTCAGTGTCGGAAGATGTGGACAACGGACCCATACAGGAGGTCACCTCAAGCTTCAATTCATTGGTATTCACGATGTTGCCATTATATGATATGGTTACATTACATCGGCCATCTGGCTCAATATAGGGTTGAGTATCGCTGATCAGAGATGCTGGATCACTTCTGCCAAAGGTGCTGTATCTCGTGTTGCCCAAACCTGAGGACCCAGGCAATATCTGCCAGAGACTAAGCCCCGCGCTCTTCAAGCGTGACTCTAGCTGATCCAGAGGCGGAACAAGACCAAGCCCACCATAGCCAAAGAATCTCTTATAGTGGGTTACAATCTTCCATGATTGATGACCGCGATGGTTTAAAGCCCTTAGGCCCCAGTAGACGTCCAAGAATACAGGATCTTCCCGCAAGTCCAAGACTCCATAGACGCCACAGGCCACCTAAGCCATCACCCTTCCCACGTTCCAAGAAAAAGCAGCAGCCCTATATTTGTCTTCTTAACATAAGCTTGCAAAAGCCAAGGATAGCTCACAAACAGACTGAGAGATTCTGCAAGATTCCCTTTGGCGGCTTAAGACTATTTCTTGAGAAGCGCTATCGTTTCCTTCATAAATTGAGGCAAGTCAGTCGGCGTCCTCGATGTGACTATGTTACCGTCTACAACAACCGCCTTGTCCAGATAGTTTCCACCGGACATGATAATGTCATCCTTTATACCAGCGTAGCTGGTCAAGGTTCGTCCTCTGACGGCGCCTGCCGAAATAAGTAGCTGGGGGCCATGACATATTGCCGCAACGACCTTACCGTCTTCCAAGAACCTTTTCACGATCTGAACAGACTCAGGATGCTGCCTAAGCCTTTCCGGTCCTCTTCCACCAGGTAGGATGAGCCCAATGTATTCGTCAGGCTCGACATCATCAAGCTCAAGGTTTGCAACCATGTCTATCCCATGTTTCCCAACAACTCTGCCAACCTTAGGAGCTGCGACATCGACTTCGAAGCCTTCTTCGATCAACCGGTAGTATGGATAAAATGCTTCCGCGTCTTCAAAGCCGTCTCCTAACAACATCAGAATCTTCTTCATGACCGTGTAATCAACGTTCACCTTATTTTAATCTTCCTGATTTCAGACGAGAGTCATTCAGTCTTGGAATCGAACCTAACATGCAATTCTCGCATTTGTTCTTGAAGAATCTTTTACCCGATGTCAAAAACTTTTAGATAAGCTTTCTTAAAGGGAGCAACCTGCCTAGGAGATGCAGAGAAATTGATAGCCCGCACGGAAATCAACAATAGGACATTAATCCTACCGAAGGAGCTCACCGACAGATATAGGATCGAGAATTCCATGATAATGCTTGTGCCAATGGACGACGGCATCTTCATAAAACCGATCCCAAAAGACTTCATATCAACAGATGAAGGGAAATTGGAGCAGCAGGCGATAGATAATGAAGTGAACACAATTATCACAGTTCTTTCTAGTGCAATTGAAGACCCCCAGGCCAAAGGGGCGAAAACCCACCACATACACCACGAAAGAATGTCGTAGACATCCAAGACCCGCCAGCTATGTTTCTAAGGTAGGGGGTGTATTGACACCAACCTCGAACTTGAATGTGATGGAGTGAAATCGACAGAACCTCCTCGAATCTTTTAGCCTTCAGGCGGGAGAATGTCAAATTAGACATAGACGACCCAATTAAGCCTGACAACAAAACATTTATTACCGAACGAACGGAAAAATCCTCCAGTCCAGATTCGCCTAACGGTGGGGTGTCGGAGCGGCTACGAAACCGCCTGCAGAGCGGTTCTACAGGGGTTCAAGTCCCCTCCCCACCTCCAGAAGGCTTATAATATACAAGGCCTCCAGGATCTTTTCCCAAAACCTTGTTTAGCCTATAGCCCATGAAGGCGATGGGCACCAAGGAAATAACATACAACACCATAAACGTCGACGCAAGATCGGTTCATAGACGACTTACTGGGCTAGATATGCCCACATAGGTCCAAGATCTCCAGTGTCCCTAGGGCACACATAGTTTGCCCAACATCATCCTCGGCTCATATCCATATATTTACACGGACGTTCCAGCATCACATATGGTGTACGTGAAACCAAACTGTCGATTGCGATCGCCTAATTTGGTTGAGCAACCCTCTTTAAATAGACCCTCTAACAGACTCTATCATAGACATGTACACTTCCAACCTTGACATAGATTTTGTCAAACACTCCACGCGTTTCAAATGCACCAGATGTGCTAGATGCTGTTCTCTCGATGTCCTGTTAGACGAAGAAGAGATCAGAAAACTGGGAGAATCGGTTGACCTAAAGTGGCGTACGACAAAGAAACTTTTCAACGGCTCTTCCCTTGTGTGCTGTTTCTTGAAGGCGAAAACATGCACGATTTATGACAAACGTCCGAAACTCTGTCGGGCGTACCCATTTACAGCAATATCTGAGAACGAGGTGAGAAAACTTCATGCACACATCCCTTCTTCTGCGGTCAGAGTTTTAGGAAAAGATGGGACTAGTTTTCTGATAATGTATGATGATGAATGCCCAGGCATAGGGAAAGATGGCGCTGTCGACTGGCAGGAGATAGTGGACCTGACAGCTGACAGATAGTGGGCCGGATAACCCTTTGATGTCAGAAATCAGAGGTTTATGGCAAGTCCAGATCTCTTTGAACAATTGGAAAGGATTGCTTTCAACTTGGCGAGAGTAAGTTTCCGAGGGCCCAGAGTGGGCCCCCATCAGCCGAATTCATTGTCCAAGAACCAAAGATGGATAGACGATTTCGGCCGCGATTTCCGCTACTATCTATCTAGTATAAAACCCTTCTTGCCTTTAAATGACACGGTATAAGGTATGAATTGAAGTACCACAAACATTCATGTGAAGCTCTTGATCTTGAAAGGCTATTAGAGATGCTACCAAGAGACGAAGCCATAGGAGTAGATCGAAGAATCTTGGATAATGGTAGCAGCCACTTGATGGCGTATGTCATGTTATCTCTTGATCAGTTAGCTCGGGGAAGCCTTTGACTCGAAGTCTAGGCTGAAGACATTAAAGCCTAAATAAGAGGGGAAGACAATATAGAGAGGTTAAGATGACTATTTACAAGAGCGAGGACCTGAAAGCCGAGACTGTTAGGGCTGGCGCCCAGAGAAAGATTGTGGTTGGAAATGAACTTATGCTTGTCCTCTGGAACTTTGAACCAAACCAGACATCAGCTCCACATAGCCATCCGAATGAACAACTGCTTTACGTGATAGAGGGGGAGGGTGAATTTCAGTTGGAAACGCAGAAGACAAAATTGAAGGCTGGAGACATAGTGCACATTCCACCGAACGAATCACATGGATTTGTCGCCATAGGGGACAAGCCGCTGACAATCATCGACATATTTCATCCTATAAGAGAAGACTTCCTAAGAAAGGAGAAATAAGGACTGCAGAGACCTTTGCGGGCGGCTACTGCAGACCGACGCTATATTCTAGGCTTCTTCAGAAAGTCTTCTCTTATGGGGTAGAAGACATCGATTTCAATCACAGGCTTGCCTGACACCACCTTTCCACCATGTACGACGTTTGAAGGCACATGCGCGATACCACCTGCGCTCAAGACAGACTTCTTCTCGCCTATCTGAAATTCCAGTTCGCCTTCAATGACGTACACCATCTGCTCATTTGGATGATTATGAAGAGGCAGCCCCTGGCCTGGGTCGATATTGTAAACTACGAGCATGATGTTGTTCCCTGTCACAATCTTTCTTCTAATTCCAGGCTTCACATGTTCTTCTTCTATCTCTTCTATCTTGTAGAATGCCATCTTCCGCCCATACGCGGCCACTAGATGTCTATAAAGTTTCAGGAAACTTTGGCTGGCTCCTTCTCTCGTTTTCAGATCGTTTTTGGGATGATTCAGTTGTGTAACGTCAGCTTTATGATCGCTACTTAGGTGTAAACCGTCATCGCCGGTGACTTCATGTGGTTATGTTGATCGGATTTCGTCTTCTAACCATCATCAGAATATATTAAAATACTATGACATGTATAGCCAAGCAAG
>Ga0272448_1002216_pt1 | contig 24809 bp, 20 predicted proteins | sample YNPCB0191_FD_202220 | JGI IMG/M metagenome (GOLD analysis project Ga0272448, IMG submission 202220) | Hot spring sediment microbial communities from Yellowstone National Park, WY, United States - YNP-CB-019-1 | ecosystem: Environmental > Aquatic > Thermal springs > Hot (42-90C) > Sediment... | reverse complement strand
CTTGATGGAGTCGTCTATGTATTCGACGAAGAAAGCCAGAGCCAGACCGAGACCGAGCCCGAGGAAGGCAGCCACCATCAGACCCTTGGCTTTCTTGGGATAGACAGGCGATGGCTCGACCGTGGCCGCTTCGAGCACAGAGACGTTGCGGTGACGGAACCCCTGACGGGCATCGAGGGCGTAGAGGTTGTTGAGCAAGGCCCGGTGCTGGTTGCGCAACCGATCGAGGTCTTCCTGCAGGGCCGTGCCGGTCATGAGTTCTCGCGTTTTTTGTTGGACTTCGTTATCCGCCTCTCGAAGCATCTTCTCGGCGTTGACCAACTGCCGCTGCAAATAGGCAACTTCGGCATTCTGAATCTCGCGGGCCAAACGCATCTGATACTGGATATTGTTTTTGACATCGTTCAATTCCGCCAGCACCGCCTGCACGGCGGGGTATTTCGGTTTGTAAATCGTCAACAGCTCCGCGAGGCGTCCTTCCAGTTTGACGCGGCGTTGTTCCAGGCTCATCAGAGTGTTCACGATGTTGCCCGGCATGGCCGGAACAGCAGTCAACACCGCTTGATCGGGTGCCGGCTGCACATGGGTCTGGGACGCCGGGGCGCTGGCCGTCGCGACGGCACCGGTGGAAGTGGTCTCCGTCGCCGCCGGCGCGGCTGCGGCCTGACTCTGATTCATGAGGGCGAGGAACGCGCTGGTATTGGATTGTTCGAGGGCGAGTTGTTTCGCTTTGGCGTCATCGAGAGCCTTGCGCAGTTGCACATAGTTGGCCATGTGGGTTGCGTAGAGTTGTTTCCACGCCGCGCTGGTGTCCTGCAACACGGGCAGGTTGTGTTCTTTGGCGTAGGCAAGGTATCGCTCTTGGGCGGCTTTGACCTCCTGGTTCAGACGGTTCGCCTCGCGGGTCAACATCAGCAACGCGGACTCGGCGGAACGGGCGCGTTCCTCGTCCCGGAACAAAAGGTATTCCTGGGCAAGCGTGTTGGCGAAATCGCGGGCGAACTCCTTGGAGGGACTGTCCACGCTGATCACAATGATGTCCGAACCGCCGATCACGGAAACTTTCAGATTGGTCAGGTTTTCGCGGATTTCATCCGGCGTTTTTTTCATCCGCTGCTGCACCCGGCGCAGCATGGTTTGTCCCTGCATGATGTTGAGTTGCGTGGCCATGAACGTGCGCGTGTCTTCGGCCACGGTGTCCGCCGTCGGCAAGTAACTGGTGGTGGTGACCAGCAATCGCGCATTGGCGCGGTAGATGGGTTGGCGGGTAAACAAGAACGCTGTCGTTCCCGCCATGCTCAACAGGAAACAGACCAGAATCAGCCATTTCCGTTTCAGCAGGACGGCGAGATATTCCTTGATGTCTGTTGCCTCGACACGCGTTTCGGTTGCAGGTTGGTTCAACATCGTAGTGCGCCTTTAGAAATTGATCCACTTTTCCGGCACGATGATCCAATCGCCGTTCTGGATCGGTACATCCTTCTCAAATTCGCCGCGTTTCATGATCCGATCCACATTTACCCAGGTCTCGTACTTCTTGCCCTTGGCGTCATAACGCAACACGCGAACCTTTGCGCCGTTGCCGAACGGCCCAATGCCGCCGCAAGCAACGATCACCTTGGTCAACGTGAACACCTCGTTCGGGGGAAGCATCAAGGGGCCGGGCCGCCCCACATTGCCAAGCACATAGACCACGCCGCCGCCCACGCCGCCCGTCACCGGCGCAGGGGCGCGCGGCACCGATTCGATGGTGACGGTGACCGTGGCTTTCTGGAGATAATCGCGCTCCAGTGGTTCTTTGATTTTCTTGGCCAATTCCTCCGTCGTCAAGCCGGTCACCGGGATGCGCCCGACTCCGAGAATCTCGACAACACCGCTGGGGGGCACCATGTACTGGCGGTTCCAATGAGCGGGGTCTTCCGCCACTGCCACCGTCAACACCATTCCCGGCGCGATCAACTTGGGGCTGGACGCCTCGGTGCTGGGCGCATTCGTAGATACCGGTTCAGGCGCGGGATTGGCAAATTTCTTGATAAACTCCGCATTGGAAAGCACCTGCGAGTCCGGCGAGGCCGATTTACAGCCGCACAGGCACAGCACCAGACCGATCCACAACCATACAATTCGCATAGCTGTCGCATCATACGCAAACACGACGCTTCGGTCAAGTGACTGCCCTCATTCGCTAAAACTTCCTCCACGTTTTCCGAGTCGTGTTGTTGGAGGATGAGGCACGGTACGAACCACTCTGCAGGTACTTCTTTCTCTTTCGCCCACCACTGGCACGCGCACGATTTCCAGCTAGATTGTCACGTCGTCAGACCGTGCACGGCCCGCTTTCTCTTTCTTGCCAGGGGCCGGGCCGTGCCCGCAGGGCAACTGCGGTGTCAACACAAGGAGGTGGGCCATGGTCACCCAGACCAGCGCCTTCCAACAGTTCGTCGAAACAGAATACAAGCTGAGTTATTGGGCCAGCCAACAGCAGGACGGGGCGCGCCGCCGACCGCTCGTCAAGCCCGCCGCGATCTTCCGCGCGGCGGTCGGCCAGGCGGCGTGGGGGTTGGACAGCCTGTTGAAACTCGATCAGCGGTTGCGCACCCGCACGGCGCAACGCTTCATCGGCCAATCCCCGCACGCGCGATGGGCGATCGAGAACAACGGGTTCAAGCACCTGAACGCGGCGGTGGGCAGCAAGAAGGCGTACCTGAAGGACGCGGCGGCGAAGGAAGCGCTGCTGTTGTTGTGGGGGATTGGGCTGGCGTTGGCGGAAGCGTATTGGGTGTGGCTGGAGGGGCAGGCGGCATGGCGGGACTGGGGTGTGAAGGAGACGGCGTGGTTACTCAGCCAATGGATCCAGTGGAGTGCGGTGCCGGGCGAACTGTTGGGGTGCGGCGGCAGCGCGTGAGTTGGGCGCTCCGCCGCACCGTTGCGTGGACCCAGGGGCGATAGTACCGCTGACCCTGCGGGGGAAAGGGGGGCGTCTTGTTCTTGATTTGCCGCACAGTTCACCTTCCCAAACCAAATCCTGCAACGGGGAAGTTCTACTCATTCGCCGTAGGCGGAGCTTGCGTTTCCTCACGCCAACCTTTATAGAAGCCGACCCAATGAACCCCACTTTGTTAGTCTTGGCTGCCGGTATGGGAAGCCGCTACGGCGGATTGAAGCAGGTGGACCCGGTCGGCCCCAACGGAGAGACCATCATTGATTATTGCATTTACGATGCGCTCCGCGCCGGCTTCGGCACGGTGGTCTTTGTCATCCGCCACGACATCGAGTCGGCCTTCCGTGCCGCCGTCGGGGCGCGCTTCGAGAAACGTCTGCCGGTGAAATACGTCTTTCAAGAACTCGACCAACTGCCGCCCGGCTTCACCGTGCCGGCCGGACGCACCAAACCGTGGGGAACCGCACACGCCATTCTCATGGCCGAAGAGGTGATTCAGGAACCGTTTGCCGTGATCAATGCGGATGATTTTTACGGAGCGGATTCGTTTCGGGTTCTGGCCGAATTTCTCCGACAAACTCGTCTCGACAGCACCGACTACGCGATGGTCGGGTTCATCTTGCGCAACACCCTCAGCGATCACGGCACGGTCTCACGGGGCGTTTGTGACGTGGATGAAAACGGCATGGTGCAGCGAATCGTCGAACTGCTGAAAGTGGAGCGGCATGGCCACGGCGCCCGCAGCCTCGACGCCCAGGGTGGCGCTCAGAGGTTGACCGCCGATGAGTATTGCTCGATGAACATGTGGGGATTTACGCCGACGTTGTTTCCGCTGTTGCACGAGGAGTTCATTCGTTTTTTGCGAGCCCACGGCACCGAACAAAAAAGCGAATGCCTGATTCCAACGGTCGTCAACCAGCTTCTTGCGGACAAGCGCATTACCTTGCGGGTCTTGCCCACCGGATCGTCCTGGTTCGGCGTGACCTACCAGGAAGACCGCCCCGCGGTGCAGGAAAACATCCGCGCCCTCATTCGTCGCGGCGAGTATCCAGAGAAACTCTGGCCGTGATTTCCGGTTTCAGTACGCCCACGCACGGCAGGTTGCGATAACGTTGCTGGTAATCGAGACCGTAACCCACCACAAACTTGTCGGGAATCCGAAACCCCACATAGTCCGGTCTGATTTCCGCCGGGCGGGACGTTTGCTTTTCCAGAAACACGCAGAGCCGCAAACTCTGGGGATGCATCGCCGCCACGAAATCCCGCACTCGCAGCCAGGTTCGCCCCGTGTCGAGAATATCGTCCACGACCAGCGCATCACGACCGCAAACGTCGAGCGGCTCGCCTTGAGCAATGTGAATGTCGCCGGAAGAGCAGGTATTCCCGTGGTAGCTGGACACGTAAAGAAAACTCAACCGCACCGGGCCGTGCCATCGTCGCAACAAATCCGCTACAAACAGCACGCTGCCGCTCAACAACGGCACCAGAGTCGGTTCCCTGCCCGCGTAGTCGCGGTGCAACTGCGCAGCCAATTCATCGAGTCGCCGCTGGATTTCTGTCTCGGTGAGCAGCACTTCCTGAAGATCATCCATCCAAGAACTCATGCGCGCACTTTACCCGACGATTGCTGACTCGCGCCAGTAGATTGTCCGTTGCAACCGGCAATGGACAAACACAACCCACGGTTGTTGCCGACAAGGGAAATGTTTTGACAAACGGGTTGTGGATTTGGTAATAAAACGGCGACAGGAACAATGAATACGTGACGGAAAACCGCGGTCAAAAAAGTTGCAGGACTGCGGTTATTTTTTTTGGCGGAGGTATTCGTATGGCTCGCGGCACAGTGAAGTGGTTCAACGAGAAGAAGGGCTACGGGTTCATTCAGAGGGAGAACGGTCCCGATGTGTTTGTGCATTACTCGGCCATCAAGGGAGAGGGCTTCAAGACCCTCGCTGAAGGACAAGTGGTGGAGTTCGACCTCATCGAGGATGCCAAAGGCGCCAAGGCCCAGAACGTCGTGAAACTGTAACGCCTTTTCCCGTTGCACAGATGGGTGGCAGTGGCGACGCGGTAGCGGCACGCCGCACTACCCGCGCGACAAGCGCCACAACCACCAGAGACCGATCAGTTCCAAGAACAGATTGGGTATCCACAAAATGGCTTCGGGAAACAAATGCGGTTTGTTCCGCAGCGCGTTGGCAAGCACCATCACGAAGTAATACGCCACCGCCAATCCCAGACTGATCGCGATCCCAATGGAAGTTTCGCGTCGGCTCGTCTTGATCCCCAACGGAATGCCAATCAGCGCGAACGCCACACACGCCACCGCCGCTGCCACTCGTTGGTGGGCCTCCATCCACGCAGCGGACGGATAAAGTCCTTTGGATCGGAGGTTGCGGATTTCCGCCATCAACTCCAGCATCTGCAAGTCGTTCAATTGACGCGAGGACATCGTTTGTTGATACACCGCTCCCAAATCGAGTTCGACCGGATAATGCTCCGCCGTGATGCCGGGACGAATCTTGCGCGGGTCGGTCGGGTCCTTCGGATCGCGCAGCTCGCCGCGCACCTGATACAGATCCAGAAGCACCTTCCGCTCCGCCGGCTTGCCGGTGATGATTCCGCGTTGCGCCCGCAGGCTGGACACAACATGTCCACCGGGACCGAGCGTGTAAAGAGAAATGTCTTCGATCACGTTCTTGTTTTTTCGGCCGACGTAAATCACATAGCCGGGAAAATCTCTCACGTAGGTTTTTTCCTCCAGCAACGCCTCCGGCTGGTGCGTGCTCACGTGAAGAAACAGGCGCCGAAATTCGAACCGGCAACGTGGCCCCAGCGTCGTGTTGATATACAAACAGAGAAACATCATGGCCACGGCCAGCAAAATCACCGGCGCAGCCACCTGCCCCAACCCGATACCGCTGGCCCGCATCGCGGTAATCTCATTGTCCGCACTCATACGGCCAAACACCAACAACGTCGCCGCCAGCAACGCCATCGGCAACGTGAAACTCAGCACATACGGCAACAACAAAACCAAAAACATCCCTACGGCATCCAGACTCACATGCCGATTGACCAACATCTCGCTGAGCTTTTTCAACATCCGCGCCAGCAACAACACAAACGTAAACACTCCCAGCGTAAAAACCAGCGTGACGAGAATCTGCCTTGTGATATACTTCGTCAAAATCTTCATGGAACCGTGCCCATCACTAGCAACAATTCCGCTCTAACGCCACGCAAAAACACGCCCGCCTTTCAGGCCGCGCTCGCCACCCTTGCACAACACGAGCGGCTCCGCGAAAAATGGCTCCTCTGCCCCAACCGCCGCATCGGCCACCAATGGCTCGAAACAGTCGCCCGCAACGGCCAGCCGCTCGTCAACCTCCACCTGCACACCACGACCTCTCTCGCCCTCCAACTGGCCGGTCCTGCGTTCGATAACCGTCAACTCCTCTCGCCGCTCGGCCGCGTCGTCCTCGCCGCCCGATTGCTGCGCCAACTCGACGGCGAATACCTCGGCAGCCTGCACCCCAGTCTCGCACTGGCCGAACGCGTCGCCGCCACTCTCCATGACCTGCGACTGAGCGGCATCCAACCCGACGACCTTCAACGCGGACAATTTGAAGTTCCCGCCAAAGGCCGCGACCTGATTGCCATGCTCGAAGGTTATCAACGGGCACTGACCGAAAAGCATCTCTACGACGACGCCGATCTGTTTCGCCGTGCCTCGCAAGCGTCGCCGCCTCCCAACGTACTCGTGCTGATTCCCGCCGACCTCGATCTGCATCCACTGGAGCGTCGCCTCCTCGAATCGTTGCCGAAAACGCAGCGCGCGATTTTGCCGGTGGATGAACCGCCGGCACCGGAATTCACCGACGCCTTCACCGCAGTCGGCGAAACAAACGAAGTCCGCGAAGTCCTGCGGCGTTGCCTCGCCAACGGTTGGCCCCTCGATCAAGTGGAGGTCCTGCACACCGACACCGAGACTTACGTGTCGCGCTTCTACGAAATCGCGGAACAACTCGGCGTGCCCGTAACCTTTGCCGAAGGCCTTCCGGTCCGCTATTCCCGACCGGGCCGGGCGTTGGCGGCGTGGCTGGCGTGGCAGGCCAACAATTTTCCACAAAACACGCTGGTCGAGATGATCCGCGACGGTTTGCTGGAAGACGTTCCGAGCCATCTGGCAGCCACCTTGCGCGTCGTGCCCATCGGATTCCAACGCAGCCGATACCTGCCCCAGCTCGACGCCCGATGCGACGCGCTCGCGCGACGACTCGCTCAGCCGTCCCTCGACGAGCACGGCGAACCGTGCCCTGAAAAACACCGCCAGATGGAACAGTCTCGCGAGGGACTGTTCACGTTGCGCGAGACGGTGTCCCGTTTGTTGGCGCTGACCGATCTGCCCCTGTTACAGGCTGCCGCCGAGTTTCTCCAGAAACATGCCCGCTGCGTCAACGAACTCGACAACTACGCCCGCGAAGCCATGCAAGAATGCATCGCCGAACTGGCCGCGTGGTCGCCCGGCGACGATAACACTCTCAACATCCGCGAATGGTTGCTGGCGTGGGTCGCCGAAACCCGCGTACGCGGCGAAGGACCGCGTCCCGGCCACCTTTACGTGAGCCGTTGGGAAAACGGCGGGCATTCGGGCCGCCCGCATACCTTCCTCGTCGGACTGGATGCCAATCGGTTCCCACCGGCCCTCCGGCAGGATCCCGTGTTGCTCGACCGCGAACGCAGCGCGTTGTCGTCCGAACTGAACACGGCGGCGACGCAACGCGAACGAGCCTGGCTGCGTTTCGGGCGATTGCGCGCGCGACTGCGCGGCACCGTCACTGCCAGTTACGCGAGTCAGACCCTGACCGACCACGCCGAGCAGGCCGCCGGGCCGAACTTGCCGCCCACCACAGCGATCGCCGCCACGGCGCCGAACAAGGAGACCGCAGCGTTGTCGGAGACCGAGTGGTGGTTGTGGCGTTTGTGTGTTGCCGGGCCGGTGGCCAACGCGACCCAATGGGTGGGCGAATGTTTCCCGTGGTTGCGGCGCGGGTTGGAGGCCACCGCACACCGCAACAGTGACCGGTTCACCGAGTTTGACGGGTTCGTACCCGAGGCGGGCGCCACGGATGAGATTTTTTCAGTGCATCGCCTGGAAATGATGGGGAAATGCCCGCTGCAATATTTCTTCCGATACAGGTTGAAGCTGGAGAAACCGGACGAACTCGAACTGGACTCGGAACGTTGGTTGCCCCCGGTGGAGTTTGGCAAATTGTTGCACGATGTGTTTTGCCGTCATTTGCGCGACGGCGTGCCGTTGGAGAAGGCGCTGGAGGAAAATATCGTCCAATGGAAAGCGATCTTCCCGCCGCCGTGCGAGGGCGTGTTTCGACGGGATTATCGGCGTCTGCAACGATCCCTGCAAATGTTCGCAGCGGAACCGCGCGAGGGCACGCCGAAGGATTTCGAAGTGGAAATCCCGCCACAAACCATTCGTCTGAGCGACGGCACAACGCTGCAGGTACAGGGACGGATCGATCGGGTGGATGAGACGCCCCATGGCCTGGAACTGTGGGACTACAAGACCGGCAGCGCCACCTATTACAAGAAAAAAGACCCGTTCCAAGAGGGCCGTTCCCTGCAACACGCGCTCTACACCATGCTGGCCGACCGGTTTTACAGCAGGAAAGTCCGTCGCTTCGTCTATTTCTTCCCGACGGAAAAAGGCCGCGGCCAGACCATCGCGTTTACGCCCGCTGAACTGATCCAAGGCCCGCAGATTTTGAGCTGGCTCCGACAACTCATCGCCCACGGCGCCTTTTGCGCGACCAACGAGGAAGAGGACTGCGGCCTGTGCGATTACCGGATCATTTGTCGGAACCCGAAAACCGTCACCGATAACAGCCACCACAAACTGTGCGCGACGGGTAACGAAATGCTCGCGCCGTTCCGTCAACTGCGTCCCTCGCAGAAACCATGAACCCGCCCGATCAAACGCAACGCGACCAAATCGTCCGCCAACTGGACACCTCCATGCTGGTGGAAGCCGCCGCCGGTACCGGCAAGACAACTGTGATGATCCGCCGCATCGTCGCGCTCATCAACGCTCGCAAGTGTCAACGCGACCAGTTGGTGGCAGTGACCTTCACACGCAAGGCCGCCGCGCAATTACAGAGCCGGTTACGCGAGGAATTGGACCACGCCGAAGAATGCGTCATTGGCACCATTCACTCTTTCTGCGCCCGCCTGTTGCGGGAACGCCCCGTGGAAGCAAACCTCGATCCTGATTTCATCGAACTGGACGAAGAACAAGACTTGGCGTTCCGCGAACAGGCATGGGTAAACTTCACCAATGAGCTGTATGCAAACGATGATCCCGCGCTGGACACACTGGATGCCATAGGACTCACCACGGCTGACCTGAAGAAGCCTTTTTTCGCGTTCGCCGACTACCCGGATGTAGAAGAGTGGCCCGCCCCGGAAGTGCCGGCACCGGAACTTTCACCCGTGACATCGGCCTTGCAGGAGTACGCCGCCCATATTGAGAAAAATTGGGAGCAAAATATTCCCGATCCAAACGGTACCGATGCGTTCAGTTCGTTGTGGCCGCGCTTTTTACGAATGATGCGTTCGTATGATCTGACACAGCACTCGGAAGTGGCGGAGATTTTGGAGCTGTTCAAACCGGAGCGTAAGCTCACGCAGAAGTGTTGGCCCAACGGCAAAGAACAGGCGGTGCGCGAGCACGAGCGGTGGGACAAGTTTGGTGCAGAAGTGGCCGCGCCGTTTTTGAAAGCGTGGCGAGCACACCGTTACGGTGCCATTTTGCCGCTGCTGCATCGGGCCCGAAGCGTTTATGACCGCCAACGCCAACAAGCAGGCGCATTGAACTTCCAAGATTTGCTGTTGCAGGCCGCTAAGCTGCTGCGCGAGCATCCGCATGTGCGCCGGTATTTTCGGCGGCGATTCACGCACTTGTTGGTGGACGAGTTTCAGGACACCGATCCGATTCAGGCGGAAGTGTTGTTGCTGCTGACCGCGAGCGATCCCGAAGAACGCGATTGGCGACGATGCAAACCGGTGCCGGGTTCGTTGTTCGTCGTGGGCGACCCGAAACAATCCATCTACCGGTTCCGCCGCGCCGATATTGTGACCTACAACACCGTCAAGGACATCATCACCGGCAGCGGCGGCCTCTGTGTCACGTTGTCGGCCAACTTCCGATCCGCCCCGCCGATTGTGGACTGGGTGAACACCACATTCGGCGAGGGGAAATTCTTCCCGTCCACGGCCACGCTCGAATCACCGGCCTACGTGCCGTTGGAAGTCGGCACCCCCCACAACTCGCAGTCCGCCGGCGTCTTCACTCTGCGATTGGAGGGTAACCGTGATCAGGATGTGGTCGGCGAAGAAGCAAAGAGGATCGCCAATTACATCCGCGCGTCAGGCCGGCCACCGGGCGATTTTCTGATCATTACACGCACCATGAAACCCCTCAGCCGATATGCAGATGCATTATTGGCCTTGGGTATCCCACACGAGGTCACCGGCGGATCCGTGCTCAACGAGATGCGCGAGGTGGCGCTGCTGCACATGTTGACGCACGCGGTGTTGGAGCCAGACAACCCGGTCGCCGTGGTCGCGGCGTTGCGCAGCGAAGTGTTTGGAATCAGCGACCGCGAGTTGTATGCGCACCGACGAGACGGCGGCCGCTTCGACTGGCGGACACGAGCCGCAGGAAACCTTGAGGAAGCGTTTACCCGATTGCGTCAGTATGCCGACTGGCTGGCCACGCAACCGCCGATGGTGGCGCTGGAGCGGATCGCGTCGGAGGCCGGATTGTTCGTGTTGGCGGCGGCCCAGCCGGAAGGCAACGTGGCGGCGGGCAGTTTGAGCAAGGCGTTGGAATTGTTGCGCGATTTCCAAACAGAAGTGCCGACGGCCAGCAGGTTGGTGGCACGACTCGAACGATGGGTATCGCAGAAGGAGAAACACGACGGCGCGCCAGCAGCCGCGTTGAGCAGCAGCGCGGCGCGGATCATGAATCTGCACAAGGTCAAAGGTTTGCAGGGCAAAGTAGTGTTTCTCGCCGAACCGGAAGGCAAATGGGAACCGCCCGTTAAGCTGCATGTGGACCGTACCGGCGCGACGGTGCGCGGCTACTTGGCTTTTTACAATGACGAGACGCATCCCCATCCCCGTTTGTTGGCGGCGCCGTGGAATTGGGATGAACTGGAGAAACGCGAAAAAGCGTTCTTGGATGCGGAAGAGAACCGTTTGTTCTATGTCGCGGCGACACGCGCCGAAGAACAATTGGTGATCAGTTGCCGTGAGAAGTGTTCGACCCAGAGTCCCTGGGAGCCATTGTACTCCTTTGTAAAGAGCGCACCAGAATTGCCCGATCCGGGACCGCAGTCGCCCGTGGTCACAACACCGGTTGCCCTGACCCGCGAGGATGTGGCGGCGGCACGCGCGGCGATTGCTGCGCGATGGGAGAAAATCAAAACGCCCACGTACGCCACGCGCGCGGCGAAGCCCCCCGCAACGCCGAGCATAGCTCGCGCCGAAGATGACGGGATGAGTTGGGGCAGCGTGATTCACTTGTTGCTGCAAACGGCCATGCGCGCGCCGTCGTGCGACTTGAACGCCGTCGCCGTGTCAGCGTTGCGAGCAAATGACCTGGACGACACACAAGCGGCGGAAGCAGTGGCCGTGGCGCAACGAGTGATGAAATCGGCCTTGTGGCGACGGGCACAGGCGGCCCGGCAACGATTGGTGGAGACGCCGCTGGTGGTGGCAATGCCCGACGGGATCGTGCGCGGCGTGGTGGACCTCGCGTTTGAGGAAACGGACGGCTGGGTGTTGGTGGACTACAAAACCGATCGTGAACCGCCGGAAGTTTTGTTGGAGAAATACCGGGCGCAACTGGAAAGTTACCGGCACTGCTGGCAGACCGCGACCGGTCAACCGGTCAAAGAATTGGGACTCTACGCCACACACTCCGGCCGCTATGTGGTGTTGCCATGATCAAAGTGGACCTGCACACGCACGCCGGTGAAGATCCCGAAGATGGCCTGGCCTACCCGGCGACGGCGTTGATTGACAAAGCCGCGGCGCTCGGTTTCGGCGCGCTAGCGGTGACGTTGCACGGGGCCGTGCTGGAGGACGAGCGGGTTTTTGAATACGCGCGCCACAAGGGTGTGCTGCTGGTGCGCGGCGTGGAATGGGAATCGCCGCAGGGCGATGTGTTGCTCTACAATGTCAGCCAACAAGAGCTGGAGCGGCTGCGCACCCTGGACGATCTGCGGCGCCTGCGCCGCGACCGCAACGGGGATGTGCTGGTGATCGCTGCGCACCCGTATTTTGTCTGGCACAGTTTGCACCGGCGGCTGGAACGTTACGTGGATCTGTTCGACGCCATCGAGTATTGCCATTTGCATTTTCCGTGGCTGAACTTCAATCGCAAGGCGCTGCGAGTGGCCGCCCGGTACAACAAACCGCTAGTCGCCACTTCCGACGCGCACAACCTCTGGATGTTCGGCGAGCATTACACGCTGGTGGATGCCGAGCCGACCGTGCCGTCGTTGTTTGAGGCGATCCGGAACGGACGCCTTCAGCGGCATAGTCCGCCGCAGACATTGTGGCGCGCCGCGCGGATGCTGGTGACCGATCCGTTGCTGGAGCGCAGGCCGGGCCGGATCACGCGCAGCTTTTCGTGAGGCTACGGTTTGCGTTCCACCAGTTGTTCCAGCGCGATGTCTTTGGCCGTCCACGCCAGCGACAGCGACAACGCAAACGGAAGCAGACCGATCGCCATCCAGAACGGAGGCACGGCGGCCACGAGCGATTGCAACCACAAGACGGCATCTTCGCCGTGTTTCTGACGCAACAGGGCAAACAACAACCAGCAAAACGGCGCCAGTTGCAGCACCGCCGCGCTGACCAGCGATAACGTCATCTGCCGCCTCAGCCCGAGCCGCCCGCTAGCCCGCGCCAGCGCGGCACTGGCAACGGACAAAGCCATCATCGTCAGGATCAACATGGCGAGAAACGCGAAGGCGTGACAGGAAAAATACAAACTGCGCGGCGCCTGTCGCCACGCCCACACGAACGGGAACAGATACACCAACAAAACCGTGGCGGTCAGCAACCATCCAGTCGCGCGTGTCCATTCGCGGCTCAGAGCCCGGACCTGACGCAGGCGCCACGCGCCCGCCAACATCATCAGCAAGCTGCCGCTACTGAACGGCGTCAGAAAAGCCGGTAGCGACAAGGCGATAATCATTTGCAGGGCGAACACCACGGACAGCAGGCCGCCGAAAAACAGCAGATAAAAACCCTGCATCAACTTCACCCCGTCGCGGGACCCAACGGTCGCGGGCGACGGCGGCGGGGTAGCCTTCGGTTCGGCGTTCTCCACCATGGCGGGTCCTGACTAGAGGTGTTTGCGCAATTCCGCGTACAGCTCGTCGAGCGCCTGCGGCAGGACGCGAACGTCGCCGAGCACGGGCATGAAATTGGTATCGCCATTCCACCGGGGCACAATGTGGATGTGGAGATGGTCTTCGACGCCGGCGCCCGCGACCCGACCGAGGTTGATGCCGATGTTGAATCCGTCGGGTTTGAGCGCGCGGGCGAGCAGTTGTTTGGAGCGGCGCGCGAGGATCATCAGGTCGGCCAGTTCGGTGTCGGCCAGTTCATCGAGTTCGCCGGTGTGTTTGTAGGGCGCCACCATCAAGTGGCCGGGCGTGTATGGGTAGGTGTTCAGCAACACGAAGCAGGTTCGTTCCCGGATCAGAATGTGATTGGTCGCATCGTCGGCCTGCTGCGATTTGCGACAGAAGAAACAGCCGGTTTCTTTCGGCCCCACGATATAGCGGATGCGCCACGGCGCCCAAAGATGTTCCATGCGGGCTTTTATACGCCGTGTCGGGGATTGTCACAAGTCCGATTTCGCCCTACTGTAGCGGGCCATGAGCGATTTTTTGACCGCGTTGCGGCGCGAAAGCCTGTTGGCCGAAGGCGCGATGGGATCGCTGTTGTTTGAGCGAACGGGGCGTCTGTCGGAAGCCAACCATGTCTATGAAGCGTTGAATTTGGAGCGGCCCGACCTGATCGAGGAAATCCATCGGGATTATCTGGCGGCAGGCGCCCGCTGTTTGAAGACGAACACGTTCGGTGCCAATCGCCATGCGCTCCAAAGCTTCGGCCTGGAGACTCGCGTTGCCGCCATCAATCAGGCCGGTGTCCAAATCGCCCGCAACGCCATCACCCGCTGGGGCGGCAGCGACACCGTTTTCGTGCTGGCGTCTGTCGGCCCCGGCGTGGACCGCGAACAGGTGGAGGCGCTTCTGGCGGGGCGGCCCGATGCGCTGTTGTTGGAGACGTTTCACGCGCTTGACGATTTGGAGCGCGCCCTGAACATGGTTCAATCCTTTCGGAATCTTCCGCCGCTGATTGCCGAATTGACCGGCCCGGCGGATCCGGTCGGGTTTGTCTTTCGAATGCAGGCGCGCGGTGTGGCGATCTGCGGCGTGAATTGTTGCGCGCCGTGGGACGCAGAGGCTTTTGTCGCGGCGGTGAAGGACCTGCCGGCGGTCCGCGACGCCACGGTGCTGCTTTCGGTCATGCCCAACGGAGGCGGCTTCCAGCGCATCGGCCACCGTTTCATGAGCTGCGTCAATCCCGAATACGTCGGGAAACTGGCTCGCCGCCTCGCCGACTGCGGGGTCCGGTTGATCGGCGGTTGTTGTGAAATCCACCCGCCGCACATCCGCGAAATGCACAACTACCTGCGGTCGCGCCACTCTCGAAGCGTCACCGTCAGCCCTGTGGCTGCGAGGCCACCCGTGGGCGATTCGGAGAAACGGCGCAACGGCCCGTTCTCGCGCAAACTGATGGACGGCGAGTTTGTTGTCAGTGTCGAGCTGCTACCGCCGCGCGGCACCGACCCGCAGGTGACGGAGAACAAGGTGGAATTTGTCCGGCAGTTGGCTGCCAGCGGACTGGCCGATGCGGTGGACATCACCGACGGCTCGCGGGGCATCCCGCTGATGCCGCCCGGCGATTTCATCCAGATTCTGCGCGGTCAACTGGGCGACGCGCTGGAATGGATTCCGCACTTCACCGGGCGCGACTTGAATTTGATGGGCATTCAGAGCCGTCTGATTGGCTACCACGCTCAGCGGATTCACAACGTGCTCTTCATCACAGGCGACCCGCCGAAAATGTCGCCTACCTATCCCCGTTCCACGGCCGTGTTCGATCTCGATGCGGTCGAGATGATTCGGCTGACGCACTCCTGCCTGAATGCAGGCGTGGATTTTGGAGGCGCCCCGCTCGGCAAACAGGCCGACCCGCGCACTCATTTCACCATCGGCGCCGGTTTTGAGCCGGAGGCGATCAACCGCGAGCGTGAGTTGGAGAAACTGCGACGCAAGCTCGACAACGGTGCCGATTATGTGATGACCCAGCCGGCGTTCCGGCAGGAGCCATTGGTGGCGCTGGAGAAGTTCCGCGGCGGCCGCTGCGCGTTTCTGGTCGGCGTGATGGTGCTGAGCCATCTCGAACAGGCGCGGCGGATGGCGGAAGTGCCCGGCGTGGTGTTGCCCGACGCTGTCCTGGCGCGGATGGCGGCGTTCGAGAAACCCGCCGACCAAGCGAAAGTCGGCCGCGAACTCGCCATCGAACAAATCCGCTGGATACGCCGCGAAGGCTGGGACGGACTCTACCTGATGTCGCCCGGCGGGGTCGCCGGCACGTTGGAGGTGTTGCGAGCCGGTTTGTCGTGAACCGCCCGGCTACAGCGACTTCAGACCGTCGTCGAGCGCGGCCAAAAGCTCTTTGATGGTATCGGGCGTTTCGTCGCCCATGTGAGCGATGCGGAAGCTTTTGCCCTTGATCGGGCCGTAGCCGCCGTCAATGAGGATTTTGTGTTTGTCGCGGACAATTTTTTGGAACTTGGCCACATCAATGTTGCGGTTGTTCTTCACACAGGTCAGGGTGACGGACTCGTAACCGGCTTTCGGGAACAACTCGAAGCCATTGGCCTTCGCCCATTCGCGCACCATCTTGGCCATCGTCAGATGCCGGGCGTAGCGGTTCTCCAGCCCTTCGGCGAAGAACTTCTCGAGCTGGTGTTTGATGCCGTAGATGTGAGGGATGCTCGGCGTGGACGGCGTCATGTTTTTGTCGTGGTTGGCCTTGAATTCGAGGAAGTCGAAGTAGTAACCGCGGTTCGGCACCGTGGCGGCCTTTTTGAGGGCTTTCTCGCTGACGCTGAAAATGGCAAAACCCGGCGGCAACGCCCACGCTTTCTGGACGCTGGCCAGCATCACGTCCAAGCCGAGGGCGTCCATTTCGATTTTCACGCCGGTCATCGAACTGACGGTGTCCACGATGAAGATGACATCGGGATATTTCTTCATGACGGCGGCGATGTCGGCCAGCGGGTTCATCAGGCCGGTGGAGGTCTCGTTGTGAATGAGCGTCACGGCGTCGAACTCGCCGCTCTTCAGTTTGGCGTCCACCATTTCGGGAAGAATCGGCTGGCCCCACTCGACTTTGATGGCTTCGGCGTTTTTGCCGAGGCGTTTGGACACATCGTGCCACTTGTCGGAGAACGCGCCGCAACAACAGTTGAGGACCTTCTTGCTGACGAGGTTGTTGACAGCGGCTTCCATCACGCCCCACGCCGAGGAGGTGGCCAGAAAAACGGGATTCTTGGTGTAGAGCACTTGTTGCAGCTTCGGTTGAATGGAGGCGTACAGCTCCTGAAAACCGCTGCCGCGATGACCGATCATCGCTTGACTCATCGCCGCAAACGTGTCGGGACTGACCTCAATCGGTCCGGGGATATGGAGTTTCACATGCGTTCGTGTCATGATGTCCTCTCTTTTTCAGGCGCACACGACTATAATGTTCGCGGCGGGAAATCAATCCCAAAGATCCTCTCCCCATGAAACGAGTCTGGATCATCGCGCTGGGGCTGGCACTGCTGGCCGTGGCAGTTTACTGGCGTTTGAACGACGCGGCGCCAGCGCCAACGGCAACCGCGTTGCTGCCGCAAACGACGGTGTTGTTGCTGCAGTTTCCCGATTGGACCCGTACCCGCGCGAATTTCCGCAACACCGCCGCCGGCGCGCTCTGGCGGGAACCGCAGGTGCAGACGCTCGCGCAGGACCTGAACCGCGCTTTCATGGAATCGCTCGGCGCGCCCAAAGGTCGCGCCCGTCACGAGTCCTACCTCGCCTCCGTGCTCGCGCCAGCCGACGGCGAGGTGTTTTTTGCGCTCACGGAATTGTCGCTGCAACCGCGACCCGGTTTCAAAGCCGTGCTCGGGGTGGATGTGCGGCGAAATCTTCTCGCCACGAAACTGGCGCTCGCCTGGCGCGAGTTCCGAATTCGCACCTGGAACCGCGCCGCGCGCTTCTACTCGAAGAAACATTGCGGCGTCGCCTACCGCGTTTGGGAACTGACCCCGCGGCTTCGCCTCTACCACGTCTTTCTCCACTCGCTGCTCGTTTACACGCACGATGAAGAAACGCTCCATGCGATCCTCCACCGGTTCACCAAACAGAGCCGCGACCATCTCCCCTCGCTGATCCGCCGTCCCTTCCCAGAATTTCTGCTCTACCTGAATCCGTCGCTGATTCGCAACGGCTGGCCGTGGCTGACACGCACGGAACCCGTTTTGATCGGCGCCACCTTTCTAGACACCCAAATCCGCGATATCCGATACGCCAGCAGCCCGCGAGCGTCGCCGGCCGCGCTTCGTTTCGGAACGATGCGCTTCACCACGCCGCAAACCGCCGTTTACCGGGTGAGCCTGACCGATTGGGAGACCGCCTACCGGGAGTTCGCCGAAACACTGGCAGCATCGGGCGACTCGACGCTGCTTTCCCGTTTCACGCGCTTCGAGCAGACGCTGCGACAGAACGGAATCCGCCCGGCCGAAGACCTGTTTCGCTGGCTCGGCCCCGAAACCGCCGTGATCGCCCACTGGCGCGCGGGCGCTCGCCTGCCGGACGTGGCCTTCATCGTCGAGTTGCAGCAACCTGCCGTCACGCGGCTGCGGCTGGATGTCGCCATGACGGCGTTGAAAACCGCCGCCGACCAAACAACGCCGTGGGATGTCGCGCGGTTTCACGATGCGACCCTGCGGGTGTTGCGGCTTCCCACCACCGTGTTGGCGCCGACGTATTTCACCACGGAGCACTTCTTTGTGCTTTGCTCCACGGCGGATTTCGCGCGGGAACTGGTCAGCCAGACACAACAGCCCGCGCCCGGTCTCGCCACCTGCGCCGACTATCAACAAGCCATGAAACGACTTCCTGCAAGGGCCACCGCCTACGCCTACTGCGACCTGCGCGCCATCGCCGGGCCGTTGCTCGCCGCGCTGCAGCGCGACAAACGACTCGAGCCGGAAGTTCTTCAGCGCCACCTCGGTCCGCTGGTTTCCGCCCGCTGCGCCGACGCCACCATTACCCTCTCGCCGCTGGGCGAACCGGCCAGTCTTGCGCTCGGCGCGTTCGCCGCGTATGTTGCGCTCAATCCAGCCGCGCCCACAACGTCTTCAGGTACGCCGGCTCGCGGAAATCCCACGGCACCGTCGCAAACTCCATCTCCCTGATCGCGCGTCCGCACCGGCGAATCGTTGCCTCAAACTGCTCCGGCGAAATCGTCCGCTGGTTGGTCGAGCAAAACAACCATCCACCGGGCGCGACCAATGCCGCCGCCTGCGCCGCCAGCGCGCCGTAATCGCGTTCCGCTTGAAATCGCCGGCCTCGTTTCGTGGTCGAGAACGTCGGCGGGTCGAGAATCACCACGTCCCACCGGCGACCCCGTTTGGCGAAGCGCTGGAACCACTCGAACACGTCGCCCGCCAGAAATTCGTGGTCGTCCAATGGAAGATCGTTCGCGCGAAAGTTCTCCCGTCCCCACTCCAGATAATGTCGCGACAGGTCCACGCTGGTCGTTGCCGCGCCCGCCTTCGCCGCTGCCACCGAAAAGGCGCAGGTGTAGGCGAAAGTGTTCAGCACCGATTTTCCGCGCAGGTCGCTTTGCAGCAGTCGCCACCGGTTCTCGCGTTGGTCCAGAAACAGCCCCGTGGACAATCCTTCGCCGAAACCGACCAGAAACGTCAGTCCGTTCTCCCGCACTGCGAACCGCGTCTCGGTCGCGCCCCGCACGCAGCGCGGCGCGGTTCGTTTCTGTTTGGTGCAAAGCTGTTCGTAGATGACCGGACCGAGCCGGTCATAGAGCGCGCTGTCCACCGACTCGGTCTGCCACTGCACCAGCAACCGGCCATCATAGGAGTCCACAATCACGTCTGCAAACCCGTCCGCCGCGCCGGCAATCAGGCGGAACGCATTCGTCTCTGCGCCGAAAATCAACTCGCGGAACTCGCGCGCCGCCGTCAGCGCGTCGTCGTTCTCGAACGCCGCCGGCACGCTGGCCTCCAGCGTCAGCGGCTCACCCGTTTTCGGGTGCTCGAAGCGGAGCCGGTGCGCGTGCAACATCAACCGCGAGGCCGGTTCACCGCCGTACTGGGTGTCACCGAGAATGGGGAACCCGTGCTCGGCGGCGTGACGGCGGATTTGATGGGTCTTGCCGGTCAGCGGTCGGGCGCACAGGAGGAATCGTTTCCCGTGCCGGCCGAGCCACTCGAATTCGGTCACGGCGTTCGAGGAGCGGGCAGAAAACTTTTGCCGGGTCGGGCGGCAGGCGGTCAGCAACAAGTATTCCTTTTGCACGCGATGCGACTCGAATTGGCGGGCCAGAGACTGACTGGCGGCGCGGGTTCGGGCGAAGAGCAAAACGCCGGAGGTTTCCTTGTCGAGGCGCTGAATCACGGAAAGCGCGCCGTGGCGGCGGGCAAGCCACTCGTACACGCCATCGGGCGCGAACCGGTCGGGTCGGTGCGTGTTGATACCCGACGGTTTGTTGACGGCGAGCAAATGGTCGTCGCAAAACAGAATCACGAGGCTGTTACCATCAACTGCAATTCGCCCGCGTGGCGCGGGCGGGCGCGAGCGACGCGTTCGCGGACGTGGCAGAGGATTTCCTCGGCGAGCCGACGGCAGGAGGCGCTCCAGTAGTGCGCGCCGCGCAGCCGCATCACGCAGGAGCGCAAACCGCGCAGTCGGACGGAAGCCAGTTGGCTGTCGAGCGCGACTTGCAGTGCGGCGTCCAGACGCTGGAAAAACTCCAGCTCGGAGAGCGGGCCGGTCATTTGATCCAGACGCAGTTCGGCGCATCGGCGGCGTTGCGCGTACGCGCGCGCAATGTCGGGGTAGCCGAGCGCCGTGAGCACGTCTTCGAGCAACTCGGACAACAACGCCGCCGGGAGGGTTTGTTGCGGGCAGTGTGCGATGATGAACTCCTGCATGGCCAACGCGACCGATTCGGCCAGCCACCAGTCGCCGTGACCGGCGCGGGCGGCGGCGCGCAGCAGCGACGCGGCAAGCCGCGCGGCGTCGAACGGCGAGGTGCGTCCGTCGTCGGATCGGACCCAGGCAAGGTTGTCGCAGCGCAGGATCATCGTTTCCTCTTTCGTTGGACGCGGCGTTTGCGAGCCGTCGAACGGCGGAGCTGGCGACGGCTCAATTGTTTGATCTCCTGAATGAACTGGTCGGCGTCGCAGAACTGCCGGTACACCGAGGCGAACCGCACATAGGCCACCTCGTCGAGGTCGCGCAAATGGTGCATGACCCGCTCGCCGATGACCGAGGAGGGCACTTCGCGGACGAATTCGTTCTGAAGTTCCGTGGTGATTTTGTCCACAAGCGACTCGATTTGCTGCGTGGTGACCGGGCGTTTCTCGCAGGATTTTTCGATCCCCATCAGCAACTTGTGCCGGTCGAAATCCTCGTAATGCCCATTGCGTTTCTTCACGCGCAACGGCTCGCGATACACTTCCTCGTAGGTCGTGAACCGCGTGCCGCACCGCAGGCATTCGCGCCGGCGGCGGATGGACCTGCCGTCGCGGCTCTCACGAGAGTCAACGACTTTGTCGTCCTGCGCGGCGCAACTGGGGCATCGCATATCGGTTGAGCACGGCTTCCTTGCCGAGGTTGCTACCACGTTGGCCGTCCCGAATCAAGCTCAACCCGCACCTCATCGCGGCGTGGATTTTCAGTTTGCGGTGGCGAGCGGGCGGGCGACGCGCGCGGTTACGGGACCAGCACCGGCGCCCAAAGCTCCTCACGCAACGGCGGCGTCTCGCCCGAGGGCGGAAAGGTCTGTTTCACGGCGGCGCGAAGTTGGGCGGCGAGGGTTTCGACGGTTTTTGCGTGGGCCGGATCGGCGGCGAGGTTGTTCATCTCCGACGGGTCGCGCTCGTGGTCGTAGAGTTCGCGGCCTTCGCGGCCTTCGTCCCATTCGGTGTATCGCCAGCGGGGCGTCCGCAGGCTGTAACCGAAGAATCGTTTGCCCGCTCCCTTGGCCGCGCCGGGGCCGATGCGTTTCTGGCCGCCGCGAGTGACCTGTGTGAGCGCCCAGCCGCGTCCGACAAAAGACGGGTCTTTGAGCATGGGCACAAGGCTTTGTCCTTGGAGGTTGTTGGGCGGGTTGATGCCGCACAATTCGGCCAGCGTCGGATAAAGGTCCACCTGACTGACCGGGGTGTGAACGACGGCGCCCCTCTTGGTGACGCCCGGTGCGACAAGGAGCAACGGCACGCGGGCGCTTTCCTCAAAGAGGCTCATCTTTTGCCAAAGTCCGTGCTCGCCCATGTGATAGCCGTGGTCGCTGGTGAAGACGATGATGGTGTTCTCGGCGAGGCCGAGTCGGTCGAGGGCGTGGATGACGCGACCGACCTGCGCGTCCATGAAACTGATGCTGGCGTAGTACGCCTGCACGCATTGGCGACGCAACGGGTCGGTGAGTTTATCTTGCTCCGCCTTGTAACTGCCAAAGGCCGACGCGGGCACCGACGGGACGCGGAATTTCTCGATGGGCGGGAAAATCGGCATCTGGTCGGGGTCATACTGGTCGAAATAGGGCGTTTTGGGCGCCACATACGGTGTGTGCGGACGGAAGAATCCGACTGCGAGAAAGAACGGGCGATCTTTCTGGCGCGCACAACGTTCCAGCACCCATTCGGCCTCGGCAGCGATCTTGCCGTCGGTGTGATGCGCGTCGCTTTTGGGCGAGGCATACCAGCTCAGCGTGCCGCCGAATCGTCCTGGAATGAGCGAGAAGATGCGCGGTTCTTCTTCGAGCCGGTCCACGCCGGCGGGGTTGATTTCCAGTTCCCACGATGCCGGATCATCGTGGCCGTCGGTGCCGATGGAGTTGGGCACGTTGTAGTGGTAGAGCTTGCCGATGCGGGCGGCAAACCCGCCAGCCTGACGAAAGGCTTGCGGCAGGCTGACGTGCGAAGGGATGGTCTGGCGGAAAATCTGGGCGTTGGCGAGGATGCCGCTGCTGTTCGGGTAGAGTCCCGTGAGGAAGGAGTTGCGACTCGGTCCGCACAAGGGGAAGGTGCAGTAGGCTCGCTCGAAACGCACTCCCCGCTCGGCCAGCTTGTCTAGATTCGGCGTCTTGGCGCGCGCATTGCCATAGCAACCGAGGTAGTTGTTGAGATCATCGGAAATGATGAACAACACATTGGGCCGTTTCGCCGTCTCGGCCCGCACGTTCTCGCCGACAGCCGTCAGCGTCGCCACCATGAGAACCGCGAAGAATGATTTCATGGGAGATCGGTCTTTTTGTTAAATCAACAACTCGGCAATCTGAACGGCGTTCAAGGCGGCGCCTTTGAGGAGCTGATCGCCGCTGACAAACAGATCAATGCCGCGACCATCGGTGCGCGAGACATCCTGTCGGATTCGTCCGACCAGACAATCGTAAAGACCCGTGGCGTCAATGGGCATCGGGTATTTCTTGTTGGCCGGGTCGTCCACGACCTTCACACCGGGCGCTTTCTGGAGAATCTCGCGGGCCTGCTGCGCGGTCATCGGCCGCTCAAACTCGATGTTGACCGCCTCGCTGTGCGCGCGATAAACGGGCACGCGAACGCAGGTCGCGGTGATCATCAACGTCGGATGATGCATGATCTTGCGGGACTCGTTGACGAACTTCATCTCTTCTTTCGTGTAGCCGTTTTCGAGAAAGACATCCACGTGCGGGAAGAGGTTGAACGCGATGCGCTGCGGCAGCGCCATGGCACGCACCTCTTTTTCGCCGCGCAGAAGTCGGGCGGTCTGTTCCTCCAATTCGGCCATGGCCCGCGCGCCGGCCCCACTGGCAGCCTGATAGGTAGAAACCACGATGCGCCGAACCGGATTGACCTTGTGGAGCGGATACACCGCCACGAGCATGATCGCGGTCGAACAATTCGGGTTGGCGATGATCCCTTTGTGGAACTTGACATCTTCGGGATTGACTTCCGGCACCACCAACGGCACCTCCGGCTCCATACGGAAGGCGGACGAATTGTCAATGACCACCGCGCCGGCAGCGACGGCAGCAGGAGCAAACTCCTTCGACCGCGATGCCCCGGCGCTGAACAACGCGAAGTCCACGCCGCCGAACACCTGCGGGGTGAGCAACTCGACAGGGATGTCCTCGCCGCGGAACTTCAGTTTCTTGCCGACGCTGCGTTCGCTGGCGAAGAGACGGAGTTCTTTGACAGGGAAATTACGTTTTTCCAGTGTCTGGATCATTTCAAGACCCACGGCACCGGTAGCACCGACGACGGCAACGGTATAGGACTGACTCATAGGGGCGCAGAAAATACCGTTCACCCCCGATCTCGTCAACCATAGAAATGGCATCCCCAGAGCTCCGGCCCTTCAGGGCCGGCGAATCAAGCCAACCTTTGGGTTCATGGGTTTGACTCGTTGTTATTCGTTTCGTTTCGCAGGTAAAACCCTTTCATCGTCTGACTCATGTAGCCAAACACATGCTCGATCCGCGCCCGCACCTTCGATTTTTGCCGATTGCGCTCTTTCTGCTCCTCGCTCAACGGGCAATTCCGATACGCCCACTCCTGAATCTGACCGCTCACTTTCTTCTTCGCCAACATCGTTTCCGCTTCCGCGCTCCGATACGCGCTGTCGGCATACACCGCGCCGTCGCTCGCTTGCCCCAATGGCTCCAGGACCTGTGAGTCGTGGACGCGGGCGTCGGTCACCGCATACTTCTCGATCAATGAAAGAGGATCACCTCCCAACAGTTCTCAGGCGAAAGAAAAGTTCTTGAGAATGCAAATGAGCACTCAATGTACCTTGTGGACACTGTTGCGGATTTCGCCGACTCGCAGAGTCGGCCTACAAGCCACCCGCGTTTGCCATAGTTTCCGGAAGTGTCCTTGTGGTATACCCACGTAATGTCAAGAGTATAGAGTTGACCCCATATCTTATCTTACCGGCGTTGGGACGCGATGAATTCGCTCAACGTCTCGACGTTGCGCGCAAATACGGCGCTGGAGATAAACGGAAACCCCTGTGGGAACTTCGGCTGGCCGACGAGTCGTTCGCCCGCGTAGGTGCTGATCCAGCGGCCTTGCGGGTCAAGTTCCTTGATGATCCGTCGAATGTCGGTTTCCGTCGGGCGCGGTTTGGATGGAGCGCTGCCGCTCAGCGCAGCCTGGTAGTCCTTGTGAATCTGGTCAAACCGGGCGCGCTGTTTCCAACCGTAGTGGCCTGGCACGTTCGAGTCGTCATAGGTGAGTTGATAACGGTTGTCCATGTAGAGCGGCTTGTTGGTCTTCAACTCGTAGTAGCGGGCAATGGTGCCGTCCGGCAGCAGACAACGCTTGAAGTAATCCAAGGCGCGCGGAATCGGTTCGAGATATTTTTTCTGGCCGGTATAGCGGGCGATCTTGATCAGCGTCTCCAAAACGTCCTGAGATTCCCAG
>Ga0272448_1002215_pt1 | contig 24813 bp, 24 predicted proteins | sample YNPCB0191_FD_202220 | JGI IMG/M metagenome (GOLD analysis project Ga0272448, IMG submission 202220) | Hot spring sediment microbial communities from Yellowstone National Park, WY, United States - YNP-CB-019-1 | ecosystem: Environmental > Aquatic > Thermal springs > Hot (42-90C) > Sediment... | reverse complement strand
TGAAAGCCAAAGACAAGACCGCCGCACACGCCGGCATGATCGATCCGCTGGCGGATGTGAAAGGCAGCTGCCAGTCGTGCCACCCCAACGATTACATGGATCGCGCGAAAACGTACGCCGACGCGCTCGGCAAGACGATTGGCACAATGACGATGCCGGCTGCCAGTGCGCCGGTCACCAGCACAACGGCGACAACCAGCACACTGCCCTGTGGTCCCGCGGCACCCACCGGCGGTCAGGTGATCGACCTGAACAAGCTTTATGCCGGCGCCGATAGCGCGACGCCGCTGAACATCGGCAACATCGTCTTGGTCGGGCTGATCGGCGCGGTCGTGCTGCTGCTGGTCGGTCTGGTGTTCCATTACGAACACCCTATCGAACGCGGTGTGCTCGCGTTCCGCCGACTGCTCGCGATGCCGGCGCGGGCAGCCGTCACGCCGGAAGGCGTCATGCTCGATCTGCCGGCAAGTGCTGCACATCGTCCTGATCTAGACGCGCTCTTGGCGCAGCTTGCGTCGAGCGACCCGGCGGCAGTGCGCGCCATATCGCAACTGCTCTCCGATCGTGAACATGGTCCGCGCGTTCTCAAGGCGTTAAGCCACATGGATTTGAACGCACTGACGGAACTCGGCGAGAGCGATCAGAAGGCGCTCGCGGCGCTGCTCGCGCTCGCGAAGGAATTGAAAAATTGACGGACGGCGAAGGACGAAAGATGGAAGACGCGCGCTTCTATCCTCCGTCCTCCGTCCATTCGATGAGGTGAAATGTGATTGCACTCTTGAAACAGAAAGAATGGTCGCCGTACCTTGCCGGCGCGCTGCTGGGCGTGGTGTACATCGCCAGCATCGCCGTATCAGGCATCATCCCCGGCGCATCCGGCGCGTTCGAGAACGTCGCCGGGTTGATCGCCCAAGCCGTTTCGCCGGCGCTGGCGAACAACACGTACTTCAAGTTCGTCATGCCGCCGGGCATTTCCTGGGAAGTGATCCTGCTCGCCGGCGTCTTTGTCGGCGCGTTCGCCTCGGCAAAACTCTCCGGCGATTTCAAACTCGCCGCGGTGCCGGATGAACAATGGCGCAAGATGTTTGGCAATTCGATCTGGAAGCGCTGGGCGATTGCGTTCGTCGGCGGCATCATCATCGAGTACGGCGCAGGCATCGCCGGCGGCTGCACGAGCGGGCTGGCGGTCGGCGGCGGCTTGTTCCTCGCGCCGGCGGCGTTTATTTTCATGGCGGGTATGTTCGCGTCGGGCATCCCCACTGCCATCTTGATGTACGGGAGGAAATTTTAATGAACGAGATTATTCTGCCGCTCGTCCTGGGCTTTGGGTTCGGCTGGTCGCTACAAAAAGCCGGGCTGACCAAGTACCACAAAATCGTCAACGTCTTTCGCTTCACCGATCTCGCGGTCTTGAAATTCATGATGACCGCGCTGGCGGTGGCAATGGTCGGCGTCTTTGCGCTCAGCACGTTCGGTCTCATCACACTGCCGACCGTCCCCGCCACGTATGTCGCCGGCAATCTCGTCGGCGGTTTGATCTTCGGCGTCGGTATGGCTGGCGCCGGCTTCTGACCGGGCACTTGTGTCGCTGGAAGCGGCAATGGCAATCTCGACTACTTGATCCCCGGTCTACTCGGTTTCCTCGCGGGCGCGCTGCTCTACGGCGCGACGTACCAGAGCGTATTTCCGGCAATTTCCACCGTCGCCAACTTTGGCGCGACGATTCTGCCGACCGCGCTGGATGTCAACCTGTGGCTGACGATCTTGCTGTTTGTCCTGATCGCGCTGACGATGTTCTACTTTCTCGAACGGCACGGCGAGCTGCGGAAGGACAAGGTGAATTCGTAGAGACGAAGGACGAAGGACGAGTGCATGCGTCTTTCGTCTGGCATTGGAGTCGCGCATGAGTGAACAAGGCATAAAAATCGGAGACGTGTTCGACTGGGAACTGTCGCGTCGCGAATTCCTGGGTATGGGCGCGGTGGCACTGGGTGGACTCGCACTCAGTTCGCTCCCGTTCGCGCCGCGGCTGTTCAGCCACGACACCTCGCCGGCGCGCGGCAACGCGCATGTACCGCCGGTGCACTTCGACCGTGAAGTGTACACGCTGTGCGAGCAATGCGTGTGGCGCTGTGGAGTGCGCGCGAAAATCAAAGATGGCAAGGTGTACAAGCTCGACGGCAATCCCTACCATCCGCATTCGAACGGGATGCTCTGCCCGCGTGGGCAAGCCGGCGTCGCGACGCTGTACGATCCCGACCGCTTGCGCTTTCCGATGGTGCGCGCTGGCGACCGCGGCAGCGGATTATGGAGACGCGTGTCCTGGGACGAGGCGCTGGATTACACTGCGCAGAAGATGCAGGCGATCAAGCAGCAATTCGGCGCAGAATCGATGGTGTTCAGTTCGACGCACAATCTCGCGCAGACGCAGTTCGAAAATCTGCTGCGCGCGTTCGGCTCGCCCAACTATGGGACGCAGCGTTCGCAGTGCTTCAACGCCATGATCATCGCCAACCTGATGACCTTTGGGATGCAGGAACCCGGACGCGATTACAGCGCAGCCAAGTACATCATCTACGCCGGGCGCAATCTCGCTGAGGCGATCTCGAACTCGGAAACGCAGGATCTCGTCGCGGCGATCGCGCGCGGCACGAAAGTGGTCGTGCTCGATCCGCGTTTCACCAAGACCGCGTCCAAAGCCGCCGAGTGGCTGCCGATTCGCCCGGGCACGGATCTCGCGTTCTTCCTCGCGATGTTGCACGTGCTCGTTACGGAAGAATTGTACGACAAGGAGTTTGTCGCCCAATACACCGTTGGCTTTGATGAGATGGCGCAAGCGGTCAAGCCGTACACGCCGGAATGGGCGGCGAGCAAGACCGAGATTCCTGCCGCGACGATTCGGCGCATTGCGCGCGAGTTCGCGCTCGCCGCGCCGCACGCGTTCGTACACAACAACTGGCGCACATCCAATTTCGTCAATTCGTTCCAAGCGGAGCGCGCGATCGCGATCATCAACGCGATCTCCGGCAACTGGGAGCAGCCGGGCGGACTGTTCCCCGATGCCGGTGAGAGCGGCGTGCCGCTCGGTTCGATCCCGCAGCCACCTTACCCGCGCGTGAGCGCGCTGCGGCTCGACGGCGTACCGTGGAAGTATCCGCTCGTCCCGCTCGATATTGGCGTGTTCCAGGAACTCCGCGACGCGATCCTCGCCGAGAAACCTTATCCCGCCCGCGGCTGGTTGATCTATCGACAAAATCCGATTGCGTCGCTGCCTGAGCGCCGCAAGACGCTGCAAGCGTTCAGCAAACTCGATTTCATCGTCACGATTGATACGACGATGAATGACACCGCGTGGTTCAGCGATGTCGTTCTGCCGGAAGCGAGTTACCTCGAACGGTACGATCCGCTGTCGGTCGTCGGCGACGCGGTCTTTATTCGCCAGCCGGCAGTCGAGCCGCTCGGCGAAAGCAAATCGGGTCTGTGGATTTTCAAGGCGCTCAGCACGCGGCTCGGCTTGCAGGATTACTTTCAGTACACCGACGAAGAAGATTACTTGCGGCAACAGATCAAGCCGCTCGGCATCACGCTCGACGAATTGAAAACGAAAGGGTACTATCGTCCGCCTTCCGCCGGCGAAACGAAAACTGGATTCAAATTCGATACGCCCAGCGGCAAGATCGAACTTGCGTCGTCGTCGCTCGCGAAAAATAATTTTCCAACCGCCCCAGTTTGGCAAGAGCCGCCCGCGCCGCCCGCCGATCAATTCTATCTGCTCACCGGCAAGGTGGCGTACCACACGCAGTGCAGCACCCAGAACAACAAACTGCTGCACGAATTGTTCCCACGCAATACGGTCTGGATTCACACCCAGGCGGCTGCCGCACGCGGTATCCGGGACGGCGACGAGGTGTTCGTCGAAAGCGCGGCGGGCAAGGTGAAGATCAAGGCGACCGTGACGGAAGGCATTCGCCCCGATTGCGTCTACATGACGCCGGGGTTCGGGCATTTATCGAAAGGCACGCGCGTGTCGTACGGCGAAGGCGCGAGCGATTCCGACTTGCATCTCACGTACACCGATCCGGCGAGCGGCGGGCAGGCATTGTCGCAAACGTTCGTGAAAGTTTACAAGGCGTAGGGGCACCCCTTGTGGTCGCCCACCCTTGAGGTTCAGGTTATGACATCCGAAAACAAAAAACGCTGGGGCATGGTCATCGAGACCCGGCGCTGCATCGATTGCAAAGCGTGCATGGTCGCGTGCGAAATCGAAAATCAGGTGCCGCTCGGCAAGCATCGCAACTGGGTGGGGCAGATCGGACCGACCGGTACGTTTCCCACGCTGGGGCTGCGCTTTGAACCGGGCAACTGTATGCACTGCGAAAATCCACCGTGCGAGCGCGTCTGCCCGACCGGCGCGACGTACCAGCGCGAGGACGGCATCGTGCTCATCGATTACGACAAATGCATCGGCTGCCGGTACTGTATGCAGGCGTGCCCGTACGACGCGCGCTATTTCGATCAAGCGCGCGGCGTGGTGGACAAGTGCACGTTCTGCGTGCACCGGCTCGACGCCGGGCAGCCGCCCGCGTGCGTCGAAACGTGCGTTGGCGGCGCGCGGCACTATGGCGACTTGAACGATCCGAACAGCGAGGTATCGAAACTGCTTGCCACCAACGAGCACACGGTGATCTACGAAGAAGCGGGGACGGAGCCAAAAGTGTTTTATATTTCGTAGCGCGGCTACGCGATAGGAGCTTTCATGGAAACGTTTGAATGGGGCATCCTCGTCGTCAACTATCTCTTTCTCGCCGGCGTGAGCGCGGGCGCGTTCGCGATCTCGAGTTTCGCGACGTACATCGGCGGACCGCATTTTCGCCGCGTCGCACGCATCGGCGCGCTCATCGCGCCGTGGCCCGTGGCGGTCGGCGTGGGCTTGCTCGTGCTCGATCTGGGACGACCACTCGCGTTCTGGCATTTGTTTCTGACCGTGCAGTACACTTCGCCGATGTCGATCGGCTCGTGGCTGCTCACGGGTTTTATCGGGTTGAGTCTCGTCTATGCCGCGCTGTGGGTACCCGCGCCGTTCGATCATCTGCTGCGCGTGCCGACGCGCGTGCAAGACGTTTTGCATTTCACGCGCTGGAGGCTGCTCGCGCCACAGACGATTCGCCGCGCGCGCGCGATTCTCGCCGCGCTCGGTTTTCCGCTGTCGCTTGGCGTCGGCATTTACACCGGCATCCTGCTTGGCGCGGTGCCGTCGCGCCCGTTCTGGAATACGCCGATGCTCGCGCAGTTGTTCCTCTTCTCGGCGATGTCGACCGGCACGGCGACGGTTCTGCTCGTCACCGCGCTCATCGGCGCGCGACACGCCGATGGTTTGGAAGAGGAACGCCGCTTGCTCATCTCGTCTGACGTGGTGCTCATCGTCCTTGAAATCTTTATGCTGATTCCGTTCTTGCTGCATCACGCGCTGTCGACGTGGAGCAGCGCGTCGTCTATCGAATTGATTCTCGGTGGCGAGTACACGCTGTGGTTTTGGATCGGCGTGATCTTGCTTGGCATCCTGCTGCCGCTCGCGATCGAGGCGTACGAGCTCTTCCCGGTGATTTTGAAAGAAGGCGCGGCGCGCTACAGTCTCGCCCTGAGCGCGGCGTCGGGCGTGCTCGTCCTCGTCGGTGGGTTTATCCTGCGCTTGGTGTTTGTCTACGCGGGACAGGCGTCGCACTTTTTGCCGGTGGTGGCGCGATGAGACGGCTGATCGCCTTGACGATTCTGACGACGCTTGCGCTCGCCGCGTGCCACCGCCGCGCGCCCGCGCCGGTCTATCCCACCGCGCCGGCGATTTCATCGTCCGGCTATCTCATCGGCGATCCAGCGCAGGGCGCGCAGCTGTGGCGCGAGAAACAGTGCGCCGCGTGTCACGGCATGACCGCGCTGGGCGGCATCGGCAAGCCGCTCGCGGACACAGCGCTCACGTTCGACATGTTCCTATCGAAAATCCGCAACGCGATTCCACCCAAGCCGGCGATGAGCGCGAACGATCTGAGCGACGCGGACGCGTATTCGATTTATCTCTGGCTGCACACGCTGCCGGCGGAACCGGCAAAAGGCGCGCCGCTGACCCCCGCGCCGCTGCCGACCGGGCAGGTGCTGGGTATTCAGTTGTGGACGCAGTACGGCTGTCAGCAATGTCACGGCGCGTTCGCGCAAGGCGGCGCTCAAGCGCCCGCGCTCGCCGGGGAAACGTATCCCTTCGAGCGGGAGCGTGCGGTGATGCGCCAGTCCGCCGATCAAAATCCGGCGCACAGCGAGAAGAACATTCCCGACGACGTTTTGCGGCGCCTGCTCGATTGGCTGCGCCGCGGTGCGGATCTCGCGAGCGGCTGTTAAGATCGAATAAGACGCGGCTAAACGCGGATAGGAATGTCCCAGAATACTTGATGCTTTTCCTCCGCGTTGGTCCGCGGCGATCTGTGTTCCGAGATACTCTTGTTCCAAACGCGATGAAACTTTGGCGTAAAGAAAAAAGTTTGATCTACGCGCTGCATCCCGAAAAGATTCCGGCAAGCGGCGCGCGGCTCACCTACACGTTCGGTCTTGGCGGCATCGCCGTTTTCTCTACGCTCGTCACCCTCGTCACCGGTCTTGCCCTCACCTTCTACTACGTTCCCACCCCCGATGGCGCGCACGCGTCGGTCGTCCTCATCAACGATGTCGTCAGTTTCGGCGCGATCATACGCGGCTTGCACTATTGGGGCGCACAGTGGATGGTGATTGCCGCGACGCTGCACCTCGCGCGCGTCGTGTTCACCGGCGGCTATCGTCCGCCGCGCGAACTCAACTGGCTGATCGGGTTGGGGCTGCTCGTCGTCACGCTGCTTTGGGATTTCAGCGGCTATGTTTTGCGCTGGGACGATAGCGCGTACTGGGCGCTGCTCGTCGGCACGAACCTGTTCCGCGAAATTCCCGTGTGGGGCGAGACGCTCTACCGCGCGCTGGTCGGCGACGCGCAGATTGGCGCCGCCGCGCTCTTGCGATTTTACGGCTGGCACATTTTCGGGCTGGCGCTCGTCGGCGTGTTCGGCATCGTCTATCATTTGTGGCGTTTGCGCAAAGACGGCGGCATCTCGCGTCCGCTGCTCAAAGCGGGCGAGGCGCGCGCGTTCATCTCACGCGACGAACTCTTCTTCCGCGAATTCATCACCGCGGCGCTCGCGGCTGCCGCGCTCGTTTTCCTCACGCTCCTCGTCCCCAGCCCGATCGGTCCCGCGGCGAATCTGGACGCGGGCGCCGCCGAGGTGCGCGCGCCGTGGATTTTTCTCTGGGTGCAGGATTTGCTGCGCGTCCTTCCGCCGGTATGGGCGGGCATCGTCGCGCCGCTCGTCGTCCTCCTCGCGCTCGCGCTGATCCCGTTCATCGACCGACGCGGCGGCAATGGGCGTGCGATCTGGTTCGCGCGCGAACGCTGGAAGCCGCAGCTGCTCCTCGCCGTCATCGCCATGGTGTTGGTCGCGTTAAGCGTGCGCGAGGTGCTGCCATGACGCGAGCGAAATGGATTTTCATCGCCGGACTCGCGCTCCTCGCGGCGACGTTCGCGATGTCTTGGCAAGCGGATCATCCGACCTGGCAAATCTGGCAGGAACGCTACAACGCCGAGCCAAATGTCACGCCCGTGCCCATCGCTATCCGCGTGCTGACGCCGACACAGACGGGCAAGCCCGAACTGTGCCTCACCTGCCACGTCGGCATCGAAGACATTAGCGCGTCGCACCCCGCGCAGACGTTCGGCTGCGTCGTCTGTCACGGCGGCGATCCGCTCGCGCTCGACGCCGACCGCGCGCACGCGACGCTGCGCGGCGGGCGCAATCCATCCGCTCTCAACGTCGCGGCGCAATCGTGCGGGCAGCCGCAGTGTCACGGCGGCTACGCGGACGAGGAACAGAATCACGTCGACCGCGTGCTGAAAAGTTTGCAAGCGACGTATGCCGGCGGCATTGCCACGGTGCGGTACACGTTTGGCGAACAATCGTCGCCGGTCGCGCAATTCGGCCTTCGCGCCGTGAGCGATGCGAGCAATCCCTTGCCGCAGAACGCGCTCGCCGCACTGCGCGAATTTCAAGCGATGGCTGGCACAATCGATCAAACCTTTCAGGAAAATTGTTTGAACGGCGGATGCCATCTGGGGACACTGCCCAAGCAGCCGCAGGAATATTATTATCGCAGCACGGGCTGCGCGGCGTGCCACTATCTTTACGCCGACGACGGTTTGTATCGCGGCAGCGATCCGACGATCCCGCGCGATCAACCGGGTCACGGCGCGTTTCATGAGTTGACGACGGCGATTCCGTACACGCAATGCGATCATTGCCACAATCGCGGCAACTATTCGCTCAAACAGATGGCGTTTCTACCGCGCGACGATCTGCCGCCGGTCGCCGCGCCGATTCCGACGACGATGCCGCCCGAAGGTCGGCAGCTTAAAGAGTATTACCAGCCGATCGCGCAGTTTACCAAGTGCGAAGTGGAATTGAATTGCGTCGATTGCCACACCGCGCAGGAAGCGATGGGCGATGGGCACATCTATGGATCGAAAAAAGATGTGCAGTACATCCAGTGCCAGACGTGTCACGGCACGCTGACGACCACGCCGCCGGTTGCCGCGATCCAGGACGCGAACGAGCTGGCGATGCGGCAGGCGCGCATCAATGGGCACGCCGATTTCCTGCACGTGGGCGATCGAGTCATCGAAACCCCACACGGCGAGTTGCTGTGGTCGATCAAGCAGGTCGCGCCGGGCAAATTTGTGCAGATGGATAAGGTGACGGGAAAAATTTACGACGTGCCGCTGGTGAAGGGAAGCGGATGTACACAGGACGGCAAGACGCAAACGTCAGATTACTGTCACCAGTGCCATTCGGTGGTTCGGTAGAGACGCCCCGGCGGGGGGTCTGGAAAAGAGACGCCCCGGCGGGGCGTCTGTACGTTGGGGAGTTGGCAGAGATGGCTTTATCGCGGCGGGATTTTCTGGCGAATATCGGCTGGGGCGCGCTGTTGCTCGCGGCGGGCTCGACTGCCGCTGCGTTCGCGCGTTTTATGCAGCCGAATGTGACGACGCCCGCGCCGGGTCCGGTCGAAATCGGCGCGGCGGACGAATACGCGGTGGGCTCGCTGACGTACATCGAAAGCGCGCGGGCGTACCTGGGTCGCGACGCGCGCGGGTTTTATGCCATCGTCGCGGTCTGCACGCACCTCGGCTGCACGCCGCGGCTTGAAGCGAACGATTTCGCGTGTCCGTGTCACGGCAGCCGATTCACGCGCGCGGGCGATGTCGTTAACGGACCGGCGCCGCGCGCGCTCGACCGCGCGTTCGTCGGGCGCGCGGCGAGCGGCAAACTGTTCATCGACCGCCGCCGGGTGGTCGATGCGGATTATCGGTTCGCCGCGTGAAAAGACCATGAATGATTTGGGGAGCGATTGCTCCGCCCAACGGCCATCTCACCGCCGAGACGCAAAGCACGCCGAAGGTTCTTTCTTCGCGTCTTCTGCGTCTCGGCGGTGAGCATCGATTCTATTTCTGCAACGCGGCGGCGACGCGTTCGAGCCGCGTCCGCGCTTCTTCAGCCACCGGCTTGAGCGCCGGATTCGCCACGGCGCCGAGCATCGTCAACGGATCCACTAGCGAGACCTCCACACCATCTTCTACCTGCGCGACTGTCACATTGCAGGGCAGCAGCAGTCCGGTCTCGGGCGCGAGCGTGAGCGCGCGATGCGCCAGCGGCGGATTGCACGCGCCGAGAATCTTGTACGGTCGAAAATCGACGCCGAGTTTCTTTTTCAGCGTTTCCTTGACATCGATTTCGGTGAGCACGCCGAATCCTTCGACTTGCAGCGCCGCGGTGACGCGCGCCACCGCCGAATCAAAATCGGTGTTCAAGCGCACCGTGATGCCGAGTGATGAAGCCGCATTCATTTTGTCCTCCGAATGGCCGGTTAGAATAGTTTGGAGAGATTATCGTACAGCAAGAAAAACGCCAACGCGATTACAAAAAGCGCGAAAGCTTGGCGTATCCTTTCAGTAGCTAGACAATGTCGGATTCGCCACTGAATCACACGGAAACACACAGAAAAGGATTTTTTCTGTGAAATTCTGTGTGTTTCTGTGGCAAAGAATAAGGAATCTGACATTGGCAAACAGTAGGCATCTTTCTTGGATGCTTGGGCGGGGCAAAGGGTTACCTCGCGACGGAGGGACGCATTCTGAACGAAAAAAGGGTGCACGAAAATGCACCCTCTTTTTGTTATGCATCGCGAAATGGACGATCTCAGTCAGCGACGCGCGCCAAGATATCGTTTGCTTCTAGAATCAGGTGATTGGTCCCGCCGAGTTGCACCTCAGTGCCGGTGTATTTGGCAAACAGAACCTTGTCCTGCGGTTTCACCTTGATCGACTCGTCTTCGCCAATCGCGATGACGAGTCCCTGCTGCGGCTTTTCTTTCGCTGTCTCCGGCAGATAAATGCCGCCGGAGGTCACCGATTCCTGTTCGAGCGGTTTGACGAGCACGCGAGTGCCCAAAGGTTGTAAAGTCATACGTCCTCCAAAAATGATTCAAGGATTAGCGCAGTCCGAGCAATTGGTCGATTAATGGGCGATTAAATCCAACCACGATCCGCCCCCCGATATCGATCACGGGAACGCCTTGTTGTCCGCTGCGGCGCACCATATCGCGCGCCGCCGCCATATCGCGGGACACGTCCACATCGTTGAACCGGATCCCTTTGGAGCGAAAGTACTGCTTGGCGCTGTTACAGTGCGGGCAGGTTGGCGTCGAAAAGACAATGACACGCGGTTGAGGTTTGTTCTGCATAGACCTCCGACTCACACTCCTTCTGGCGATTGTATCTATCCTTTGGATGCACATGATGCGAAAAGGTTACATCGACCGGAGGACCATTTCGCAGGTGACGGAAAATCCGGCGGACGGGCAGAGAGCGCGGACAACAAAATGCGCGGCAGGAAATCACTCTGCCGCGCATGGGTGTCTCGTCAATGCGTTAATTGTTTGAACTGTTCAAGGCGGTTGGCGAGGTGGGGCGCGCCGCCAGAGTCACCTTGACCGATTGCTCGCTGCCGTTGCGCAGGATGGTCAGCGTCACAGTTTGATTGACCTGCGTTGAGCTCGCCAGGTAGGCAACGAGATCGTCGAACGTCTTGACGGGCTGTCCATCGATCGCGATAATGACATCGCCGCCGACGCGCACTTGGCTGCCATTGATGGTCGCCGGCGTGGTGCTGCCGCGCAAACCGGCTTTGTCCGCCGGGCTGTTGGGCGTCACATCGATCACGAGCGCGCCGCGCTGATCGGCTTTCAGGTTCATTGCCTGAGCCAGGGTGGGGTCAAGCGTCGTACCACTGATGCCGATGTACGGGTGATCGTAGTGGCCGGTCTGAATTAGCGCGGGCACGACTTTTTGCACGATCGCCGCCGGAATCGCGAATCCAATGCCGGACGACGCGCTCACCGGCGATTCAATCGCCGAGGTGACGCCGACGACCTGACCCTCCGCGTTCAGCAGCACGCCGCCCGAGTTGCCGGGGTTGATCGGCGCATCGGTCTGGATCACGTCCGGAATGGTGTATGTCGGTCCCTGCTGCGTCTGGCTATTATTCGCCGGCAGCGAGCGCCCGAGCGCGCTGATGATGCCGGTGGTCATCGTGTTCTGTTCGCCAAAGGGATTGCCGATCGCAATCGCGATCTGTCCCACTTTGATCTGGGTCGAATCGGCGAGCTGTACCGGGTGCAGTTGGCTGGCTGGCACATTCACCTGGACGACCGCCAGGTCGCTGTCCGGATCCGCGCCCACCACTTTGCCGGGGACGGTGGTGCCATCCGCGAATGTTACCGAGATGCTGCTGGCACCGGCAATCACGTGGTTATTCGTGACAATGTGTCCCTGGGTGTCCCAGACGAACCCGGAACCCAGCGCTTGCTGGGGTTGCTGCTGCGGGAATCCAAAACCGAAACCGCGATTTCCCGGAATGTTCGGCGCGATGGATGGTTGGTTCTCCACGACCTGAATCAAAACCACCGACGGATTCACCTGGGCGTAGATGTTCTCAAACGCGGTTTCCAAATCTGCCAGCGATGCGAATTTCGGAGCGGATAGAGCGGTGGATTGGACCGCTACCGCGGGTGGCTGCGTCGCCGCGGCAACAATCGATGCCGGCAGGAATGACGCCGCGTAACCCAGCGCCACCAGCAATCCGATTGCAACGATCAGCGTGAAAGTTACTTTGCGTTTCATATTGCCTCCTTGTTACGCCCACACTCTACCACCGGTATTTGAAGTACAGATTAGGGAAGCATGAGTAGATTGTTAATTCTCAGCGCCGTTGTGACAAGAAGAACTCGCCCTTGGGAGGCGAGTTCTTGCTTTCGAGTACGCAACTTTTGGATGACTGACCTAGTTTTTTGCTCGCGGTGATGACGGTAACGCGTTGACATCGATCATTTGAATCCCGCGCCAGGTGGCGATGTACAGCAAATTATCGTGACTGGCGAGGTTGAACGCGCCGATCCCGGTCAACACCGGCGTCCACGAATGCTTCATATCCGGATTCGTCGGGTCCACCTGCACGATCATGCTGGTTTGATAAAGCGAGACAAAAAGTCTTCCACCGGCAATTGCAACGCCCGAGGGGACGGAACCGTCAAGGAACAGCGCGATCGGACGCGCCACCGGGTCGGGTTCGTGGCCGGCATAGTAGAATGGATGTCCGTAATCAACGCCGAAGACGATTCGGTTCAACTCATCGCCGGCATTCTGTGGGTCGCTGTCATATTTTTCCGGAATGAATGCGGGATCATTGTCCACCGCAAAGATTTGCGTCTGCCCGTCAAGTTCGCCCACCGTCATCGCCCACGGGTTGCGGACTCCGCGCGCGAACTCGTATACCTGACCGCCTCCGCTGGATGTCACAGAAAAATTCTCCGCTGTTTCCAGCCATGGAAGTTTGGCAAAGATGATACGCCCGGTCGGAAAGTCTTCGTAGTACGGGGGCTGAATACCGCTCGCGTGACCAGGACCGTCCATATACGAATCGAGCCGCGAGCCGACGCTGATCAGGAGGACGGGTTCGCCCTGATAGGTGTACAGCGCCAAAGCAGAATTGATGTGTCCGTAGATCGAACTGAGTGTCGGAAAACGCAGCACCACGTCTGCTTGCTCGTGCATCTGATTGTCATTGGGAATGCGGTCCAGCGAACCGGCTTCGTCGAAATAGATATTTCCGTTGTAAATCACAATGCCGCCGATCAGATTGTGGCTGTTGGGCGTCAGTTGAATCGGCGCGCCATTCACCGGCTTTTTCCAGAGCGCGGAATCCGGCGTGAAGGGATCGGCAATGCCGTCGGTCGTCGCGGGCGCGCCGTAGTAGAGGTTGCCCGCGTCATCGACGTACATCGCACTGACCGGTTGGTTCGTGACCACCCAGGCGAGATCGCTGCTATCGGCAGGGAGCGGCGTCGGCGTTTGATCTGGCGCGGTCGTTGCCTCTGCGCGCGGCGCGAAATTGGGGGTGCTGCCGAGTATGTTGACAAAATCGTGCGTGACGGTTGCGCCGCAAGTAATGGTCACATAGACGATGCGCTCCCCCGACGGGACAAAGCCATCGGGTGGCGTCTCTGTCAAGGTATAGCTGCCGGCGGCGAGTTGAGTGAATGCATACGCGCCGTTCGTGGCGAGCGTCTGATGGATCGCGCCATCGGCGCTGGTCAGATCGATTTCGGTGCTCGGTGCATTCTCTGTGCCGGGGTCGATACCGAGATGCCCTGTCTCGTTCGTGACCGTCCCCTCCACGCTCCCGACGCAAGGTGCTGGGGTGACCTGGGCGCGCGCGGCTGGCGTCTGGGTCGACGCGACGACTCGCGTGGCGGTAGATGCGCGGGGCGTCGCCGCGGTTGCCGGCGCGCACGCCATCAAGGAAAGCAGACCCGCGAGTCCGATCACAGAAAGAAGCAAATGCGATTTCATCTGGTCTCCGAGTGCAAAGTATGGGTGATGTAAATCAAGAGTAAGCAGCAGTGGTTCGCTTTATCCGCCGGTGCAACGATCCGCGGGTTTACCTAAAGCGGCGCACCAACGCGTTGACGCGCGCGACGATTTCGCCGGCGTCGATCGAATCCGGTTGGAGATCGTCCACGCCCGCGCCGAGAGCCGCGACGATCTGTTCTGGATTTGCCGCCGGCGCGAGAACCAGAATCGGCACCATCGACGCGCGTCGCAGCGCGCTGTAGAATTCCGCATCGCCATTGCCGCCCACGATGAGCGTCACCGGCGACGTATGCCGCAGGACGGTGAATGCCGCCTCCTGTCCCTGGACAACTTCTGGCTCGTAGCCGGCGGATGCCAGCCACAGGGGCAACGATGCATACGACCACCCGCCGAGTTCCACGATGAGGATTTTGCCGATTGGGCGCGGCAAATCCTTCTCGCCTTCGGTTCGACGGCGAGAAGGATCGGCAGGTCGGGGCAGACGAGGACTGGATCCAAGTGCTCCACCCGGGAGGAACGCAGCAATCCCGTTCAGCGTCAATCCATCGAACCACGCTGCCCGGGGATGGCTGCCCCAACCTAATTTGAATCGTCCGTGCGTTTGTCGCATTGCCATTTCGATCGCCCATGGCGTTCGCGCGCGACCTACTCGTACCGCAGCGCCTCAATCGGGTGGAGGCTCGCCGCGCGGTTCGCCGGATAACTGCCGAAGAACAAACCCACGCCCGCGGAGAACACCACCGCCAGGATCACCGAACTGGGTGCGACGACGGTGTTCAGCGTTGACGTGCCCAGTTGAACGCCAGAGATGAGCTGCGCCACGAGCGCGCCAAAGGCAATTCCGATGAGTCCGCCCGAGAGACTCAGGAAGGTCGCTTCCGTCAGGAACTGGGCAAGGATGTCGCGCTTGCGCGCGCCAATCGCTTTGCGGATACCGATCTCGCGCGTGCGTTCCGTGACCGAGACCAGCATGATGTTCATGATGCCGATCCCGCCCACAATCAGCGAGATGGCGGCGATGCCCCCCAGGAAAATTGTCAGGGTGCCCGTGACTTGGTTCGCCGTGTTGAGGATGTCTTGCTGGCTCTGAACGGTAAAGTCATCCTGGGCGACGTGATGCCGCTGGTCCAGAATCTGGCTGATGTCCTGTACCACCTGATCTTGCGCGCTTGGATCGGTGATCTTGACGTTGATGACCGAGACGGTGTTGCTGCCGCGGAATTGGCCGCCGCGGCTCAGGCGGCTCATCGCCGTCGTGATCGGCACGTAAATTTGGTTGTCCGTGTTGTTGGCGCCGGTGCCGCCTTTGCTTTGCATCACGCCGATCACGCGAAAAGTCTGACCGTTGATGCGAATCGATTGTCCCACCGGCTCGTTCCCATTGAACAACGTCTGCGCGACCTGCGCGCCCAGATCGACCACTGCCGAATTTGCCGTGACGTTCGACGACGAAACGAAATCGCCGTCGGCGACGCTGGCGTTGAGCGTGTCCGGATAGTCCGGCGTCACGCCGATCACGCGCGCGTTGGCATTGTTGCCGAGATACGCCACCTGCGCAAAGCTATCCACTTCGGGCGCCACCGCGACGACGTTCTGCACGCTCGCCAGCGCTTGCGCGTCTTCCATCGTCAGCGTTGCGGCAGACCCTTCCGCCGAGCGGACGCCGCCTTGCTGGGTGGCGCCCGGGCGGATGAAAAGCAAGTTGGTGCCGATGCTGTCAATCTGGCTCGTGATCGCCGCTTGCGCGCCCTGACCGATGGACAGCATCGCGACCACTGCCATCACGCCAATAATAATGCCGAGCATCGTCAAACCAGACCGCAGTTTGTTTGCGCTCAAACTGCGGAGCGCAATCCGCATACTTTCCACGACGTTCATACTGCTCCCTCTCTTTCGCTAACCCGGCAACTCAGCCTCTGAACGCTGTGGCAGTGAGAGCGCGAGGTCGGGGCTGCCGACGTAATTGTCGCTTGATGGCACGACCTGTCCGTCGCGCACGCGGATGACGCGCTGGGCTTGCGACGCGATGCTGGGATCGTGCGTGACGAGCACGATTGTCAAGCCGCGCTCGCGGTTGAGCGAATGAAAAATCTGCATGATCTCCGCACCGGACTTGCTGTCCAGATTGCCGGTCGGCTCGTCCGCGAGGATGATGCTGGGATTGTTGACGAGCGCGCGCGCGATCGCGACGCGCTGTTGCTGACCGCCGGACAGTTCGTTCGGACGATGGTGCAGGCGATCGCCCAACCCGACTTTCTGCAATGCCTCCTGGGCGCGTGCACGGCGGTCGGTTGCGCCCGCGTACACCATCGGCAATTCCACCTGATCGATAGCGGGCGTGCGCGGCAGCAAGTTGAATTGCTGGAACACAAAACCGATCTTCTTGTTGCGAATCATTGCCTGCTCGTCGTCGCTCATCTGCGAAACATTCACGCCATCGAGAATATAAGTGCCCTCGGTCGGCGTGTCCAGACAGCCGATGATGTTCATCAGCGTCGATTTACCTGAGCCGGACGGTCCGGTGATCGCCACCATCTCGCCGCGCGCGACCTGGATCGACACGCCATTCAGCGCGGGCACTTCGATATCGCCCATGCGATAGAGCTTTTTGATGTCCTTGAGTTCGATGACCGTATCCATTTTTACAATCCTCCGAGGAATGGTATTCCGCCGCCAAAGCCGCGTCCACCGCTGCCCGACGACTGCGTTTGAGTTTGATTCAGAACCACCACATCGCCTTCCTGCAATCCCTGGGTGATTTCGACGGATTGATCGTTCGTCAGTCCTGTGCTGACCGTCACGGTCGTCGTCTTGCCCTGGCTCAGCACCGTCACCGTCTTTCGATTGCCCTGCGTGTGTACCGCACGCAGCGGGACCATCAAGACGTTGTCGCGCTCGTCCACGACGATGGCGAGGTTCGCTGTCATACCGGGCTTGATCGCGCTGTCCGCGTGGGTAATGCCCACCGTCACCCAATAATTGACCACGCCCTGCGAGATCGTGCCGACGGGATCGATCTGGATCACGTGCGCGTTGTACGTTTTGCCGGGCAGCGCGTCCAGCGTCATCTGCGCGGTCTCACCCACTTTGATCTTGGCGATGTCCACTTCGGAAACGGCGACGTCAACTTCCAAGTTCGCCAGGTTCGCGATGCTGACTGCCGCGGTCGCGCCGGCGGTATCACCCACGTTATAGTTCACCGCCGCGACGACCCCATCGAACGGAGCGACGATGTTTGCCTTGGCGAGGTTGTTCTGCGCCTGCTGGACGGCGGTCTGCGCGTTATCGAATTGCGCCTGCGCCTGTTTCAATGCCGAGTCGTCGTTGATATTCGACGCCGCGATGTTGTAGGTCGCCAGCGCGGATTGATAATCGATCGATGCTGATTGCAGTGCTGCGGCTTGTGACGTCATACCCACATCGGGACGCCACGCCACCTGGTTGTAGGCGCTCTGCGCCTGCTGCAAGGCGACGGTCGCCTTGTCTAGCGCCGCCTTGGCGACGGTCAACTGGTTCTGTTTCTGCGAGGCGGTGAGTGTGGCGGAGTCGAGATTCGCTTGAGCAGTCGTCAGGCTCGTCTGCGCGCTCTGGAGCGCCAATTGTAGATCGGTGGTGTCCAGCTGCATCAGCACCTGACCCTGCTTGACCACGTCACCCACCTGGACGTTCACCGCGCTCACGCGACCACTGGTTTGAAAAGCCAACGTGGCAGTTTGCGGCGCGGCGACATTGCCCGCCGAGGCGACGGTCGCGACAAGCGTGCCGCGCTGGACGGTCGCGGTTTGCAGATTGCTCGTCGACGCGGCATTGGCTGTTGGATGCTGCCAGCCCAAGACGATTGCCGCAATCAAGAGCAGCACCAGCGCGCCAGCAGCGAGAAGGATTCGTTTCACAGATTAACCTCCAAAGAAAAGGCTATTTTGTCTTAGCGACATTTATCGACGGAATCGGTTTATCGTGCTACAATCTGGAATGGAACAAGATGAAATGAAATTGGCGATCCAACCGCCGGGCGCCAACGCGCTCTTCGGAAAAACTCGGAGAGACAAGTCTGCCTGTCGAGTCGCGGCTCAAGTGCGCGCGTGTCGAATCCTGATTTCGGCTTGATTCTAGTCGGGGCGCGTTAGAATTTCCCTAACCCATAGTGAGAGTACACTGAGAATACTGCTGTCGTTTTCTCAGCATACTCTCAGCATTCACTCAGTTTTCTCTCAGCGAAATATGTTACTATAGGCAAGGATTGATCCACTTGTCGATCGCGGCGCGTGGCTTATGGCGACGGTGTTGGTTGTAGACGATGATCAGAAACTCTTGAATATGCTGCGGCGCACGCTGACGTACGAGAATTTCCAAGTCGTCACGGCGGCAGATGGAAACGCCGCGCTCGCGCAGGTGCAGGCGCACCGCCCGGACGTGATCGTGCTGGACTGGCTGATGCCTGGTCTGGACGGTCTCAGCGTGCTGAAACAACTGCGCGGCGCCGGCGACAAGACGCTCGTCCTGATGCTCACCGCACGCGACGCGGTGGAAGATCGCGTGCAGGGGCTGGATGTCGGCGCCGATGACTATCTGGTCAAGCCATTTGCGCCCGATGAACTCCTGGCGCGCGTGCGCGCGCTGCTGCGCCGACCGACGTTTGCCGGCAAGGACGAGCCGCTGACGTACGCGAATCTCTATCTCAATCCAGCGACGCGGGAGACGCGGCGCGGCGATCGGTCCTTTGAATTGACGTCAAAGGAATTCGATCTGCTGCACTATCTGATGCGCTATCCGCGCCAGGTGTTGCGCCGCGAACAGATTCTGCAAGAAGTGTGGGGCTATGATTTCGGGGATGACAACGTTCTCGAAGTGTACATCGGATACCTGCGGAAAAAGACCGAAGCGGGCGGCGAGCCGCGCTTGATCCAGACCGTGCGCTCGGTCGGTTACGTGCTGCGCGAGGAGTAGCATGTCGATTCGTTTGCGGCTCACCGTGCTCTACAGCGCGATCCTGGCGCTGACGCTGATCGCGTTCGGCACAATGCTCTACATCACACAAAGCCAAGCCACCTTCGACACCATCCAGTCCGCCCTTGAGCGTCAGGCGCTGGAATTTGCGAACCGCGAACGACGTTATCCCCGGCACTACGATACGGCGCCAGCGGTCACTCTGCTGCCGGGTCGCTGGACTCAGACGCGCAGCGCGGACGGCATGGTGATCGGGCGCACCGGCGATCTTGGCGATACGAGCCTGCCGCTCAGCAACGCGGGACTGAAAGCTGTCCAGGGCGGTACTCCGTGGACGGAATCGGCGATGGTCGATAGTGAACCAGTGCTCATCTACAGTGCGCCTTATACGCTCCCGGATGGCACCGTCCGGATCGTCCAAGTCGCCGCGTCGATGGCGGAGCGAACCCAATCGTTGCAGACGTTGCAGTTCATCCTGATCACCGGCGGCGGTCTGGTCATCGTCATTGCGTTTGTAATGGGCTGGGTTCTCGCCGGCACGGCGCTGGGACCGATCCACCACATTACCCAGACGGCGCAGGCGATCGGCGCGGAGCGGAATTTCAGCCGCCGCGTTCAACAGGAAGGACCGAACGATGAGGTGCGCCAACTCGCGGTTACCTTCAACAACATGCTGACCGAGCTTGAGACTGCCTATCACCAGGTCGAACATGCGCTGGAAGCGCAGCGCCGGTTTGTCGCGGATGCCTCGCACGAATTGCGAACGCCGCTGACGACGCTGCGCGGCAACATCGAATTGCTGCAACGCAACCCGCCGATCGACGCGAAAGAACGCGCGGAGATCCTCGCGGACACCCAAGTCGAAGCGGAACGATTGATTCGCCTCGTCAACCAACTTTTGACGCTCGCGCGCGCGGACGCCGGGCGGGCGCTGCGGCACGAGCCGGTCCCGGTCAAGCCGCTGATCGCGGAGGTGTGCCGTCAAGCCCGACTCCTTGCTCCGCAGCGGACGATCACTTGGGACAACTCGATCGGATCGGTTGTCCTGGCAGACCCCGACGCGCTCAAGCAAGTCCTGCTGATCCTGATCGATAATGCGCTGGTGCATACACCAGCGAGCGCCAAAGTTTGCCTATCAACTTCCGCCGTCGATCAGCGCGTGGCGATCCACGTTCAGGACACCGGTCCCGGCATCGCGCCAGACCTGCTGCCACACATTTTCGAGCGATTCTATCGCGGCGATGTGTCGCGCAGCGGCGGCGGCGCGGGGCTGGGGTTGTCGATTGCGAAAGAATTAGCCGAAGCTCAAGGAGGAGCCCTCACAGTTCAGAGTCAGGTCGCGCGGGGGAGTGTATTTACGGTGATGCTGCCTCGCGCCGTCTTGGCTAAGGGAAATCAGGAAAGATAAAGTTGTTCAAGTCGATACGAATTTTCAGCGCCGCGATAATGGTCGCGGGCGTCCTGGCAAATTGTGCTTCATCGCCTACTCCAACGTCCGATCCGCCCTCCATCACACCGATCACGGAAACGCCCACGCCCGCGCCGACCGCGACCCTGACGCCTTCGCCGACGCCGCTGAACCCGCTCACCATCGATTATCTGCGGCAGCGCGATTATCCGGGCAGTGCCATCACGATCGAACAGACGCGCGCACCCGGCAGCAACTACAATCGATACATCGCCTCGTATTTCTCTGATGGGCTGAAGATCTATGCCTTGCTGACCGTGCCGAAGGGAGCGAAACCCAAGACCGGGTTTCCCGTGATCATTTTCAATAATTTGTCCAAACATCTCACGCTGGCGCTCGATCGTTCGGTCGCGTTTTTCGACAAATACGTGAAAGAGAATCAACCGTGAAGAATGAACATACCCGTTGGCAAATCTGGCGTTTGCATTTGATCATTGCGCTCCTGGTCGGACTGGGGCTGGGCGTGCTGGTCGGCTGGGCAGAAGGCATCGGGGTGCTGGAATCGCAACACCTGTTCGGGCGTTACGACGAACTGGTGCCATGGGCGATCGTGTTCGATGCGGGCGCGCTGATCGTCCTGGGGCTGAGTCTCGCCTGCGTCAGCGAATTCCTCTTTCTGATCACGCACCAAGAGCCCGCGCTGGAGGAGCTGTTCTCCTTTCAACTCGGCACGGCGGTGTCCGCGGTGGTGATGGGATGGATAGTCGCGTCGCTGAACATCGATGCCCAGGGGTATCTCGCGAACGCGGCGCGCATTCTACTGCCGACGCTCGCCGCAGGGCTGCTCGCGGGCGGAATTGGCTACGCGCTGGCGCGGCGAATCACCGCGCGCCGCGCGCTCGCGCGCGCGCTAAATCCGCGCACCTGGCTCGCCGGCGAAGTCATCATCCTGGTCGCCGCGGTGGGCTGGAGTTTGATGCCGCGTGTGTCGGATGCGCCTGCCGCGACTACGCTCGACAATCCAGGCAGCGCAACGCGCTATAACGTACTCATCGTCACGATTGACACGCTGCGCGAAGATTCGATTGGATTGGATGGGAACGCCACGGTCAAGACACCCAACCTCGACCGGCTCGGGCACAGCGGAACGTGGTTCACCCATGCGATCGTGCAACAGCCGAACACCAACGCGTCGCACACGTCGATTTTCACCGGCGTGTTCCCCTTCGTTCACGGCGTGCGCCAACACATGATCGATCTCCTTTCGCCGAACGTGCAAACGCTCGCCGAGATTCTCGACCAGCAGGGTTATCAGACCGCCGGTCTGTACAGCTGGGTCTCGCTCGAGCCGGGATTCAGCGGCTTGCGCGGCTTTCAGACGTACGAAGACCTCTCGGTCAACCTAGTGCCGGTGCTGCGCGACCCACGCTTTGACAGTCTGATTGTGACCTATCGACTTCTCGGCAAGTATCTTTATCTACCCGGCTTGATCGAGAACCAGCTGCTCAAGAGTTCGCAGGATTCGGTCGAAGACACGGCGGACGGCAAAGCCAACGTTACGACCGATGGGGCGCTGCGCTGGTTGGACGCGAACGCGGATAGCGGCAAGCCTTTTTTCCTCTGGGTGCATTATTACGATCCGCATTATCCGTACACTCCGCCGCCGCCGTTCGACACGATGTACGACCCCAATTACACCGGCACAGTCGATGGCAGCATGACGACGATCAACTACATTTACAGTCACGGCACCGGCAATCTGACCGACGCGGACGTCCACCACCTTCAGGCGCTCTACGACGGCGAGATCAGTTTCACCGATCAGCAGCTGGGGCGGCTGCTGGACGAGCTGGACCGATTGGGACTGAGTGACCATACGATTCTCGTCGTGACCGGCGATCACGGCGAGAGTCTGGGAACCTTGGGCCGCTGGTTCCACGGCTCGCGGCTCAACTACACGGACATTCACGTGCCGTTGATCATTCGTTTTCCGCCGGCAATCCCGGCGAATCATTCCATTGCCGCGCCGGTGGAAAGCATCGACATCATGCCGACCATCCTGGACTTGCTGCACATGCCAGCGCCGGCGATCGTGCAGGGGAAGAGTCTCGTGCCGCTGATCAACGGCGCGACCAGCCAGGTTCACCCCGGCGCGATAACGATGCTGGACACGTACAGCCAGTTTTCGTTGGTCACGAACGATTGGCATCTCATTTGGAATCAACAGAGCCATACTCCCGCGTTGTACGATTACCATGCCGACCCGTTGGAGACGAATGATCTGGCAAGCCAGCATCCGGACGTGGTCGGGCAATTGTATGAACAACTGCAACAGCAGTTGGTCGAACTCAAGTTTCCAAACCCATGAGCCAACAAATCTGGAATCGCACTCTATTGCTGACGGCGATCGCGGTGAGCATCGTCTCCGGAATTTCGGTATGGCTGGCGTGGAACAACTCGCCCGATCTGGCGCAGCGAATTTCGCTCATCGCGCTCGCGCCGATTCTGTGCGCCGCGATCGCCAGTTACTCGCTGCGCATTCTGCGTTTCCACTATTTCCTGACGCGGAGTGGTATCCGCATCTCGCTGCGCGGGACAGTCGTTGTGCAGGTGATTGGATTCGCGCTCTCGGTCACGCCGGGACACATCGGCGAGGTCTTTAAGTTGAATTTGATCCGCGTCCGCACGGGCATCTCGGAAATTCAGACCGCCCCGCTTTTGCTGCTCGATCGCCTGACCGAGGGGGGCGGGTTCTTGCTTCTCGCGCTCGCGGCAACCCTGGCGATGCCGAGCTTGCGCGCGCAAATTCCAACTTCGAATTTGCTCCTGGCAGGGCTGGGAGCGATCGCCGCGTTTGCGCTGGCGCGTCGCTTTTTCGCGCGCACCTTTCCAGCCGATGTCCGCGTGGGAGAGCACCGATCGGCGTGGCAGCGCTTCTTGCCGTACGTTCAAAACTTGTGGCATGGACTGGAACACAGTTTCACGCTGCGCCAGATCGGCGGAGGCTTGGCGCTGAGCGCGATCGCGCGCTTTTCAGATGGACTGGTGGTTTTGTTCGCCGCGCGCATGCTCGGCGTCGAATTGGCGCTGCCGGTGGCGGTCCTGGTTCTGGCGGTCAGCGGACTGGCGGGCGGCGTTTCGCTCTTGCCCGCCGGCACCGGCGCGGTGGAAACGACGATGGTCGGGCTACTGGCTCTCTCCGGCGCGAGTCTGGCGAACGCGCTCACCATCACGCTGCTGTCCCGTTTGTTCTCGTTGTGGATGTGGGTGGGACTGGGGCTGGGTGTAGTGTTTCTCACGCGCCTCGCTCCCACGCTGGTTCCGAAATCTATTTCCTCAAGGACGAATTGACATGCGAATTGCGCTTGCATCGATCCATCCGCGACCGTTGAGCGGTCAAATCGAAGGACTGGTCGGGTTGGCTCAGGCGATGGAAAGCCGCGGGCATCGAGTTGCCGTCGTCTCGGCGTTCCCCACCGAAATGCTTCTCAGTGCAGAGCGGCTCAAATTAACCAGCGCGCATCGATGGTCTTTTGTCGATTATCCCATTCGCGTGGCGCGCATCGTCGCGCGGCTCGTCGCGCTGGCGCCGCACGTCGATCTGATTCAATTGAATTTGCCGACGCCGGCGTTTGCGCTGTTGGGCGATATCGTGCAGATGCTGGTGCGCGTGCCGGTGATCGTCGCATATGAAGCGCATCTGGTGAATCCGCGCGACCTCCTGCGCTACGATCGGCTGCGCGAGGCGCCGCTGTTCTATGTGCCGCGCCTCTTCATCAACAACCGCCTCGTCGCGCGCTTCGCGCTCAACCGCGCGGCGCGCTATCTCGTCAGCAGCAAACTCCAGAGAAACGAATTGGTCGATCTGGGCATCGCGCCGAAACGCATCAGCCGCCTGCCGAACCTTATGCCGCGCGACAAGCTCGCGCCCGCGCCGCCCGAACAGATCCGCGCAAAATGGAATCTCCCGCCGGGCCGTCTGATCACCTACATCGGTCACTACAATCACGTCAAGGGCGTCGAAGTTCTCGTGGACGCTTTTCAGCAGTTGGCGGCGCGCCGCGACGATGTACATCTGGTGTTGGCGTGGAGTGGCGTGGGGAAGAGCCGGCGGGCAGACGACCTACTCCACCATCCGCATTTCGGTCGACGCGTTGTGCAACTCGGACGCGTCAATGTGGCGGATCTGCTCAGCGTCACTGAGGTCGTGGTGCTGCCATATCGATTGACGATTGGTCAGGCGGTTTTCCCGGCGACGCTGCTGGAGGCGTTGGCGGCGAACGTGCCGGTCGTGACCAGCGATCTGCCGCTGCTGCGTGAATTGACCGAGGAGGGGCAGACCGCGCTCCTGGCTCCGCCGGACAATCCCGCCGCGTTTGCCGAGATGATCGAGCGCGTGTTGAGCGAA
>Ga0272448_1002214_pt1 | contig 24814 bp, 23 predicted proteins | sample YNPCB0191_FD_202220 | JGI IMG/M metagenome (GOLD analysis project Ga0272448, IMG submission 202220) | Hot spring sediment microbial communities from Yellowstone National Park, WY, United States - YNP-CB-019-1 | ecosystem: Environmental > Aquatic > Thermal springs > Hot (42-90C) > Sediment... | reverse complement strand
CATTATTAAGACTCAGGCTTTTGAAACTCAATGGTGAGTGGGATACCTATTGGCAGCAACGGCGAAAGGAGTTTATCCGACATGCAGCCTGAATTGAATCCTATCACGGAAAAAGAGATGCTTACATATAAAATGTTTTATTTGACAATGAGTTGTTTATTATATAAGAATTTGTTTGTCACATAACAATTTTATTGAAAGGGGGTTTTATACAATGAAACGCACTATGGTATGTTTTTTTATCATCGCCCTTCTTCTCCTTGGATTGTACGCTACAGGAGAAGCAAAGATTATTGTCAAGTATGGACACGTGGGACCACCCATTCATCCGCAGCACCATGGAGCAGTTGCCTTCGCAAAGTACGTGAATGAACATGCGAAAGGTGAAATAGAGGTTCAGGTATTTCCTCTCGGACAACTGGGTGGAGAGCGTTCTATGGCAGAGCAGGTTCAGGCAGGTACCCTTCACATGGCAGCACTCACCGCAGGTGTCCTTGCGAATTTTGTTCCTGAAATAGGTATCATTGAGCTACCCTTTATATACCCCAATAGAGAGGTCGCCTATAATGTTCTGGATGACAAAGAGGTAAAAGAAAGATTCTACAAATACTTTGATGCCAAAGGATTTATCTTCATAGGCTATACAGAGAATGAGATGAGGGACCTATCGAATTCCAAAAGGCCCATCCGCAGACCAGAAGACCTGAAGGGACTGAAGATACGGGTTATTGAGAGCCCCATCTTTATTGATACGTTTAAAGCCCTTGGAGCAAATCCTGTACCACTTCCGTTTCCTGAAATCTATAATGCCCTTCAGCAGAAGGTCATTGACGGTCAGGATAACCCTATTTACACATCCATTCTCATGAAGTTCACAGAGGTCAATAAGTTTGCCACCATAACAAACCACATCCTCACCGAATGTCCCACTGTGGTGAATAAGAAGTTCTGGAATTCACTGACCCCAGCACAGCAGAAGATTTTTAAAGAGGCTGCAGAGGTGCAGATTAAGGTAAACAGGGAAGGGAATGCGAAAAACAGGGTGGAAGCCCTTGAGAAAGCAAAGGCACAGAAGGTTGATGTGGTGATACTCACCGCAGAGGAGAGGGAAGCCTTTAAAAAGGCAGTGAAACCAGTGCTTGATAAGTATAGAGGTGTGTACGGTGCTGAATGGTTTGATTTCTATATGAAGAAGATAGATTTTTACTCCAAGAAAAAGTAAACATTATTGTGATGCACGATGCATGATACGTGATACAGGGTGAAGGCACAAGATTTTTTATACAATCCTTTATATCGTGTATCATGTATCGTGCATCATGTATCGTAAATCATTGCCATAGATGAACAATCTTATAAAACGACTCAATACCATAGAGGAAGGGTTAATCGCCTTTTCTCTTCTGGGCATTGCGTTCCTTACCTTTATCGAGACTGCACTGCGATATACCGTATCCTATACATTCCCGTGGTTCATGGAGCTTGCGAACTACACATTAATCTTTACCACCTTTCTCGGTGCATCCATCGGTGTCAAATACGGCACGCACTTTTCAATGGAGGCATTGCCCCAGTCCACACCTGACAGGATAAGCCACCTTTTAAAGGCAGCAGGTTTCTGTATATCCAGCGTTGTGTGCTGCCTGTTTGTCTATTTTGGTATCAAGCACCTTGGAAATCTAAAGGCCTTTGGGGTCAAAAGCTCTGCCATGCAGATACCCATGTATATCCCGTACATTCCCATACCGTTATTTTCCATGACCATGGCATTCAGGTTCTTTGCACTCTCGTGTAAACATATGAAAGGGTTCATAAAACGAGAACCCTTTGATAAGGTGCTCAGGAAAACAGCATGATGCTGCCCTTCATATTTATCTGTTTTTTTAGCCTCATGGTTCTGAGCACACCCATATCCATTGTGCTTGCAGCGACAACCGCCATGTACCTGTTTTTTATTGCACAGACACCAATAACCTCGCTTATCCAGCAGCTTTTCAATGGGCTCGATAATTTTGTTCTCCTCGGTGTACCGTTCTTTATCCTTGCTGGCAACATTATGGCAGAAGGGGCAATCTCTAACCGGCTCATCAATGTTATGAAACTCTGCGTTGGCAGGCTTACCGGAGGACTTGCCATGGCTGGTGTCATGGCGTGTATGTTCTTTGCAGCCATCTCAGGCTCCTCACCAGCCACGGTTATTGCCATAGGCAGCATTATGATGCCTGCCCTCATCAAAGAGGGATATGGCGAACGTTTTTCCATAGGATTACTTACATCTTCCGGCTCTCTGGGGATTCTGATCCCTCCAAGTATTCCCATGATTCTCTATGCCCTTGTGATGAATGTTTCTGTTGCAGAAATCTTTATGGCTGGATTCTTGCCGGGTATTTTTATCGGGTGCTGTCTCATGGGTTATTCCTATATTATGTCACAGAAACATGGATGGCGGTCAGAGGAAAGATATACGCTCAAAGATGCAGTAAGGATTATGAGAGAAGGGTTATGGGCGCTTTTTCTTCCCATCCTTATTCTCGGCGGTATCTATGGAGGTATATTTACACCCACTGAGGCAGCGGCTGTCTCAGTGGTATATGCACTCGTGGTGGAGCTTTTTATATACAAGGAATTGAAGTGGTCAAGACTCTTTGCCATATGCAGGGACTCTGCAATATTGTCTGGGTGTCTCCTCTTTATACTCTCCTGTGCCATGACCTTTATCTGGTTTCTTACAGTGGAACAGATACCGATAAAGCTTGCGGACATGATTATTGCAAATATTGACAACAAGTGGCTCTTTCTCCTTGCCATGAATGGCGTGCTCCTTATCATTGGGTGTCTTATGGATATTGTCACTGCCATTATAGTCATATCACCGATACTCGTTGAAACCCTCACCCGATATAACATCGATTTTATCCATTTTGGTATTGTCATGATTGTCAACATTGAGTGCGGATTTATTACCCCTCCCTTTGGTCTCAACCTCTTTGTCTCCATGGCGATTATAAAGCGCTCACTTATTGAAGTGGGCAGGGCAACATTACCGTTTATTGCTTTATTTATCGGATGTCTTCTCTTTATTACCTATGTACCCAAGCTTTCATTACTCCTTCCTGAACTCCTTATTAGACGATAGAGAATGAAGATACAACTCAAACAGGACCTCTGGGGCACACCACATAACCTGACAATACGATTACCTAAAACATGGCATACAGAAATCCTCCATATGGAGGGGGACAGGAAAAAAGTACTTAACCAGAACCATTACAGAAAGGCAATGGGTATCTTATCACCCTTACTGAAGAAGGCACGAGAGATATGCATCCTTTTTGATGATCTTTCTCGACCCACCAAGACATTCACAATAATCCCATACCTTATTGAACTATTTGAAAAACACACAATTCATGATGAACAGGTGCGTTTCATCTGTGCCCTCGGAACCCATGGCCCCCTGGATAATGAGGGTTTCAGAAAAAAACTGGGGGCTGAAGTCCTCGAGAGATTTCCTGTCTATAACCACAACCCCTATGAGAACTGCGAGTATATCGGGAAGACAGTCTTAGGCACTCCAGTTTTGATAAACAAGGAATACCTTTCCTGTGATCTGAGGATTGGCATCAGCGCCTTCCTTCCCCATTCTTTTTGTGGTTTTGGTGGTGGATATAAGATTGTTATGCCTGGCATATGCCACATTGATACCATAACATATCACCATGGCACGTTATTACGAAAGTACTGGAACAGGGCATATGGGATGGGACGATACAGAGGGAACCCCCTTCTTGATGATATCAAGGCATGCGGAAGAATGGCACAGCTTCACGGTATTATAAATGTTCTTGTCAATTCAGAGGCAGAGAACGTGGATATCTATGCAGGGACACCACAGAGGATTTACGGTTCTTTTCAGAACACGGCTCTATCCCATTACAGAACCTCTTTTAAGAAAAAGGCGGACATTGTCTTTTCCAATGCCTTTGGTAAGGCGAATGAAGCAGTTATTGCCCTTTCTTTTGGGGAGCTAGTTATTAAGGAGGAGGGTGGGTTTGTGGTTGTGCTCTGTGATGTTGAAGGAGGTCAGGTAGTCCATTACCTTTTAGGAAGGTTTGGCAAGAACCTGTGGGGAAGACTTGCCTTTGGTGAACGGCCGAAAGGGCACAATGTGAGACAGATTCTTATCCTTTCACCCTATAAAGACCTTGCAAATGAATTTTGGTTCGGGAAAAAGGATGACATTCGCTGGTTTGGGACTATAGATGAAATCATGACGTATTTGACAGACTGTTACAAAAACAAAAAGGTTGATGTAGCCATAGTACCGGATGGTACTATCCAGATGGTGTGAAGAAAAGACTCAAGCCTTCTCTCCACGACGCAATGCTGATGCACGCCATACTCGTATGAGTACTACGAATAGGAGCATTATCACCATAAGGACAATACAATAATCTCCGTGGTGCACATAGGGTGTTCTTGTGTCCTTCATGGCAAACCTTCCTTTCACTACTGCATCTGTGAATATGTCTGTATGTGTTAGGATACGGCCCCTGGTATCTATGATTGCACTTATCCCTGTATTGGCTGCCCGTATAACAAATCGGTCTGTCTCTATTGCTCTGAAAATATAGAATGCCAGGTGCTGGAATGGTGCAGATGTTTTGCCAAACCATGCGTCATTGGTAATATTGACAAGTACCTGGGCACCGTTTCTTACTGTTTCATTAGTGATAGACGGGAATATCCCTTCGTAGCAGATGAGAATGCCAAGGGAGCCCATTCCTGTTCTAACCGGGAGATGGCCTTCCTCGCCTGGAATGAAGTCGCCCCCTGCAGCGGTGAGCTTTTCAAGGAAAGGGAAGTAATCAACCAGTGGGGTATATTCTCCAAAAGGCACGAGATGGACTTTTCTGTATATGCCAGCAAGAGAACCATCTTTTTCATATACGTACGTAGCATTGTAGAATCCCTTTTTACTGCTTCGTGATAGGGTGCCGAAGAGGAGCCGTGTGTTGAGAAGAGCGGGGAGCGCTGTGATATGCTGTTTTACATAGGGTTCATGGTCAAAGACAAAGGGCATGGCTGTCTCAGGCCAGACAATGAGATCCACATTCTGTCCTGCATCACGAGTCTTCGTATAATAGGTCTGTATTGTTTTTATTTTTGAGGCTTCATCCCACTTCATGTCCTGTGCAATATTTCCCTGAATGATTGTTGACATGAATGGGGTATCATCCTTCTGGTGGAGCCGGTAAAGGCCAAAAAGAAGTGATGCAGTAAGGACCATGAATATAACGATTGTATAGAGATAAGCCGGGAATCGTCTTAAGGAGTAGGTCTTGTACACATATACGTCTATGAGGAAAAAGAAGATGGTATTAAAGGCAACAACCATATATGAGATGAAGTAGGGACCGGTAAGAGACACCACCTGAATGAAAGGCAATGCAGTATGCTGGGAGTAGGCCAGAAGGCTCCATGGAAAACCTGTAAGAGCGATACCCCGTACATATTCGAGAAGAACCCACACACATGGTGCGGAGAGGAAGAACGGTATGGAGAGCCTCTGGTGCAGGTAGGTTATGGAGAGCGTAAAACAGGCAGTGTACAGGGAAAGATAGAGGACAAGAAGAATAAGAATGACCACGCTCAAACCAATATCAATCCCCCCGTACCTGTTCATGGCTATGACAACCCAGTAGAGAAGCCCTGTATATGAGATAATTCCTGTTATCATTCCGGCGAGAAAGGCGTTACAAAGGTTTTTCCCTTTCAGTGCAGAAAGAAGCGGCACAAGGGCAATGTAAGCGAGAAAAAAAAGGGAAAGGGGTGGCTGGATGAGAATGAGAAGAATACCTGAAGTAAGAGAAAGGAGTGCGGTTCGTTGTAGACTATAGAGGCTGTGTTGTTGTGTAACAGTGTGTGAGACGTTCACCAATCACCGTATGAGATTCTTTTTGTATAATCTATGGGATGTGACAAATGAGAGGAGTTCTTTTTCTCGGTCACGCATCCTTTTCTCTTCCTTGCCACCCTGTTCATGGTGAAAACCCACGATATGGAGTATACCGTGGATAATAAGGGCAAATACCCTTTCAGTGACTGGGATGGCTGAGAGAGACGATTCTTCTTTCGCCTTTTCCAGGGAGATAGCCATATCCCCTACTACCTCATGGGATAATCCGTCCATATATGAAAAGGATAGCACATTTGTGGGATTATCTTTGTTGAAGAATTTTTTATTAAGAACCTGAATCTGGTGATTATCTACGAAGAGGATATGTAATTCCCTACCGCCCAGTCCTAAATAGTTTAATAAATCGTCTGTTATTCTTCGCAGACTCCGTGTGTCCATTTTTACTATCTTTTGAGAATTTCTTACCATTACTGTCATGGAATACCCTTTCAGGATACTCTACCCTGTGGTGAAAGATGCCGAGCAAGATTTTGATAAAACTATTCTGAATTGCGTGGAGATCTTTGAGCGTGAGCTCACATTCATCGAGCTGGCCATCGAGAAATATATTTTCTATGATGTGCTGTACATGGCTCTCAATCCGTTTTGGCGTGGGATCCTCGAGAATTCTCGAGGCTGCTTCAACAGCATCAGCGAGCATGATAATGCCTGCTTCCTTTGTTTGTGGTTTCGGTCCTGCATACCTGAAATCCTTCTCCTCCACAATATGGAGCTTTGGATCTTCCTGTTCTTTTGCTCTATTATAGAAAAAACTTACCAGGCTCGTTCCATGGTGTTGTGCAATAATATCTGTTATTCTCCTTCCCAATTTGTACTTTTCTGTAAGCTCGACACCTTCTTTCACATGGGAGAGGATGATGAGGGCACTCATACTCGGTGTCAATGACTTATGGGCATCCTCAAAGTCTGTTCTATTCTCAATAAAGTAATGGGGCATCTTGAGTTTACCCACATCATGGTAATAGGCCGATACCCTGGTAAGCAAGGGATGGGCGCCGATACTCTCTGCCGCAGCCTTTGAAAGGTTTCCCACAATAATACTGTGGTGATACGTGCCCGGTGCATTGACCATCATTTCCTTGAGCAATGGATGCTCAAGGTTTGCAAGTTCGAGGAGTTTAATGTCCGGCGTATATCCAAAGAGGTTCTCAATAGCAGGGAGAAGCCCAAGGGCAATGAAACTGCTTCCAATGCCATTGAGTACAATGAAAGCAACATTCACGGGTGTATCGGTCATGTCAACGCCTGTAATGAGATGGAGAAAGATTACAAAGATGCTGAGTAAGAGAGCTGAATACAACCCCGCTTTGACAATGGCATTTCTCGTTTCACATTTCCCTGCGAAGAGTGAGGCGAGAATGTTTCCCATGAGCGCGTAGAGAAGAACGGAGAAGCTATTGTGAAAGAGTAACGCCACAGTGATTGAAAAGAATATGGAAAAAATAATCGCTGCTTCTGAAAATAATACGGTTCTGAGAATAATGCCAAATAAAATAATGGGGATAATATAGAAAAAGTGCGCTGTGTCCACATGAAAATAGTGAAAAAAGAGTTGAACCACCTTTATGAGGATAGTCATGAATACGATGAAAATGGCACAGAAGAGAATATCTCTGTGGGTAAGGGCGAACTTTTTTATTGTCCGTGATGCATATTCATAGAGGAGTATAATGGACAGGAAGAGGAGTGCCACAAAAGACACAAACTTCTTCAGTGTGAACGGCTCTTCCCTGTGGAGTAACTGGAGTGCTGAGAGCTTGTTGAGTGCTTCATCATCAATGCGCTCTCCCTCCCTGACAATAATTTCACCTTTTTTAATGGTGCTTTCTGTTGTGGGAATAAAAATATCTACCGGTGCTTTAATGTTCGAATGCGCAATGTCACCCCGTTGATACTCTTTTTGATAGAAGGGGTAGTGGATACTGATAATTGCTGCCAGTACTATGGAGAGGAGGAGAAATATAACGAATGTTTGTGGAGTACTATGCGAGGGAGGTTTCCCGTTTCCGTTCTGTGTATTCATACTATTCTATTCTGATTTTCTGGTTTCGTATGCCCTGATAATTTTCTGAACCAATGGATGTCGAACCACATCCCGTTCAGTAAAATATACAAACTTAATACCTTTAATACCCTTCAAGATGCTCTGGCTCTCTACAAGTCCGCTTGCCTTTTTATCAGGAAGATCAATCTGTGTAATATCGCCGGTTACCACTGTTTTTGATGAAAATCCCAGTCGGGTAAGAAACATCTTCATCTGTTCTGACCCGGTATTTTGTGCTTCATCCAGTATAACAAAGGCATCATTGAGCGTTCTGCCCCGCATGAATGCAAGGGGCGCAATTTCAATGACCCCTTTCTCTATTAACCGCATAGCCCGTTCCATGTCCACCATATCGTACAGTGCATCATAAAGAGGTCTCAGGTACGGGTTTACCTTTTCGTACATGGTTCCGGGCAGATAACCGAGCTTCTCACCTGCTTCAATTGCCGGTCGTGTCAGTATGATGCGTGAAACCTCTTTATTATAAAAGCTGGAAAGAGCCATTGCCATGGCAAGATATGTCTTTCCTGTACCTGCAGGACCTATGCCAATGACAATATCATATTTTTTGATGGCATCGATATAGGTTTTCTGGTTTTTTGATTTTGGTGTAATGGTCTTTTTTGAGGGATAAATGTAGATCTGGTCTTTATAGAGTTCCTCCATACCATTACTCGTGTGAGCTATGTAGCGCACAGCCTGGTCGATATCTGATGGGCTGATAACAAAGCCCTTTTTGATAACCCCCTGGAGTTCATTGATGACCCTGTTTGTGTTTTCTATGTCCCTTTTATTTCCCACGATCGTGAGATTATTTCCCCGAACGCTTGCCCTCACATTAAAATATTTTTTCAGGTATTTTATATTTTCGTCGTGAGGTCCAAACAGGTTACGTGCTATATTGATATCACTGAAGGATAGTCTGAGGAACCCTTCGTCAGTGTGATCGTCCAATAAAGTTTTGCTTACCTCCTTAGAAAGTATATTAATTATACCATAAAATAAGATTTTTCTGAATACAATCAACATTTTCACCCATTATCCGAGAAAGTGGAACTCAGCATATACCCTATGAAACCATATGGAAATCCTTGTAAATTCATCCTCTTTTGGGTAGACTATGCATTATGAAAAAAGTACTGATTATTGATGACGAAAAGGACATACTCGATAGCCTTTCCCCACTTCTCGTTGATGAAGGTTTTTCTGTCTATAAAGCAATGGATGGTAAAGATGGCATATCCATTTTTAAACGCGAAAAACCCGATGTTGTCCTTCTTGATATATGGATGCCTGAAATGGATGGACTGGAAGTCTTGCGGGAAATCAGGAGGTTTGATGAACGTTCAATCATCATTGTCATTTCAGGCCATGGAACAATCTCCACTGCTGTGGAGGCAGTGAAGATGGGTGCCTATGATTTTCTTGAAAAGCCCCTCTCCATTGACAAGGTTATTGAGGTTATTGGCAGGGCTGTTGCAGGTGATTCAGAACAGAAACACGTGATCAATGGTGTTGCCATCAGAAAGGCAAAGGGACCTCACAGTGCACAACAAAAGACCATAGGGAAGAGCACTGTTGTATATGGGGTGGGTCTTCATTCTGGAGTAAAGACGGGAATGATACTCCTTCCCATGCCAGAAGATACCGGTATTATCTTTGAACATGTTCCTGATGGAGAGCGTATACCTGCATTTATTGATTATGTCTACTCTGCGGGATATGCCTCATCTGTAAAGGGTAAAAACTGTATTGTACGAACCATAGAACACCTTCTTGCTGCGTGCCACATGTATGGGATTACAAACATGCTTGTAAAAGTGAGTGAAGAGATACCCATTGGTGACGGTTCAGCCATAGAGATATGTCATAAAATTGATGATGCAGGTGTTGTAGAACAGCAGGGTGGTATAGAACCATTACGCATTGATGAAAGGGTTCAGCTTACTGTCTTACATAATGGCCAGTATCTTTCTGTGGAACCATCTGACCGCCTTCAGATTGATTATGTTCTCGAACACCCGAAGCCTATCGGAACCCAGCACTATCACTTCGAAGGTGATACACAGGCCTTTGTAGAGGAAATTGCACCAGCACGGACCTTTGGTTTTATAAAAGATTTTGAACGTCTTGCAAAGATGGGTCTTGGTTCAGGAGGAAGGATTGATAATGTCATCATACTGAATGACGAGGAACCAATCAATACCACATTACGGTTTGAAGATGAATTTGTAAGACACAAAATACTGGACCTCATTGGTGATTTGTACCTCCTTAACAGGCCTGTTATAGGAAAATTTATTGCAAAACAGACAGGGCACCTTGAAAATATTGCCCTTGTCAAGGAACTAAAGAAGCGTTTTTACCGTTAATTCCTCCCCGTGGGGACGAACCTATTAATTATAAATCCCGCAATAGCCTCAATATCATTGGTGTGAAATGTGGGGATAGGCATATCAATTGGGTCATCGGTAACGACTGCGATGAGGTTTCTGTCATGACGGCACACAGGGATTTGAGCCACCTTTTTCTGAAATACCTCAATCTTGGGTAACGAGGTTGCCTTAAAGCCTTCGACAATGACAATATCCATATCGTGTATATACCTGGCACAGAGTTCTTCAACACCCATTTCCTTGTCAAGACGTTCAACCAAAGCAATTTTGTTAGGAGAGGCAATCATGGTGAGTTTTGCACCAGCCTCCTGATGTCTGAAGGAATCTTTTCCTGGATAATCAATCTCAAAGTTATGAAGGTGGTGTTTGATTGTGGCAACATTTAACCCCTTCCTGATGAGAACAGGTATCAATTTTTCAATCAACGATGTTTTGCCTACCTTTGATCTTCCCACAATGGCAATGGCAGGTATGTGCTCTTGAGTCATCTGGAAGTGTTGTGATTCATCTTCTGGAAATAGAAGTGGAAGGCAACAATAACGAGTGAGTGGGTGATAATACCATTACTGATGAGGGAAGGAATCTCTGCGATCGGCACGAGTACTGTTTCTATATCCTCATCGTGGTCAAGATTTGTGTGCGCTATCTTTGTTACAGGTTCAACCAGGTATGTATGACAGAGGTTATTGAAGATTGCAGGATTGGGATTGGTGCACCCCAGATATGTGACATGGTCTCCTGCGTACCCCGTCTCCTCAAGAAGTTCTCTCAGTGCAGCATCCTGTGGCGATTCGTTATCCACCAGTCCACCGGGTATTTCGAGGGTTATTTCACGGGATCCATGCCGGTATTGTCGTACCATGACCACCTTGTTATCTTCAGTGATGGGAATGATGTTTACCCAATCCCGTGTGTCAATAATATAAAATTCACTTGGCTTTTTAGTCCGGGGAGAAATTGCCCGCTCAATATGTATTTTAAATACCCGATAATCCTTATCAAATCTGGATTCGATGTGCTCCCATTTTTTAATCATAGTTTTCAGATAAGAAGATTACCACAGTCATTCTAACGATTGCAATAGAATGACTGTGGACAGGGACAAACGGATAGTATGAACGTATTTAATGTGCTACTTTACGGAGACGAGTAATGCGCTACCGTATGTTCGTTCTGTACACCCTACTTCTTAAGTTTCATTGGTTTGTCACAGCAGAGAAGATCACAGGTTTCCACACAACCGCAGAGTGTATCGACCGCCACCACCATACCACAGACTTCACACGCGAGTTTAGAGCCTTTCTTTAAACCAGGGGTTGTTTTTTTTGAAGGTGCCTTTTTTACAGAAGTCTTCTTTACTGCTTTTTTTGTTGCCATAACTATACCCCCTTTATTTATGGTGTCAAAAACCATCACTCATATGTGATCGTTTCATACTCCCTGCAGTATCTATTTAATATGAAGAGTATCTTTCTCTATTGTATGAAATTATATAATTCTGTCAAGAAAAGATTTACATGTTAGGATGTTTTTCATAAAAAGATTCATATATGGTGTCATGAAGACTCTGGAAAGGATGTAACCGTGGTTATCGGTGGCAGAGAATGGTATATGCACATTGAGAACAATGTTCATCATCAACAGGTGCGAATGGTTGGTTTTTATCCAGGATATGTGTGAGAATCTGTGAACATGCCTTCATGTATCGTTCATGCATGACCATCCTTTCCCTGCCGGTATTGTTATACAGTGCCTTTTCTTCATTGTTCCGTAGCAGAATAAACGTGCCATTTATATTTTCAACAGGAATGCTGTAGACCATGGAAAAAAGTTGAACATAAATGGGAAGCTGGAGACTTTGTATGGAATGTCGTATGTCGTCTATGGAAGTGACATCCATCGTCTGCATGGTCCGGGACGAATATCCTCTGAGGTTCCCGGTTTTGTAATCAATAATCGTATAGGTATTGGTGGAAGGATCATAATCAACACGGTCCATTCTGCCTCTGAAATGCACTGATATACCATTCAACGAAATACGATCGTCTATGGTATGTTCTATGTGGGTGACAATAAAAGGACGTACGATTTCCTTCACGTGTTTTTCAAGATATGCTTCAAGTTTATACTGTGCAAGCTGCTTGAAGAGATAGTAATCACCGGTAACCATGCGTGATGCAAAATGGCGCTCAATAGATTTGTGCAGGGCCGATAGGATTCGTGTATACTGAGACGCAGTAAGTTCTGTACCCTGAAATGGACTGAATGTATCCCTCAGTATATGGTGAATAATCTTACCCCTTTCAAGATCGTCAATATCATCAGAAACCTCCTTTTTCTCTTCAAGTTTCAGTATGTTTTTGTAATAGAAGAATATGGGGCAGATGAGATAATCATCAATCTCTGTTGGTCCATATGTTCTCTCAGTGAGCAGTCTATGAACCTTCTCTGTTTTTATAATACGCGGTTCTTTTTCCTGCACCTGTAAGTTGATACGGAACAGGGACCTATCCACGCTCACCACATCAATATTTTCTGTTTCTCTCTCAACATCCCAGATGATTTGCTCAATATACCTGCTCCGGGGCTTCTCTTCTGTATCAATGAAAAAGAGATGACTTTTTTTCGCAGAACCTATGAGCGTGTAGAAATAGTACCGGAAAATCTCTTCATTGTATGAGGGAGAAGGCAACCCGAGTTTTTCATAGACGCCCAGCGGCACAAGGGGATTGACTGTTTTTGGACGGGGGAAAATCCCTTCATTCATATCAGGGAGAAGAATGGTGTCAAATGCCATATGCCGTGCTTCAAGAACACCAATAATTTCAAGCGGCTCTATGGGCTGTGTAGCAAAGGGGATTGTTGCTGTTTTGAGATAGTCCACGAGTATGTCGCACAGGATGCGTATGTTTTCATCTCGTTTCCTGTGGAAACGTACAGAACTTGCTTCTATCCACTGTATTTTTTCCAGTAACTCAAAGAGGGTATTAAATATTTCTCCAGACAGGATATAGGAACGTACCGGTGTATGGGTATGAATATATGTGAGAATATCCTGAAGTCGTTGCGCCATATCACGGATGGTCTGTGCAGCTTCGAGGCCTTCAAAAAAGAGGGTATGGAGTTTTCTCAGTACAGTGAGAGCCTGTGCCCTATCATCACCGCTATACCGTGCCTTCTGGTCTTCTTCTATTTCCCGTAAGGTAATGAGCGGTTTACTGGAGAGAGGGCTCTCGGCATATTCCCTACTCAAAGATTTTTCTATTTCGAAAAGGAGCGCCCGTATGGATGTTTCATCGCTGAGGTTTTTTATAAACGGATGAAGCATAACGTTGAGATAGCTACGGACAGTATATAAGTTTTTGTTTCGCCGTGTTATCTGAGCGTCGAGGACATGTCTGATAAGATCAAATACTGATGTACGAGAGAGAGGGTACCCAAGGGAAATATTGTAGGGTGTCTCGATTCTATCGATTGCATAGGTGAGGAGTGGGATAAGGGTCTCTGAGGATGGCAGGATAATGGCTGTTTTTGTCTGCGCGGTTTTTTGCAACACCTCATAGATTTTTATAACCTCAGAGTGTATATCAAAACCAGAATGAATCTCCGCAGGCTCATGCATTACAGTCTTGCAGGGACAATATTCTATCTGGGCGCCAAGATAGGTCGTAAGATTTTTTAGAATATCCCATTCTTCAGGGTCTCCCTGGATGATTATATCAGCGCGATCGCGGCTCCAGAGCTCTTGTATTATATGTTTCTCAGTAGTGGTGAGCGCAAAGAATCCAGCAAAATAAATATGTTCGAACTCTGAGAGGGAGGTGGACTGGATAAGCTGTTGAGCCACGAAATGTTTATACCCCCTGGTGAATGATCTCTTTGTTTCAAGAAGGGTGTGAAATGTGGCTCGTACAGCAGCTATGTTTTTGAGTAATGCGTTGATGTGTTGAGGTACATCGTAGCCTATGTCTGCATTCTTTTCTACAGCATGAAGGGCACCATCAGGGACAGACTCCACATCAAGCTGGTTAATAAAATCAAGGAGGTACCTTCCCCATGGAAAGAAGTCACCAAAATGGTGTGTTCTGAATTGATGGGTTTTTTGTGTGCCAAGGGACGTGATTGATGTATAGAGTAACCAGATGGCATCTGCATAATGAAGGTCTGCCCAGCCTGGATAGTGCTGTGCCACAATAAAATCAATAAATTCCTCTATGGAGAAAAAACGAGGGGCATATGAAGGGTTCTGCATATATTCGGACAGTTTTTCCCTCATATAGAGGGCAGGGCGTTTGCCTGGAAAAACAATCCCTATTCGAGAAAGATTGTGAGTGCGGAGACGGATGAAGTGGGTGACCTCTGTAATAAAATCTGCATCAAGGGGAATAACGTATACGCTTTTCACACCTTCTCCACTTTCTGGTTTTCTATATATACAAGATACCGTTGAATGTTTTTGTCTGGATGAATCTGTGCAATGAGGGATGCATAGCGGACAATCTGTTCCTCATGACTTTTCTCATAGGGTTCGCCAGTTTTAAAATCGATGACATCAATCCAATCATTGTGGATAATCATCCTGTCAACCTTATGGAGATGGCCATGGGTATCAATGATCTCCTTTTCTGTAAAGATGATGGCATCCTCTTCAGGCTGAAAGAACTTTTTGCATGTCTCATCTTCAAAAAACCGTAAAAGCAGTTTTTGAATCGGTATCTGGAGTGAGTTAAATCCAAATAGTCGTATGACATCAGCAGTTTTTTGTTTTATTGTGGGTTCATAGTCATCAGGCAGTCGTTTAATGAGTGAGAGAATGTAATGGATAATATCACCCTGCCTTTTTGCTATCACGTGTTTATACGAAGAGGTATCTGGATGCTGGAGTTTTGCCTTTATTTTTTCTGTCCATAAAGCAGTACCCCCCAGTGCTGTTTCAGGAAAATCGTAAATCCTATACTGTATCCCTACTGGATGTTTTTCTCTTTCCCGTGTCTTGTTTCCCATAATAATCGTAGTGTCATGGGTGAAAGGCTTTACGGAACCAAGTTTGAAGAGATAGTCTGCAAATAGATTTTTCTGTTTCTTTGAACTGCTTAAAAGAATATACAGTTCGTTTTCTGCCCTGGTACATGCAACATAGAGGGCATTCAATTCATCCACAATAAACTGTTGTTCTTTCTGTCGGTAGAGGCTATCAAGCAGTTCTGAATACGAGCAGAAATTCTTTTTTATGTAGAAGAGTTTGAGTTGTTCTCTGTCAGGGACAATAAATGTTGTCTTATTTCTCATAGCCGTACTGCCAAAGGACGTGAATTTTAGAAAAGGGAGAATGACAACCGGGAATTGAAGCCCCTTTGCCTTGTGAATGGTGAGAACTTTTATAGCATTTGCCCCTTCTGTGGTTTTGAGTAAGAATGGTCGTTCTGTTTCGGTTACATCAAAGGTACCCCCGCTCGATTCATTCCAGAAACGTAAAAAACTACTGAGGTTGTTTTCTTCAGAAGCTTCACGCGTTGCTATCAGTTCTGAAAGGTGCAGGAAGTATGGCCCATCTTCTGGAAAGTATTGGAAAAGATTCCATTGCTTGAAAAAGAGGACAACAAAATCATACAAAGGGAGGTACCCGGCACGTTTAAAAAAGAATTCAAAATATCTCTCCCATACATGGGGAAATGATGTCTCAAAGAGCTTATAAAGGGGTGCGCGGGGGTTGTCAATCCGATATGTGGTTATCCACTCACTTATATCCTGCTCCGAGAACAGGGTATTTTTCCTGAATATGGTGCCTGTTATGAATGATGCAAAGGAAAGATTATTATGGGGTGTATTAATGAACTGGAGAAAGCTCAGTATTTCCCGGATGAGGGGATGGTTTTTGATGTTCACTGTAAACTCTGATTCAACACCGATCCCGCGTTCCAGCAATGCCTTCACAATAAAATTAGCCTCATCGCGCCGCCTCACGAGCACGGCAATATCTCTATCTTCGAAAACATTCCTCTGTCGTATCTCATCAACGAGGGTAATAAACCTTTGTTTTACCATGTCATACTCTTCATCCCTGAGAAGATGGTCTGTATCTTTACCTTTCTGGGTATGGCGGGTAAGTTTTTCCACGTATACGTAGCCTTTGCCTGCGCTGGAATCCATGTATAGTTGTTCCGTGTCACTGTAGATTTCAATAATACGTTCCACCTCATGGGGTTTTGCTTCGTCCAAAGCCCCTCGTATAAGGTTCTGGAGATTGTCTCCGTGAAACACTGTATTATTAAAATAGACAATATGTTCGCCACTCCGGTAATTGGTATCAAGACGAAGAACAGATTGGGGATAGGCAGCGTAACGGGTGACAATTTCGTCGATAAGTTCAGGATGGCCTCCACGCCAGCGATAGATTGCCTGTTTCTTATCGCCCACCAGAAAGAGCGTTCCTCCCCTGCTCAAGGCTTCGTCCACCAGGAGTTCCACATTCTTCCACTGAAGACGGTTCGTATCTTGGAATTCGTCTATGAGAAAGTGCGTATACTGTTCAGCAAGGGCATAGTATATTTCCGGAACAAACTCTGCATCCCCAATAATCTGCTGGAGTAATGCATTGAGCTGTTCAATCAGGACAAGCCGTTTCGCGGAGGTAATCTCTTTCCAGAGCATTTGTTTGAAGAGTGTGTAAATATCTATATAGGAAGAGAATCTCGATTCTGCGGTACTATTGACAAGCTGGCTGAGGGATGCCCGTATCCTTTGCCAGAGGATTTCGAATGCTTTGTCAACCGGTGCGCTCTTTTTGTTTAGTAGTTCATGGAGGTGTTTCCGCTGAAAGTAATTGTGTGCTGTACCATCAATGCCCTTGAGTGATTGAAACTGTTCGAGAACCCTCAAAAATTTTCTGTCTACATCTATGCCTGGGGTTGTTGTGAGGTAGTGGAACAGAGACCGCACATCCTGTTCAATACGGTCCCGGATACGCCGGATTGATATCCGTCTACGAGTTTGTGTAAACGTTCTATTCTCTTTTGCCTCTTCCTGCCAGAACATATACATAATCTCTTTCAGAAATTTTGTGGGTATCCAGGTTACATTCGTACCCTCGATCTCAATATAGTTCTGAAGAAAACGGTCAAACGTTTTTCTGATGTTCTTTTCTTCCAGAATCCTTTGTAACAACTCCTTGACCACAAGGTCGATGTAAAAGGAAGAGTCTGTCGATATATCAAAATCAGGAGGAAGATTGAGCTTGAAGGCAGATGCCTTGACAATAAGATTTACAAAACTGTCTATGGTGCTTACCTTGAAATCATAGAAATGTTTCAGTAGAGCCTCAAGGTTCTTCTGTATTTCTTCCACGGCTCGTGTTCGTTGTATTGTGTCATTACCTGCCTCTACAATAAGATCAACAGGTTTGTGCGTGTTATTGGGAAAGGGAATATCCAGAATGCTCCGCTTCATCCATTCAATGATGCGGGACCGCATCTCTGCCGCTGCTTTATTGGTGAAGGTAATGGCGACAATACGTGCAATGCTGTTTTTTGCTGACGGGTGTGTGATGGCTTCATGTATAAGAAGCGTGAGATATCTCAGGGCAAGACTGTAGGTTTTCCCGGAACCTGCAGATGATTTAACCGTAAGAATCTGTGGAACATGGAGAGGATTCTTCATGAGATTGATGGCACAATCAAATCAGGTGTTATCATCCATGAGATAGACCATAGGTGTTCCAATCTGTTCAGACACACAACACCTGCCATGATGAATTGAATCACTTCTCGTTCCTCATCGCCACAGAGCAAGAGGGACGAAAGTCTTCTCAGATGAGGGAGGTGACCAACAAGGATGGTATCGTGGTCTATTGACAGGAGTCTCTCATACCAGATTCTGGGATTATCGTGTGGCGCTAACCCATCGGTTTGCACAATACCATTATGGGAAGGAATGTGCTGAGCTATGATTACTGCTGTTTGTTCAGCCCGTTTTTTGTTGCTGTGAAAAATTTGGTGGACAGTAATAGAGAGTTTCTTCATAAACAGTGCCACGTTATACACATCAGCCATGCCTTTGTCAGTAAGCCTTCGTTCAGGGTCTTCTTCAGCTGATTTTGCTTCTCCATGCTGGATGAGATAGAGGACCATAGCGATTCCCCCTCTGTGTATTGTATTGCGTTATTATACCATTGTTGACAGTGGAGGAGAACTTATTTATAGTCTCTTTCAGTCTCCATGACTCATACGCACCATATGGTGGATTACATGAAAGAACTATATGTTCTCTGGAAACCTGTTTTTCCTTACCTTGCCATGCACATAGAAGAACTCTATGGACGGAAGGGAGGCACTATCCTTGATGTGGGCCCCTTTGTTGGGGTAAGCAGAACTCTTGTGGAGCGCACTATCGGTAATGCCTTTCTGATTGCCACGTTCCCCAGGGGGATGGGAAGGTTTTTAAAACAGGAAATTGTCCATGATACCGGAGATATACCGTATGTGTTTTTTGAAACAGACCCTTCGCTTGATTGCATGAGAGACCATTCTGTAGACCTTGTAATCTTCCGGGGAGCCTTTTTCTTTCCTGAAGTGTTTGTCCCAGATATACAGGCGCTCCACCGTGTATTGAAACCCGACGGAGTGGGAATTGTGGGTGGTGGTTTTGGAAAATACACACCCCCTTCTCTCATACAAGAAATTGGTGAGCGATCACGAGACCTCAACAAGCTTATTGGAAAGGTAAACATATCGCGTATATCCATAGAGGCAACGATCATATCTCACAACATGGAGCGTTTTTGTGAAATCATCTCAGACGGCGGGTTATGGGTAATTATACGAAAGCAGAAAAGTTGATGCATTGCGGGAATGGTTCCCACAGGATAAGGAGACTGTTGCACACCTATGGGTGGTAAGAGAATAACTGATGCGGTTTATCAGGTTGGTGGTCCGGATATAAGCTCACCGTTCGATTCAGCAGTATATCTTGTCGATACTGGTGAACTTGTAGTCATTGACAGCGGCATTGGGGCAGGATTCAATACGATTATCTTGAACATCACACATCTTGGGTTCAATCCAGAGGATATCTCACAGGTGATTCTCACACACTGTCATATGGACCATATAGGAGGTGCCCCGTATTTTCGAGAAGAGTATGGAGCCCGCATTCTCATGCATGAACTCGATGCACGGTTTGTTATGCAGGGGGATGAAAGAATGACCGCAGCCTTTTGTTTCGGTGTTGTCTTTACACCGTTTTTCCCTGATTTGATATTGAAGGGAGACGGAGGCCACATAGCCTCTGGAAAGCGTGAACTTGTCTGGCTTCATACACCGGGTCACACTCCCGGTTCATTATCTCTGTATATGGATGAAGGCGGGAAACGCATACTCTTTGCTCAGGATATAGGTGCGCCACTTCTCAAAGAATTTGACTGTGACCCTGTGGCATGGAAAGCATCTGTTGAGATGCTTCTTTCTCTTGATGCTGATATACTCTGTGATGGTCACACCGGTGCCTTTATGTCAAAACCCATGGTACGACGCTATCTCATGTACTTCAAGGAACTATACAGGAATGAATAGATGAGATTTCTAAGGAGTCTCACAGATAGTATACAGGGAGAATTTCTTGAAAGGCCAAACCGTTTTCTCGTTGTGTGTGCTGTGAATGGTAAACGCACCCATGCCTTTCTTCCTAACCCGGGCCGCCTTGAGGAGCTTCTTGTGCCAGGGAATATCCTGTACCTTGAGCGTACACAACCTTCACCTTCCCGTAAATACCGTTATACTGTTGTTGCTGCTGAAAGGGATGGTCACCCCATTATGCTTCATACCCACCGCACGAACCATGTAGCCCAATACCTCATTGAAAAAGGTCTCATCCCCGGCTTGGAGGGTGTGAGGATTAAAAAAACAGAAATATCCGTGGGGAGAAACCGTTTTGATTTTCTCCTTGAAGACAAAGGATGGGATATCTATCTGGAAGTCAAATCATGTACCCTTGTGGGAAGATATACTGCCATGTTTCCCGATGCAGTAACAGAAAGAGGTACCCGCCACATAGAGGGGCTTGCAGAGGTTGCGATTAAAGGAACTCGTGGAGCCATACTCTTTATTGTCCACTGGCCCTTTGTACAGTACTTTATGCCCGATTATCATAGGGACATGACCTTTACTCGCGCCCTATTAAAGCACAGAAACACCATACAGATAATCCCCATTGCCATCACGTGGAGACACGACCTTTCACTCTCAGATTCAGTGAAAATCCTTGATATCCCCTGGTCCTATATAGAACAGGAATCCCAGGATCGTGGGAGTTATATGCTTATCCTGTATCTCCAACGAGATGCGCACATACCTATAGGGTCGTTGGGAAGGATACATTTTAAAAAAGGGTTTTATGTTTATGTAGGTTCTGCAATGGCAAATCTATCAAAGCGTATAGAACGACACAGAAGGGTTTCAAAAAGAATCCACTGGCATATTGATTATCTGCTCACCAGGGCCCATCTAATCCATAATCTTGCAATACGGTCATCAGAACATCTTGAGTGCGAAATTGCCCGGAGGCTTTCTGACATAACAGAATGGTCAATCCCCCATTTCGGATCCTCTGATTGTTCCTGCGGTAGCCATCTCTTTGGAATGGTATCTGACCCTATCCATAGCCGGCCTTTTCAGGAGATGGTTCAGTACTTCAGAATGGATCGCACTTTTTTATCATCTTAAAGCACGCGTATACGTGAAAGGGGTCGTATGCGGGCTACCTCAGGATTAAGCCAGTACGGCGGCTCCTCTCCCCTGAAAACCGACAGGATATTGCGTGCTGCCACTTCCCCCATCTCAAAGCGCGTCTCCTGTGTAGCACTTCCAATATGGGGAACGAAAGTGATAGTGGGGAGTTCGAGAAGACTGCTACTATGAGGCAGTGGTTCTTTCTCGAAAACATCCAGACCTGCACCAGCAATCCAATCTTCTTTGAGTGCCTTTATCAGCGCTTGCTCATCCACAATGGCACCACGGGATGTATTGATGAGGATGGCATGGGGTTTCATGAGTCTGAGCCGCGATTCATTGATGAGGTGGAATGTATCCTTTGTGAGCGGGGTGTGGAGCGTTACAAAATCAGATTCCCTGAGGAGAGTATCAATATCCCGGTACTCAACACCAAGACCATGTTCTTCCTCCGGACTGAGCCGTGAACGTTTGGTATAAAGAATCTTCATGTGAAAACCACGGGCACGGTGTGCCATGGCTCTACCGATTCTTCCAAAGCCAACAATCCCTATGGTCTTTTTCCAGATATTATGTCCGAGAAACATGGTGGGAGACCATGCCTTCCATGCCCCCTGCTCAACAAAGCGGTGAGCCTGCACAATCTTGCGCGAAGTAGCAAGGAGGAGGGCGAAGGCCATATCTGCTGTGGCTTCAGTGAGAACACCGGGAATATATGTAACATAAATGCCTCGCTGTGTTGCTTCCTCAATATCAATATGTTCAAAGCCAACGCTGTAGGTGCTTATAACCTTGAGATTGGGTGCCGCGTCCATAATATCCCTGTCTATCCTGTCTGTTACCATACAGAGAAGGCCATCTTTATCGTGAATCTGTGTCATCAGGTCTTCGCGGCATATGGGTTCATCAACAGGATGGATCGAAACATCACACACCTTTGCCAAATGTTCTTCGGCTGGTGGATATATTATTCTGGTAATCAATACTTTTGGTTTCACGCCAATTTCCTCCTGTATGGGGAATATGATCTTCTCTATGAAGAGCAGGTACCTGATGCTAACAAGCGCTCGAGTTCCTCTATAAAACCCCGTTGACCCTTAATGATTTTTGTCTTTGCCACATCTGAAGGAAACCACTGGCCGCGATCTATTTCATAAAATTCTCTCATTTCTCCTGAATGGGGAGGCCATTCCATGGAGAAGGTATTGCTCCTGATAATGGCAGGATCACATTCTCCTTCAAAAGCCCAGGCATAGATTATCTTTCCGCTTGGTTGTTTCAGAGGTGTAAGGGCTATGAATGTTCCATCAGGAGATATCCCTGTCTCTTCCTGGAACTCCCGATTTGCCGCTGAAAGAGGGTCCTCTCCTGGATCAATAATGCCCTTTGGTATTGACCACGCACCATCATCCTTGTTTGACCAGTAGGGACCGCCGGGATGGACAAGAAAAACCTGGAGCACACCATCTTTAAAACGGTACATCAGAAGACCAGCACTCTTCTTTACCATAGGTATACACGGAAAAGGGATGGGCTCTTATCGTTTAAACACATATTACTCTTCAGGCATTTTTTCCGGTTCACAGAGCAGTTCAGGGTTTACAGACACCTGTCCACATTTTAAGCATTTAAAACGGAGGTTGTGTTTCTTGTTATGGCAGAATGATGGCGGTTTCAAACTCTTGGTTCCGCACCAGTCTGCTTTTGTTCCCTGACCCTGTATTTCACAAATGCCATTGGGATTTAATGACACAGCACCACAATTGGCGCAGATAAACGCCTTTGTATCCTTTGGCAGGGGCACGTGTTTGTGTGAATGTTTCATTTCCATACTCCTTATGTATACTTTTGATATTGTGCAACATGCTATTTGCAATGCAAATATACTATGATTTATCTTTATGAATCAATGAAAATGGCATGAAAATGAACGCCATAGAGTATTATGAACAGAGAGGGGAATAGGGTTATGGAACTTTTTGTTGTTATGGATCGGTCCCTTTTTGGACGAGGGGTATTTGGAATCTTCTCAACCTATACAAAAGCATATGAATACATGGATCAAAAAGAGGGTGCGCGCTCTCTGTGTGAAATTAAGAAGTTTGAAATACATGGGGAAGTCATACAGCCCACCTATATCTATTCAGCATATACGTATATCAAACTGTACGATTTGTATGTTCTCGAAGGCCTGTATGCCGAATCATTTGATGCCTATACTGCTGCTGGCCATAACGGAATGATCATTGAATGGATTCTTGATATGCCGGAACATAAAAAGATTGTGTCTGATTTTTAGCTACAGGGTTTCTCCATTACTCGTTGAGAATCTGTTCGAGAATGGATACCGCATCTCTCACGAATGCAGTACATCTCGCAGCGAGACAGTTCTCTTCCTTAAAACGCTTCTGTCCCTCAGGTGTTCCTATATCAAAGGTAAGGAGCTCTCTGCATGTTATAGAACCGTGTTTTTGTAAAAATCTATTAACAAATTGTCTTGCGTATTCATAGGTTTTCTCTTTTGCTTTATCATCCTGGGCTTCTGTTTTTCCCCATTTGAGTCCTATAACCATTAACGCGCCGGTTACAGCGCCACAGGTTTCTCCCATTCGTGCCATGCCACCGCCAAAGGCCCCTGCAACCCGCAAGGCCAGCTTCCTTTCAAGACCAAGGTCAGGCCCAAACGTAGAGAGAACTGCCTGGGAACAACTAAAGGTATGCTGAAAAGATTCAATGGCATGATCCACTCTCTTCTTCATTCTTTCCTCTACTCCATGCTGTTTTTGATAATCAGTGGTTGTAATGGTACAATAGCATAGATATCGCGTTTCATTCTATAGTAGAATTTAATAAATGAGGGTCAAGATATGAAATACAGCATACTTTGTGTGGTTATTCTTTTTCTTATAGCTGCCGTTATCGTTTGTGGGCAGGACATAAAGCCACCAGGAACGATAAGCGGGGATGACTGGAAGTTTATCAGTGCAAAAGATGGGATAATCCATTTTTATCATACCCCCAGCATAATGTTCATGGATAAAGATATTGCTACGATATGGAGTAAAAAGAGTTTTACCCATGACGGTAAGAAGAAGTACATAGGGGAAATTCGAGAGGGATGGAAGGGTAAACAAGAAGATATTGATAAGATTGATTTTGAATTCGGTTTTTATGAAGTACATTGTCATACACGGGAATTCAGGCCACTCACCATCTTTTACTTTGATAGGGAAGGCAATATGATTTACAGAAAATATGCTACAGAGAGAGAACCCCTTAAACCAGTGATGCCAGGTACAGAGCTTGGCGATATCTACCCTATTATCTGTAAAAAGAAATAAACAAATTCAATCCGAATATTGGGACATTCTATAGCATTAATGGGAATGTCTTGAATCATCAGGAAAGTGCTGTCAGGGTAAAAGCAGTGACAATGGGTATTGGAATTGCCCCCGTCAAACCGGACACCCCTCTAACTTATTCTGCATCATCTTGTATTCCCTTGGTGATCTCATCTTAAGCCCCTTATGGGGATGATGTATATTATAATCTTCAAACCACAAAGGCAATAGTTCCATAACAGTTTTTGCATCAGGGAGATCATGCATATATACATAATCCCTTTTAAAGGTTCTTACAAAGGATTCTGCCATACCATTGGATTCAGGACTGT
>Ga0272448_1002213_pt1 | contig 24820 bp, 16 predicted proteins | sample YNPCB0191_FD_202220 | JGI IMG/M metagenome (GOLD analysis project Ga0272448, IMG submission 202220) | Hot spring sediment microbial communities from Yellowstone National Park, WY, United States - YNP-CB-019-1 | ecosystem: Environmental > Aquatic > Thermal springs > Hot (42-90C) > Sediment... | reverse complement strand
GGCCCGTCCCGCTTTGCGCTCTCAGCTTTCCAGCCCGTATTTCTTCTTTATGAACTTATCGATACCCTCGGCGGCGATCTTGCCGGCGCCCATGGCGGAGATGACGGTCGCCTCGCCGGTCACCGCGTCGCCCCCCGCGAACACACCGGGAATGGATGTCATGCCCGTCTCGGGGTCGATGATGATCCCGCCCCAGGATTCGGTCTTCAGTCCTTTGGTGGTGGTGCGGATCAGCGGGTTGGGGTTCTGACCGAGCGCGACGATCACCGTGTCCGCCTCGATGATGAACTCCGAGTTCTCAACGGGTATCGGCCGCCGCCTGCCGGATTCGTCCGGCTCGCCGAGCTCCATTCTCAGGCATTCGATGGCTTTGACCGCCCCCTTTTCGTCGCCAATGAACCGTTTGGGGTTGGTCAGCAGCTTGAAGATGACGCCCTCGTGCTCGGCGTTCTCGATCTCTTCGGCGCGCGCCGGCATCTCGGTTCGGGACCGCCGATAGACGATGGTAACCTGCTCCGCTCCGACTCGAAGCGCTGTTCGGGCGCAGTCCATTGCCGTGTTGCCTGCGCCGATGATGCAAGCATTCTTCGGAATCTTGATCGGGGTCGCGTATTCCTCGCGATGAGCGCGCATGAGATTGATCCGAGTAAGCCACTCGTTGCCCGAGTACACGCCGCTGAGGTTCTCGCCGGGAATGCCGAGCAGCTTCGGAGCACCCGCGCCCGTGCCGACAAACACCGCGTCGAAGCCGTCGGAGAGCAGGTCCTCGACCGTGAACGTGCGCCCAACGATGACATCGGTGATGATCTTGGCCCCCAACGACTCCACGTAGTGGATCTCGCGGTCGAGAATGTCGCGCGGCAATCTGAACTCAGGTATGCCGTAGCGCAGCACTCCGCCGGTCTTGTGGAGCGCCTCGAAGATTGTGACGGAATAGCCCTTCTTCGCGAGGTCGCCCGCGACCGTCAGACCCGCCGGCCCACTGCCAACCACCGCCACATGATACTTCGCCAGATCGGGGTTTTCGGGCTTCACGCCGTCTGCGCATCCTGAGCTTGTCGAAGGAGCGTGCGCCGCCTCGTAGTCCGCGGCGAATCGCTCCAGCCGACCGATCGCCACCGGCTCGCCCTTCTTGCCGAGTATGCACAGCTTTTCGCACTGCTCCTCCTGAGGGCACACCCTGCCGCAGATCGCCGGCAGCGAATTGGTCTTCTTAAGTTCCCTGGCCGCTCCCAAAAAATCCCCGGCTTTGATGAGCTCGATGAACGCCGGGATGTCAATGTTGACCGGACATCCCGCGACGCACGGCTTGTTCTTGCAGTTGAGGCAGCGTTCGGCCTCGTCGACCGCCGTCGCCGCGTCGTAGCCGAGCGCGACCTCCTCGAAGTTCCTTATTCTTTCCGCCGCGTCCTGCTGCGGCATAGGATTGCGCTTTCCACCTCGTGCCATTACCTACCTAGCGCCTCCTTCCGCCGACACGGCCTCTTTATGTTTCTGCTCTTCCTCGAAATAGAAAGCCTTGCGGGCCTTGAGTTCGTCCCAGTCGACCTGGTGTGCGTCGAAGTCCGGACCGTCCACGCAGGTGAACATGGTCTTTCCGCCGACGGTTACGCGGCAGCCTCCGCACATTCCCGTGCCGTCGATCATGATCGGATCGAGGCTGACGATGGTCTTGACGCCGTAGGGCTCGGTCGTCTTCGCCACGAATTGCATCATCACCATCGGCCCCATGGCATACACGATGTCTATCTTGCGCGCATCGAGCAGTTCCTTGAGCGGATCGGTAACCACACCCTTGCGGCCGTAGGAGCCGTCATCGGTGGTGACAATCAGCTCGTCCGAAAACGACCTCATTTCGTCTTCAAGGATGATGAGCGACTTCTCGCGTGCGCCGATTATTGTGATAAGCTCGTTTCCGGCTTCTTTGAGAGCGCGGGCGACCGGCCTTGCTATGGCGGTTCCGACGCCGCCGCCTATTACGACCGCCGTGCCATAGTCGGCGATCTCGGTCGGCTTGCCGAGCGGCCCGGCAAGACTCGGTATGCCCTGCCCTTCCTCGAGCCGGCCGAGTTCGATCGTGCTGCGGCCGACCTCCTGGAAGATCAATGTTATGGTGCCCGCGGCCGCATCGTAGTCGGAAATCGTAAGCGGTATGCGCTCGCCCCGCTCACCGGTCCAGACGATCACGAACTGCCCCGGCTTTGCTGCCCTGGCGATAAGCGGCGCGTCGATCTCGAAAAGAGTCAATACGGGCGAGAGCCTTTCCTTGCGAACGATGGTGTTGCGCACCGACTCCGGCGTTATGTCCGCAAGCTTGCATTTCTCGCCGACTGTCTTACTGCACATGTTTCCTCCTGACGGGATGATCTTCGAAGGTTCGGAACCATTCAAACCCTCTAACCTTGCGACTGATCTTGCTGATAGGCGCGTATGATTTCCTTGCTGCGGGCGGCATATTGTTTGGGCACGACAACATCACCCCAATAGCCCTCGCCCATAGTCATCACGCCGTCCATCCACGCGACCTGGCGGGACTCCAGCACCGCCGGTATGTCCTCGCCGACAAGCAGTCCTCTGACTATGTTGGCGGTCACTTCGTCCGGCGCTCGAAAAACGACGACAATGTCTTCGCCCTGACCGTGTTCTTCTTCTGTTGTCATGCCGCACCCCGTCTCCGATATACCGTGTCGAGTAGGTCGCCCCTCCGATACGCCAGACCCCTTGTCCAGCAGGCAGCCGACGCATAAAACTTCAATCCGAGCCCGATCGGGTTCGCTCTTGCGCACGCCAAGCAGCCGTTATCATCAGCCGAATCGATATTGCTCGGCAAAGTATTTGCACTCACTCTCCAGCACGCATCCGCCGACGAGCTCAGGACGGCATTCAGGGTTGCGCGCGTGACACACGCGTCTGCCGTGCGCAACCACATTCACGTGAAACGAGTATATTCGTTGCGGCGGGATCATTGCCTGCAGCAGATCGTGGGCCGCATCCGCGCTGCACTTGCCTATCAGGCCGAGCCGCGTTGCGATCCTATGTACGTGCGTATCGACCGGCAGAACCGGTCTTCCCAGCGAAAACATCAACACGCACGCAGCCGTCTTTCGCCCGACGCCGTCGAACGCCAGCAGATGGTCTATTGCTTCAGAACTCGGCGTATCGGCGATCCAGTCGAGATCGAGGCGGCCCTGTTGTTCGAATATCTCTTGCAAGATTCGCCTGATCCGCGGCGCCTTGCGATTGGCAAGCCCGCCCGCGCGGATCGCGTCCGCGATATCCTCGACCCGCGCCTCCATCACGGTCTCCCACGCGCCAAAGCGCCGAGTAAGCTCACGGAACGCCTGGTCGCAATTGGACGCGGATGTATTCTGCGAGAGGATCGTGTAGATCAGTTCATCGAGGACGGGCCGGCCGCCGTCCCATTTCTTGCTGCCGTAGCACTCGTCCAGCAGATCGCAGACGCGCTCGATAACGCTCGTTTCCACTAACTCAATTATAGCACGGCAAACCCGATCAGGGAAGCTGTGCAGGCGAGAGGTGTGAGTTCAGTCTTGGGGGAGTGGCTTATCTTTTTCGGTGCTTCGGGATATCCGTTCCGCGCTGCTCCACTCATATCGCGAAAGACCAAATCTGCTCTTGCGCGTAACCAGATACTTGGGTCTTCGACCTCGCAATGCCGGTCCACGGCATGTGCTCGTCAATACTGAACACCTGCCCCTGCAGGCCTGAACGAACGCCCCGGTGTTGGGGGTTCAACTCCGGGGCGTTGGGGTCAGGCAGGGCGAGCCCTTTTTCTCGGGGTAGGTGTCAAGTTGCACCGGCTCTGTATATTTCTTCGAGCTCATTTCCCTCGGTGTTGGTTGGAGACGCATCGGCGTTCGCACGCGCTCTGGTGAGCGGTCCTGACACTGCTTTGTACTGCAACCCGTTCGCCTTGTCGGCAGGCTTGCCGTCGCCGTCAGGGCGCGCGTCTGCCGATTCATCTCCGCCCAACACAGGGCTCACCTCCGTTTCTGTCTTCGCATTATATGTATACCCTGATGCGTGCGTGTGAAACATTCGCGAAACGCGGGCAACAGGGAAGGGACAGTTGAGAGTCGAGGGCTGCGGGCTGCAAAAGCTGTGCCGGCGGCGGCTGCTTTGTCGGTCGGCCCAGCGTTCTACGGTTTCCGACCAGTCAGGCAAGCGCCGAACTCAGCCCTCGTGAACCTGAATAACTCTTGTTCTGCCGGCTTGACGGGATCTGACGTGAAGGAAAGGGGCTTTGGAAAGTATAACAACCTTCTCTGGAATAACATGCTTGAAGGGCTGCGGAATGGTTAGCGAAGTGATCCTGATAGGCAGCGACACGCTGGGCGGGTCGGACGAAAAGCTTGGAAAGCTTCTGATGTCGAACTTTCTGCGCCTGCTCGGCGAGCGGCCGGAGCTGCCTAGGTATATCATACTCTGGAATTGCGGCGTCAAGCTGGCGGCGGCAAACTCGGAGACGGTCGGGTTCCTGAAAGCACTGCAGGATCGGGGCGTGCAGATCATTTCCTGCCGCACGTGTCTTGAGTACTTCGGGCTGCAAGAGAGGGTGGCCGCGGGCGAGATCGACGGCATGGTGCGAATACAGGACGTGCTGACGAGCCACCGGGTTCTGACCGTATAGACTATCCGGGTGACGTTTCGGCGGACACCTCTGCCTACCTGCCGTCCCCGATCACCTCGCGGTTAGTTATGACTTGCATGCGGCAGAGCCGTGCTCAATTCCCCGCGCCGGACTTACCGGCGAGTTGCACTCAGAGATCATCGGCACAGCGCAAAGACGGCCGCTGCCGCAAAAGCGGCTGCCAACGCAGAGCGTACGGGCACTACCTTGAGCAGCCACCGACCACCTGAGTAGTTCGCGCCTTACGGCCGACGGCAAACCGAGCCGGCAAACGCCAACGGGAGATCCGCGACTTACCTGCCGCGGCAGGCAAGAGCGCGACCGCTCGCCCGCTGCACAACAACCGGTGACGTTAATTCGACGATAGCGAGTACCTGACGCCGCCTCTATAGGGAGTGCTGGTAAAGCAGATACGGCCGCCGGATATCCGCCCATCGCTCCTCGTCATTCGTCAGTCTCGCATCCAAGTCCGACGGTCCTGCCTCCGGCTCGTCCACCCACTCCCTCAGAAACGTGCCGCCGCTGAGAAGGTCGATCGCAAGCTTCTCGGTCTCATATTCGTAAGGCAGAGTGTGCCAGATCGGATAATCGGGCATTTGCGTTCGCAGCGCCTTTAGAAGCAGTGCGACCAGCCGATACGGCTTGAACTCCCAATGCCGGTAGGCATCGTTATCGGTGTGTATCTGCAGGCCGGAGCACAGCCTTCCTACGTGCTTCTGGAAGGTCGGCTCGAAGTGGCACGGACGGATACGGCACCCGCCCAGCCACTCCGTCGCCATCTCCCGCATGCGGTATAGTAATGCCTCGAAATCGACATCCGGCGCGCCGACGAGTTCCAGAGACGTGGTCGTCCCGCGCCCCTCGGACAGCGTCGTCCCCTCGATCAGCACAGTCCCTGCAAAGCACCTTGCCATATTCAGGCTCGACGCGTTCGGGCTGGGATTCACCCACGACAGCTCTCCGAGCGGCCAACCGAACCCCGGCCCCTCGCCAGGATCGTAGCCCTCCATCGCGACAATCCGCAGGTCAACATCGAGCTTGCGCAGATCCACCCACCACCGCGCGATCTCGCCGACGGTCATGCCGTGGCGCATGGCCATGGGTCCCGCGCCGATGAAGCTCTCCCAGCCGGGTTCAAGAATTGTGCCCTCGATGGGCCTGCCCGCCGGATTGGGTCTATCGAGCACCCAGATCGACTTACCCTTTTCGGCGCATGCCTCCAGCATATAGGTAAGCGTGGTGACAAACGTGTAGATGCGCGTGCCGACGTCCTGGAGATCGACGAGCAGCACGTCAAACGTCTCCATCATCGCGTCCGTCGGCCGCCTCACTTTGCCGTATAGGCTGAACACGGGGATGCCGTACCGCGGATCGACGTAGTCGTCGGACTCGATCATGTTGTCCTGCTTGTCGCCGAGCATCCCGTGCTGCGGCCCGAACGCCGCGCTGATCCGCACTTCGGGGCAAGCCATCAGCGCGTCCAGCGTGTGCCGGCACTCATGCGTCACCGACGCCGGATGCCCCAACAGCGCCACGCGCCGCCCGGCAAGCTTGCCGAGGAGTGTGGAATCATGCAGAAGTACATCGATACCCAGTCTCATAGTGGCTAACTTATGGGCCGACGCATGCAGTTCCTGCCACGAAGCCAGTCTTTCGCAGTCGGTTCGGTTCTGTGGAAATGGTTACCCCGTAGGCGTTGAGCAGCGCGGCGGCGCGTATCGAAGGGCCAGTGCGGAAACACGTCCCTTCGACAAGCTCAGCAAGTGCTTCGACAACGTGGCCGGCCCCGACCTACTCGACACTTACGGTGGCTCACTGACCGGAAAACAGAACAGACACGTATTCCGCCTTCGCGGCGTTATTTCAGCCAATGCTGCAAGAACAGCACGGCGTAGTAGTATGCCGCAGGGCCGGTGAACAGCAAGCTGTCGAATCTATCGAGTATCCCGCCGTGGCCGGGCACTATCGTGCCGAAGTCCTTGATGTCCAGCTCGCGCTTGATCGACGATTCCGACAAATCCCCCAACTGCGACAACACTCCAAAGATAAGTCCCAGCGCAAGCCCGTGGTACCACGCCAACTTGATCACCCAGCCCGCAAGGACCGCGACCACAATCGTCCCGACCAGCCCCGCAATCGCGCCTTCGACGGTCTTGTTCGGACTCAGCTTAGGCGCGATTTTGGTTCTGCCGAACGCGCGGCCGAAGAAATAGGCGCACGTGTCGCACGCCCATGTACTCACGAACGCCAGCATTACCAGGCACGCGCCCACCTCGGGATGATACGGTCCCACCTGCACTGTCGGCGGAGGCGGCGGTGTATGAAGAATGGAGTTGCTCGGTATCGGCCCCAGCACGACCCCACGCAGCACGACCAGATGCGAGATCAGCCAGCCGACATATATCGCGCCGAAGACCGTGGTGCCGACGTTGAGTATCGGCGCGCGCTCGGTGCGCAGCATCTCGACGCAGAACGACGCGATCAGCAGCAGCGTCAGAACCGTGGGGAATATCGCGCCGACCGTCGCGCCGTTGGAGTATCGAAACGTCGTGGCGGACACGACGAAGAACACAACCGCCGCGAGCCCCGCCCACTCCACGGGACGCGCGCCTACCCTGCGCACGCCCTTATAGAATTCGACCGCGCCCGCGACCGATACGACACCGATCGCGACCGCAAACGGCAGCCCGCCTGGAAAGAGGATCAAAAAGACGGCAAGGGGGATGCCCACTACCGCAGTCAGAATCCGCGCCAGCATGATCTGTCTGTCTCCTTGCTGCATCGGCATTATAGCACCCGGCCGGGCCTTGCGCAATGAGCCGCAGTGGTTTACAATCCAGTGGGGGCTAAGCATGACATCGGCCACGCTCGCCGTTTCCGCCGCAGTCATATCTGCGGCCTACTTCATCGGCGCCGTCACGGGTTACGGCGCTGCGATATTGGCACTGCCCGTCATCGTGTGGCTCACCGGCGACCTCAACACGAGCGTAATCGCGCTCCTGATCGTCGGTGAAGTGCAGGCCCTGCACGTCGGCTTTTTCAACGTTCGATACGCCCCTTGGCGCGAGCTCGGCCGGATGCTGATCTGTGCCGGGATCGGCCTGCCGATCGGCTACGCCTGCCGGCGCTATCTGCCTCAGACACCGCTGCTTGTGGCTATGGGGCTGATCCAGCTCGCGGGGGGCGTTTCGGGGCTGATGCCGGACGACCATAGGAACCCGCCGCATTGGCTGCTGAAGGCTTTATTGGTTGTCGGAGGCATCATACATGGCGCGTTCGCCTGCGGCGGAACGACGCTCGTCGTCTACGCCCAGCACGCGATCAAGCGAAAGGAGCAGTTCCGGGCAGCGCTCTTGTGCTGCTGGATCGTGCTCAATACGATACTCCTCGCGTGGGCCGCTGTCGGCCGGACTATCAAGGCCCCTGCGATGGAGCTCGCAGGCATCGCCCTGCCTTTCGTGCTGCTGGGAGGCTGGCTGGGCGAGCTTACGGCCCGGCGGATGGGGCAGCGCGTGTTCGCTCGAACGGCGGCTGCCCTGCTCGTGGCCGCGGGTCTCATCACGGTGGGAAGGGTGCTATAGGGAGGTCGATCGACTATGTCAAGAATCATCTTTGTGTTGTTGGCGACGCTGATGGCGCTTTCGGTAGGAGCGCAATGCGCGGGAAAGGAGACGATATTCGTGGAAACCCAAGAGCAGCGAGACAAGCGGATGGCGTGGTGGCGGGAAGCCAGGTTTGGGATGTTCATCCACTGGGGCATCTATTCGGTGCCTGCGGGCGTATGGGACGGCAAGGAGGTCCCAGGCATAGGCGAGTGGATAATGCATCATGCGAAGATACCCGTCGCCGAATACGCCAAATTGGCCGGCCGGTTCAACCCCGTGAAATTCGATGCGCAGGCATGGGTCAAACTTGCCAAAGAAGCGGGCATGAAGTACATCGTGATAACGTCGAAACACCACGACGGTTTCGCGATGTTTCGTTCGGCTGTAAGTCCTTTCAACATCTACGACGCCACGCCGTTCAAGCGCGATCCTCTCAAGGAACTCGCCGAGGCCTGCCGCAAGTATGACATCAAGCTCGGTTTCTACTATTCGCAGGCCCAGGACTGGCACCATCCGGGCGGGGCGGCGGCCGGCGGGCACTGGGACCCGGCTCAGGACGGCAGTATGGACGACTACATCCGCGACATCGCCGTGCCGCAGGTTAGGGAGATTCTTTCCAACTACGGCCCTGTGGCGATCATGTGGTGGGACACGCCCGTCGATATGACCAAAGAGCGCGCGGACATGTTTCTGCCGCTGCTCAAGCTCCAGCCCGGCATAATCGTCAACAACCGGCTCGGCTACTACGACGGCGACTTCGGCACCCCGGAACAGGAAATCCCTCCGGAGGCGCTGAGCACGGATTGGGAAACCTGCATGACCATCAACGACACCTGGGGCTACAAGTCCACCGACAACAACTGGAAATCGACCACCACGCTCGTGCGAAACCTGATCGACATCGTCTCCAAGGGCGGCAACTACCTGCTCAACGTCGGCCCGACCTCGCTCGGCGAGATCCCCGAACCCAGCGTTCAGCGCTTGAAGGAGATCGGGGCGTGGATGAAGGTCAACGGTGAGGCGATCTACGGGGCAGGCAAGGGGCCGTTTTCCAACGTCGGCTTCGACGGTAGGTGCACAGCCAAGGGCAATAAGCTCTATCTGTTCGTGTTCAACTGGCCCGACAACGGCGAGATTACTGTGCCGAATCTGCGCGCCGCGCCCATCTCGGCTCGATTCCTCGACGGCTCTCCCATCGAGGTCACCGAGCTGCCGGGCACCGAGGAGCGCACGGGCCTTGCCATATCGGCTCCCGAAAAGCCCGACCCGATCGCGACGGTGATCGAGCTTACCTACGCGGAAAAACCCACTCCTTAAGACGCGTCTCCGACGGCGACAAAGAGTATGTTCGTGGGCAGGTCAGCGGCAGGTCAGCGGCAGGTTCGCCGTTGTTATTCGGCGGCCGTCCGTGTTGGTGCGCGTTTGTGTTCGTCCGGGACATCTTGTCCCGGACGATTCCGAACGGCCAATACCGCACGCGGCGTGCCAAACACTCAGAACCCGTCAAAACTGGATATCCTGAAACGTCCTTGTCTCTGCGGACTGTTTGGCCTTCAGGCACATCAGGGCGCTCAGGATGCCGGCATCCAGCGGCGCAACGGACTCGGCCTGGCCGCGCATGACCCGAACGAAATTGTCGGCAAGCACCGTATCGCCGCCGCCGTGTGACGCGCCTGCGGTCCTGGTGTTGTAGGTCTCCACCCGCGGCACGTGGTGCATGTGGACCTTGAGTTCATCGGTATACCAATCGAACTCCAGCGTTCCCTTGTAGCCGAACAGCGTCGCGCCGCGCTTGCCGGCGGTCTTGCGGGCGAAGAAGTTCTGCGAATAGCAGGCGTGCATGCCGGTTTCGTATTCTATGATCGCACTGCCGGAGTCCTCGTTTCCCGTATCGACCGCGAACCCGCACATCAGCCCCGACGGCTGCACGCGCGGGGTTTCGCACTTGGTGAAGTATGCATGGAATGGACTTTCGAGGCAGGTATCCTGTTCGTCGCAGTCGTCGCATCGCAGCCCGGCAGGATGATCGCCCTTGTATACCTGCTTGGACTTCATCGCGCAGATTCTGACCGGTTTGTAGCCGAGTATATGGTTGATGTAGTCGAAATCGTGAGTGGCCTTTTGGAGGAACAGCCCCTGGGTCTCGTTTTCGTCGCGATACCAGCCCTGATAGTAGCACGCGCCGTAGGGAACGTTGTTCCACGCCTGCACATGCTCCACCGTTCCGATCTTGCCGGAATCAACGATCTCCTTGGCGAGTCTCACCAGCGGCGTGACTCGAAGCGGGAACGAGACCACCACTTCGCTCGAACTTCTCTCGCCCGCCGCTTTGAGCGCGAGCAGGTCCGCCATGTTTGTGGCAACCGGTTTCTCAAGAAACAGAGGCAGGTTCCGCTCCAGCACCTTGATCGCCATTCTTGCGTGCAGGGAGCATCGCGTGCCGATCAGCACTCCATCGAGCTTCTCCTTATCCAGCATCTCATCCGGATCTGTGTAGAACGCCACGTTCGCCGCGGCCTCGCCGAGCTGCTGCTTGATCTCGTCGTTCCGAACATCGGTGATAGCAACCACCTGTGTCCCCGCGTTAAGCCTGTCTATGATTCCGAGCACGCCGCGCGCCCTGCCGCCGTATCCGATCACACCAATTCGCATCGTTGGGTAACCTCCCATTACTGCTCAACTCTATCTCTACCGCAGGGCGATGTCAAGAGGGCGCTGGGGTGCATATCAGTTCAGTCTTGCGGAAGCATGCGACCCGGACGCACATCATCCTGAACTTGATTCACGACCCATCGTGCCAACGCACTGGTGCGCAATCGAGTTCATCATGACGAGATTCCCGCAAGACCGAACAGAGAGGAATTGTGGAAGCCGTTTGACAGCCTCCGATGAGCTTGTTAGCATGGGCCAATGCAAGCTGGACGCATTCTCTACCTGGGAGCAATCATATTGCTGATCACATCCTCGGCATACTCCCAATCGTTTCTGAAGGCCAGGCGGATAGTATATGTGGACGAAGTGTGGACCGGCGCGCGGACGATGTGTCCCATAATTACGCGCGGCGACACGCAATATGTGGGGTACTACGACTCCAGGGGACAGATGACCATCGCCTCGAGGAAACTCGACACGGACGATTGGACTCGTGCAAAGCTCGACGACTTCGTTAGGTGGGACAGTCACAACTTCATAAGCATCGGCATCGACTCGGACGGCTACATTCATGTCTCTGGCAACATGCACGTCAGACCGCTGAGATACTATCGCAGCACCAGGCCGGGCGATGTGAGCTCCATCGAGCCGATCCACAAGATGGTTGGCGAGCAGGAGAGCAAGGTCACATATCCATACTTCTTCAACGGCGCAAACGGCGAGCTGTACTTTATGTATCGCGACGGCTCGAGCGGCCAGGGCGACAGCCTGATCAACCGTTACGACACGAAGACGCAAACATGGTCGCGCGTCGCCGGCAAGCCGCTGCTCGACGGAGAAGGTCTGATGAACGCTTACGAGTCCTGGCCTGTGCGCGACAGCCGGGGCGTCTACCACATGGCGTGGGTCTGGAGGGACACCGGCGATATCCTAACCAACCACGACCTTTCCTACGCCCGCACGGTTGCCGGCGATCTTTCGAGTTGGTGCAGGAGCGATATGACGCCCATTGCGCTTCCCATTACCATATCGACCGGCGAGATCATCGATGCGGTCCCCATCAAGTCAGGGCTGCGCAACAGCGTCGCGCAGATAACCTTCGACGCGCAGGACCGCCCGATGGTCACCTACGTCAAGTATCATCCTGTGGGCCGCAAGTGGACCCAGATCTACGTTATGCGCCTCGAGCAATCCGGCTGGAAGCGCTACCAGACGACCAACTGGACGGATGTGGACGAATGGAGCGGCGGCGGGACGATCGGGGCCAGGATTCGCTTCGGCGGCGTGGCGCCATACAAGGACAGAATGTATCAAGCCTATGTCAACGAGTACCAGTCGCCGCGCATGCAGATCCGTTTCCTCGATGCCAAGACCCTCCACGCGATCAGCGACCCCGTGCCGTTGTATCCCGCGGAGCTTGATACCCTGCCGGCGAACGAGGCCGCGGACTGGAGCATCAACTGGGCGAACGGGGATCTCCGCTGCTGGGCAAGCCTCGACATGAAGACTCTCGAAGAAAAGGGCTCGATCTGGGTGCTGCACTGGAAGACCATGCGCCCCAACCGCGACCAACCTCGCGCCGTCACCCCACCCCCCGCGCGAATGGAGGCCATCGAGTTCACGAAGGGAACTCCGTAGGCCCTGAGCGGCGAGGCACGAGCCTATCGAAGGGCGGCCGGCGGTGCGACGGCAAGGCGGTGCCTCGGCGGCATTCGCTGAGAGCACTGGAGCTGCGTTTTGGGGCGCGGGTTCACCTTGACACCCCCCTCGCGCCGCCCTAACATGGATATGTAACCGAATATGCGACACATCCAGGGCTTTGGCACCACCCGTCCTTTGCGCCAAAGTCCTTTAGGGCTATGTACCGGCCCACGACCATGCTCGAAAAGCTTTTGCAACTCCACAAGGATTTCCCGAAGACCCGCGAGGTGCTCGGCTCGCTGGCAGACGGCGCGCGTCTCGTTCAGATCGAAGGCCTTGCCGCCGCCGCAAAGGGCTGGATGCTGGCGGGATTGTTCGCCGAGACCAACAGGACGATGCTCGTCGTCACCTACACCTACGAACAAGCCGAGCGCATCGCAGAGGACATTCCGTTCTACGGCATCCCGCGCGAGCAAGTGGTCTTCTACCCGCCGTCGGATTCGCTCATCTACGAGGAGGGAGCGCCCGACTTCGGCATCATCGGTGAGCGTTTGGGCGCGCTTCATGCACTGGCGAGCGGGCGGACGGTGATCGTCGTCGCGCCCATCAACGCCGTACTGCGCCGCACGATGCCGAAGGCCACACTCCTTGGCGCCTCCCTTACCCTCAAGGTCGGCGATTCCATCGACCTCGACGACTTGGTGCTTCGGCTCGTCAAGATGGGCTACGAGCGGACCGACATCGTCGATCGCCACGGCGAGTTTTGCCGCCGGGGAGGCATCATCGATGTCTACGCATCCAGCGGGGACGCCGTGCCTACACGTAACTCGAAAGCGCGCTCCGGCATGGATTACGAGGACTATCCCCTCCGCATCGAGCTTTTCGGCGATGAGATCGAATCCATTCGTCGCTTCGATCCCGCCACCCAGCGTTCGATCGACAGGATCGACTCCGCCCTTCTGCTGCCTGCGCGAGAGGTCCTCATGACCGAGGAGTCCGCCGCCGAGGCAGCCGGCCGTATACGCAGGGAGCTGTCGGGGCAGATAGAGGGGCTGAGTGTCGACCGCGGCGGGACTTCGACGGCGCCCGATCACGACGCCGCGAAGCGCGTTTCCGATAAGGTCGAAGACGACATCACCCGCATCGAAAACCTCGCCTACTTCGACCAGATCGAATTCTACCTGCCATATCTGCATCCCGAGGAAGTCTCCGTCTTCGACTTTCTTGCGCCGGAAGCGATCATCGTCCTTGACGAGCCCATGCAGATCAAGTCTCATTGGGAGCAGCACGAGGAGAAGATGGTCGAGACGCTCATCAACCGCGCGGGCCGCGGCTTGCTTCTCGCAACCCAGAAGCGGCAACATGTGCCGTTTGAGTCCACGATCAAGCGCGCGCTGGCCGCCCATCAGGCGCTGAACCTTACGCTTCTTCCGCGACCGGTATCCTGGGCACGCGCCGACGCGGCCGTTCAAATCGAATCCCGCCCGATGGACTCCTTCGGCGGGCGCATCGAAGCCGCTGCCGACCAAATGAGGACCTGGCTTGCAAACGAACAGAGAGTCGTCATCGCCACCAACCAGTCCGCACGCATGTTGGAGATACTGTCTGAATTCGCCATCCCCGCGCAGCAGTTGGAAGACTCCGCACTCTTTACTTGTGACTCTCCACCGTCCGCGGCATTCGTTGCTCACGCGGCCCTGCGATCCGGCTACAGACTGCCGGAGGGTAGTCTGGCTGTTCTTACCGACTCCGAGCTCTTCGGCGAGCAGCGCTTGCACCGCCCCCGGCGCACGTCGCACGAGGGCATTCCGATTTCGTCGGTCCTCGATCTTAAGGAAGGCGACTACGTTGTCCACGTCAACCACGGCATCGGCGTCTATCGAGGGATAACGAAGCTTACCACGCACGGCGTCGAGCGCGAGTATCTTTTGCTGGAATACGCCGCCGGCGACAAGCTGTATGTGCCGTCTGATCAGATCGACCGCGTGCAGCGCTATATCGGGGGCGAGGGCACGCCCCCCACGGTTCATCGCCTCGGCGGCAGCGAATGGTATCGCACAACCGCCAGGGTCAAGAAAGCCGTCCAGGAGATGGCTCGCGAGCTTATCGAGCTGTATGCGTGGCGGCAGGCGCTCGGCGGTTACGCCTACTCGCCGGATACGCCCTGGCAGCAGGAACTCGAGTCGTCTTTTCCTTTCAACGAGACCCCCGACCAGCTCGACGCCATCTACGACGTCAAGCGTGATCTCGAGCAGCCCAAGCCGATGGACCGCCTCATCTGCGGCGATGTCGGCTACGGTAAGACCGAGGTCGCCATCCGCGCCGCGTTCAAGGTCGTCAATGACGGCAAGCAGGTTGCGGTGTTGTGTCCCACCACGGTTCTGGCCCAGCAGCACTTCAACACCTTCACCGAGCGCCTTGCGGCATTTCCCATTACAATCGAGGTGCTTTCGCGCTTCCGCACGGCCAAAGAACAAAAGGAGGTCGTGGAGGGGCTTAAGTTCGGCACGATCGACATCGTCATCGGCACGCATCGCCTGCTCTCGAAGGACGTCGAGTTCAAGGATTTGGGGCTTTTGGTGATCGACGAGGAGCAGCGCTTCGGCGTGCGGCACAAGGAAAAGATCAAGCAGCTTCGCAAGTCGGTTGACGCGCTCACCATGACCGCCACGCCCATCCCGCGCACGCTGCACATGTCGCTTGCCGGAATTCGAGACATGTCGATAATCAACGACCCGCCCGAGGGCCGCATGCCGATCCGGACGGTTGTGATGGAGGCCGAATCGCACGTCGTCCGCGACGCGGTTGTCCGAGAACTCGACCGCGGCGGCCAGGTCTTTTTCGTCCACAACCGGGTGGAAAACATCGGTCATGTCGCCGATCAGGTGCAAAAGCTCGTGCCCTATGCGCGCGTCGACGTCGCCCACGGCCAGATGCCTGAAAGCGAGCTGGAGCGGGTGATGATGGATTTTTACGAGCACAAGTTCGACATTCTGGTGTGCACCACGATCATCGAGAGCGGCCTGGACATCCCCAATGCGAACACCATCATCATCAATGACGCCGACAAGCTCGGCCTCGCACAGCTTTATCAGTTGAGAGGTCGGGTGGGCAGGTCTGACAGGCAGGCCTATGCGTATCTGCTTTACCGGCCGGACAAGATGCTTTCCGAGGTAGCGGAGAAGCGACTCGATGCGATCCGTGAGTTTACGGATCTGGGCAGCGGCTATCGGATCGCGCTGAGAGACCTCGAAATTCGGGGCGCCGGCAACTTGTTGGGTCCGGAGCAGTCGGGCCAGATGGCGGCGGTGGGCTTCGATCTGTATTGCCAGTTGCTTTCCAGGGCAGTTGCGGAGCTGAAAGGTGAGGAAATCGAGGAAGTCGAGCTTCCGCCGGTCGAGCTGCCCATCGACGCCTACATCCCGCGCGATTACATGGCCAACGAGGCGCATCGCATTCTGTTCTACAAGAAAATGGCCGCGGCTAAGTCTCGCGACGACGTACAGGCGGTGCAGGATGAGCTGGAGGACCGATTCGGCGACCCGCCGCGGCCGGTCTGGAACATGCTCGCCATTATTCGCCTGAGGCTGCGCTGCCACGAGCTCGGCATCGAGTCCATTACTACGTTCAGGAACCAGATCCAGGTCAAGTTCGGCCAGGGCGTGCGGCTCTCTCCGGAACTTTGCAGCGAGCTGATGAAAACCCACCGCCGCCACTGGTTCGCGCCCGACAAACTGGCCATCAACCCCTCTACGCCGCGGATCATCTCCGAGGTCGAGGATATGATCGAAGTGCTGGCAGCGGCGTTTAGAAGGATGGGGGCGAAGGTTGGGTAGCCAACGACCGCCGCAGCCGGCGAGGTCGTTTGCCGTTCGTCGGGCGCGGGTGTATCGACGCATGAAATTGCCGCGGGACGCGAAGGTGACGGCGGCGCGGCGGATGAAGCATTACTTACAGCGAGGTCGGCCGCGCGCGGCGCCGGAACCGACCGCCGCAACCTCGAAATGACGGATAGGGCCAATGATTCACTTGATCGCAACGATAGCCATTCTGGCTGCGGCAATCTGCTCTTGCAGGAGCGACAGCACCATGAGGATCGTCCCAACCAACCCACTCGTGAAAGTCCTGCGCACATCCGTGCCGACCGCGGACGGATCGGAGCTTCGCGTCGACGGCGCGCGAGGCGAGACCGTAAGCGCACAGGCCGTGGTGATACCCGGCGACTCACCGGACACCGTCACCCCGCGTATGTCCATCCTGCGTTCACCTGACGGCAAGGCGACCGTTCTGCCGAAGTGCGTCCGTCTCCAGTGGGAGCGCTACATTGACCTTTCGGTCAACACCACTGATATCCCACTCGACGACCTCGTCGGAAAGGCGCCCGTCAGCGTTCCCGATCCGTTTTGGGAGGATGCCGAGCGTCCCATAGAGCCGAAGTCGGTGCAGCCGTTGTGGATCGAGATCGACATTCCCCCTGACGCAAGGCCCGGCGAGTATCGTGGGGAGCTGACCGTATCCGGCGCCAGGGGGCGCTGCAGCCTGCCCGTCATTTTGCGCGTGCGCGACTTCGACATGCCTGCCGAAAGACATCAGCGGATGTTTGAATGGTGGCATTTTCCCGGCCGCGGGTTCGAGAGCCTGAAGCCCAATTCCCAGGCCTACTGGAAACTTCTGGAGCAGATGTGCGAGCTGGTCAAGAGGCACCGTCAGACGGACGTGCGCATTTCGTGGGCTTCCGTTTGGCTCACCGAGGACGGCTGCGACACGTCGTTTTTTGAAAAGTTCACCGAAACCGCATTCAAATCGGGCATGCAGGCCATCCACCTGACCTCCCTTGGAAAGCACACGAAGTCCCAACTCAAGCCCGACAGCCGCGTGATACCCATTGAGGACAACTTCCGCCGGCTCGCGGCGGTTCAGGAAGTGATCGTCAGGCGCGGCTGGAAAGGTCGAGTTTTCACCAGCCTCGCCGACGAGCCCTTCATCTACCATGAGGAGTCCTACAAACAGCTTCTTGCGCGGGTCCGCGAAATCGCGCCGGACATCGGCGTGATCGAGGCGATCGAGACCGAGGATGTCGGCGACCTGGATATCTACGTGCCGAAGCTGTCGCATCTCAACCTCTGGTGGCCGCGTTTCGAGCAGCTCAAGGGCGAGGGAAAGACGGTCTGGTTCTACATCTGCAACTACCCGCGGGGCCGCTACCCGAACCGATTCCTAGACCAGCAGCTCATTGCCGCACGCGAGCTGCACTGGATCAGCTATCTCTACGGCCTCGACGGCTTCCTGCACTGGGGCTTCAACTCGTTTCCGCCGGACGTCGACCCCTACAGCGAGAAAGGCGTTACTCGCTCGAATCTGCCGCCGGGCGATTCGGCGGTGGCGTATCCCGGCCGCGACGGTTGGCTCGGTTCGCTGCGCCTCAGCACCATGCGCGACGGCCTCCAGGACTACGAATACCTCTGGACGCTCGAAGACCGCCTCAGGGAACTCAAGAAACGCGTCGGCGAGGACGCCTCGTGGCTCGACCCACGCCAACGCCCGTTGGAGCTGTGCCGCCGCGTAGTCCAGTCGTTTTATGATCACACGCGTGACCCCAACGTCCTTCTCGACACGCGTCTTGCTATTGCCGACGAGATTGAAGCCCTAGGCAGATCGCCGATGCTTTATGTGCAGACATCCCCGCCCGAGGGCACTATCACCCCCGTTGGGCCGATCATGATAAACGTCCGCGGAGTTGCCACCCCCGGAGCTACGATCACCATCAACGACCAGCCCGTGATCGCCGACAACATCACCAAGTCCGGCTGTTTTATAGGGGCGGTGTTCATCGACGCCGCGAGACCCGAAATCGTGGTCACGGCGGAATCCAACGGCGTCAAACTCACCGCGAGGCGGAGGTTTGTGGTGGTCGAGTAGCGGCCGGGGCTCGCACTGCGGCGGGGCGAGGACATATTCCAGGCTCAAGCCGTTCTTGCGAGACTGTTCAGTCTTCTGGGAATGTCCACCCCGCTAGCCCTAGGTGCGAAGCGTATCGAAGGGCGGTTCAGGCCCCACCGCGCTTCGATACGACCTTCGTTGGCGGTCTACTCAGCGCTAGCAGAGTTCTGTCCTGCAAGACTGAACGGACACGTTCTTGCTTGGGCTTATCCTTGGCCGGTTTGCCGGCCGTATACTCTGGGTGCTGCTGTCGCGTCCGTTTCACCTTACCAGCCCCGCAATACCGTCAAGCCGACAGGGCGGTCGCCTCACCGCGTAAGCCGGATCAGGTTTTTTTCCGGGGTATTCGAGGCGCGGCGGGAGGTGGATCATGTCAAACTGAGCCGTTAAACTCAGTTCAGTCATCCGCTAGTCGCCACGCCGGCAGCCCTGAGCAGGCGGCGGCCGCCGCCGTATCGCAAGGACCGGCATCGTTCGACAACCTCAGCGTGCTCTCCACGTGCTTCGACACGGCGCATCGTTCGCATCCTTCGACAAGGTCAGGATGCTCAGGGCGCACCTACTTAGCACTCACGGTTCTCTGGGGCCGGAGAACTGAGCAGGCACAAACGGACGCGGCTGGTTGTCTTGCCCGGCGATATGCTATACAATATGGTCTCGGAGGTCAGCCGACTATGCAACCTATCCTGCTCATCGCAATCATCGCACTCCTACTCTCTCAAGCATCGGCCTGGGCGTCCGATGATGATTTCTTCCCGATCATGCCCTGGGACGGTCTGCGCGGCTGGGACGTTCAGGTCAACGGCTTCGATGACCCGCTGGAAAGCGTTGCCGCGTGCGATTTCACGGTCGCCGGCTTCGTGCAGCCGGAGCAGCTAAAGACCTGCGAGCGGCTCGGCCTGAAGGCAATCATATCGCGTCCGGCAAGCCCGACGCCGGGTTACACCAAGTGGTACGGCGATACCGACGAGCAGCTCGACGCAGCGATCAAACAGCGCGTCGAAGCGGCAAGCGGCAGCAGCGCCGTGATGGGCTATTTCGTCGTGGACGAGCCGAATGTCAGCAAGTTCCCCGAGCTGGCAAAGGTCGTCGCGGCCATCCGCAAATACGCGCCCGGCAAGCTTGCCTACATCAACCTGTTTCCCGGCTACGCCACCATCGGCTCGCCCAACAAGTCGCAACTCGGCACGGAAAGCTACCCGGAGTATCTCGAGCGCTTCGCGACCGAGGTCAAGCCGGACATCATCAGCTACGACAACTACAAGATCATGACCTCGGACAACCTCGCCGACCTCAAGTCCGGCTCGTCGTTCTTTTACGACCTGGTCGAGGTGCGCAAGGCGGCCCAGGCGCACGGCGTGCCGTTCTGGAACGTCGTCTGTTCCAACCAGATCAGGCCATGGACGACCATCCCTTCACCCGCGAACATGCTGCTGCAAGCCTATGCCACGCTCGCCGCGGGCGGACGGGGGCTGGCCTGGTATACCTACTACCAGCGCGGTTACCACTACGCGCCTATCGATAACGACGGCAACCGCACCGCTACCTGGTTCTACCTCCAGATGGTCAATCGCCAGGTAAGGGTTCTGGGTCCTATAATGAACCGTCTCAAGTCCACCGGCGTCTTCTTTACCGAACCGCCGGCGGAGGGTCTTGCCAGGCTGCCGGGCAGGCTCGTGACCGGCATTGACTCCAAAGTCTCAATCAAGGGCTTCAGCGATCACAAGCCTCCCATAATGGTCGGCGAGTTCGAGGGCAAGGACGGCGACTACGTGATGCTGGTCAACATCGATCTCGCCCATTCCGCGAATGTCACCCTGCACACGGCCAAGAATTACGCGTCCAAGCTGGTCATCTCCGCCGTGGACGGGCACGCGGCGCCGATCGACGAGGAAAACGGCCACTGGCTCGTCCCGGGCGCCGGGGTGCTGATCGCACTCAAAGAGAAGTAGCTTCAGTGTTCGTCTGTGTTCGTTCTCTCTAACAGAACACGGATTGCACGGATTTCCACGGTGGAGCCCCTGTTCCGAATTCGCCGCGCGCTGTGCTAGACTACCTGTGCTAGGAGACCGGTCTCTTGTCACTACGAATAGTTGCTATAGCCGACACCCATTACGCCGCCGGTTCACTGGAACTGTGCGGCGCAAGGCGCTCGGCCATCGCCGACATACTGCTGCTTCGGGCGGTGCGCCGCGTCAATCGGTTCATCAAGCCCGACCTTACCGTGGTGCTCGGCGATCTGGTCGACGACGGCTCGCGCGACGGCCTCGAACGCCTCAAGCCGATAATCGACCTGCTCGACAGTCCTTGCATCATTATCCCCGGCAACCACGACGGCGACCTCGACACATTCTACAGCGTCTACCCGCACCCGCCGGAGTGCCTCGACATCAAAGGAGTTCGCGTCGTCACCTTCGTGGATCGCGAGGAGCCGGGCTACAATGCGCGCCGCTCGAAGGCCGACGTGGCGCGCATGGGTCGCGCCCGCTCCGGCCACGACGGCCCGATCCTATCACTGCAGCACGTGCCGCTGTTTCCGCCCGGCGCAAGTGCAAGTCCTTACGGCTATACAAACGCCCCCGCGGTCTGGTCTGCCTTCGCGCGCAATAATTTCACCCTCGCCCTCAGCGGTCACTGGCATGCCGGAGACGATCTTGCTCAGCGAGGCGCGGTCATCGTCCCCGCCTTGTGCGAGGCGCCGTTTGCGTTCATGGAGATTACAATCGAGGGCGACCGCGTCGAGACCCGTCGGCATGAACTTGCCCTGCCCCGCGACCTGCAACTGATCGACTGCCACGTTCACACGCAGTTTGCCTACTGCAGCGAAAACATGGACATGACCGTCGCGCTGGGCCTCGCGCGCGAATACGGCCTTGCCGGAATCTCTCTTACCGAACACTCCGGCCAGCTCTATTTCGACGCCGACACGTTCTGGGGCGCGTCGTTCTTGCGCGACGGAATCGAAACCCGGCACGGCCGCAGCAATCGCATGCCCGCGTTTCTTGACCAGGCGGGCCGGCAGCGTCCGCCGGCGCTGATCGGTCTGGAGATCGACTGCGACGATTGCGGCCGCCCCGTGGTCCGCGCCGAAGATATGGCCCGCGTGGATGTCCGCATCGGCGCGATTCACTGGCTGCAGGAGCTGCGAAAGCCGGAGCCGGACTATGACGCCGCTGCCGAGGAAATGCTTGGCAGACTGTCGAAATTTCTGTCGAGCGGGATTCGGATTCTTGCGCACCCGTTGCGCCTCTTTCGCGGATGTCCGGACCACATGCCGCCGGGTTTGATCCCGCGTTTGACGGATATACTGCGCGAGCACGGCGTCGCCGCTGAAATCAATTTCCATAACCAGGAGACGCAGCCGGAGTTTGTGCGGGCGTGCATCGAGTCCGGTGTGAAGATGGCGTTCGGCAGCGACGCGCACAATCTTTGCGAGATCGGCGAGTTCTATCCGCATCTTGAACTGATGCGGCGGTGCGGCCTCACCGCCGCAGATCTCAAACGCGCACTGCTTCCGGATTTCGAGGGAGTTCGATGGTGACCGGACTGCCCACGCTCGACAAAAAGTAATAGACCAGGGATGCCGCACAGCCCAACTGCCGAAAGATACATACCCGTAAGCACTGAGCGACGCAGCGGATCGAAGGGCGCGGTCATACCACAGGAGTCTGAATGCAAACAACCAAACTCGGAAGAACCGACCTGATCGTAAGCCAAACCGCCTTCGGCGCGCTGCCCATCCAGCGGACCGAAATGGAAGAGGCCGCCCGCATCCTTCGCGCCGCGTTCGACGGCGGCATCAACTTCTTCGATACCGCCCGCGCCTACACCGACAGCGAGGCCAAGATGGGCCGCGCCCTTGCCGGCGTTCGAAGCTCCATAGTCATCGCGACCAAGACCACCGCCAGGACCAGATCCGGCGTGATCGAGGACATCGAGACCAGCCTGCGCGAGCTTCGCACCGACCATGTCGACCTGCTGCAGTTGCACAACCCAAAGGTTCTGCCCGACCCGGCCGATCCCGAATCATCGTATGCCGGCCTGATCGAAGCGCGCGAGAGGGGCTTGACTCGTTTTATCGGCATCACCAGCCACGTCCGCGAGCGCGCCGTCGCCGCGATCGACTCCGGCCTCTACGATACGCTGCAATATCCTATGTGTTACATCTCCGCGCCGGAGGATATTGCGGTCATCGACCTGTGCCGCAAGGTCGGCGTTGGCTTCATCGCGATGAAACCGCTCGCCGGCGGTCTTCTCACCCGACTCCGCCCCGCGTTCGCGTTCTTCGGACAATACGACAACGCGGTCCCGATTTGGGGCGTGCAGCATATGTCCGAGCTTGTCGAACTCCTCGCATTTGCCGCCGATCCGCCTGCGCTTGACGACGAGACACGCGCGATCATCGAGCGGGATAGAGTGGATCTGGCCGACGATTTCTGCCGCGCCTGCGGCTACTGCATGCCGTGCCCGCAGGGCATCAACATTCCCATGGCCTCGCGAATGAACCTGCTTCTGCTGCGAATGCCCTACGAGCAGTTCCTCACCGAGAGATGGCGCGAGCAGATGCGGCTCATAGAGAGCTGCACGGACTGCGGTCAATGCCGTGAGAAATGCCCCTACGGCCTAAATCCCCCCGCTCTGCTGCGCAAGTCGCTGGAATTCTACGAGGCGTTCTTCGACAAGCACGCCCGTCAGGACTGACTCAGCGGCCGACAAGCACTTCAATCGGTCGGACACACACTCCGCCGCCGAACCCGACATCTTGTCGGTGATGCTTGGGGCGGTCGTGGCCCGGTCTTCCGCTCGACTGCGCAGGTCAAAGTCCGCAAAGATACCTGCGATGTGCGCCTATTTGCCGGCGTACGGGATAGACCCAGCCCGGCTTTTGTGCTAATCTCATGGGGATACAATGCAAAAGGCAGGCTTCACTATATGAGCGAGATGTTCAGACTGCCGGTCCAGCCGCGCCCGCCGATCGAAATTGCGCGAGCCCTCGAGTCCGGCTCGCCTGAGATCGATAAATACCTCGGGGTTGAGATCTACGCCAACACCGACCCGGATTACCTCGCCCGCCAGCGCAGACGCCTCGCGGAGACGGCCAGGCTTCATGCGGAGCGCGTCGGCGATAAACCCAGCTTTCTGATCCGCGCGCCGGGCAGGCTGAACGCATTTCTCGAATACCTCGACATGTGCGCTGGCGACCACATGTCCACCACCATAGACGGCGACATACCCGTCGCGCTCACGCCGCGCGACGACGACATAATCAGCGCGGTAAACGTCAGTCCGCTATTTGCCGCCGCTGATGTATCGATCAAGGCCGAGTTCGAGGCATTCGCGAGTGCGCCGTGGGCCGAACACGCCGCCCAACACGAGGACAACTGGGACAACCGTTCGCTAGTCTACCCGCACTACGGCCGTCCGCAGGGCAACTGGCTCAACTACGTTCTGAGTCCGTATATGCGCTTTCTGTGGGACGATCCGAGGTTTCCGATCCGAGGCGCGGATATGACATTCGGTCGCGCCACGGCCCCGTTTCGCGCGGGCACGAGTTCGTCATCGGCGATAGTGGTGCTGTCGTTTCTCGCGATGTATCTTTGCAATCGCGACAAGCTTCCGCAGTGGACCATCCAGCAGGTGTGCAAGATGCTCGGCGAGGCTGAATGGTATGTGGGGACGCACGGCGGCGCGAACGATCAAATGACGATCCTTCGCAATCCCGTCAACAGCGTAGTCTACAATCGTCACTCTCGGCCCGACCTCGAGGCGACGCCGCTTCCGTTTCTGCGCGGCGTACACGTCGTTCTTGCCAACTCCCTATGGGAAGTCAACAAGACGCTCGGAGGCAACCAGAGCTTCAATATGCGCAAGGGCTGGATGCAGATGGGCGACGAACTTGCCAGGCTGGTCATTGCCACCGTGCGGGACGCGCAAAGGCACCATCCTGAGCTTACTTCGACGCCGGGCTGGCTGAGCCGCCTAGTCACGGGAAAATTCGGCTGGAAGACTGGCTCCGAACTACCGCTTCTGGAGAACAATGCCGAGCTTTGGGAGCGAATCGAGGCCAACTACTGCAAATTCGGCAGCCTTCACGCGGGAATCCTCGGCATATCCGATGACGCCATCCGCGAGTTTCTGCTGCTCTTGCCGGTCAAGATCACACCCAGCGAGGCCGGCGCCATCTTCGGCAAGGACGCCGAAACCATCGAGCGAATCTACACCCGCCCGCGACGCGAGATCGGCGGCTATCACATCCGCACCACCGCCCGGTTTTTCCATAAGGAAAACATCATCGGCCGCGAGCTGGAGCGGATATTCCTGGAAGCCGAGA
>Ga0272448_1002212_pt1 | contig 24823 bp, 17 predicted proteins | sample YNPCB0191_FD_202220 | JGI IMG/M metagenome (GOLD analysis project Ga0272448, IMG submission 202220) | Hot spring sediment microbial communities from Yellowstone National Park, WY, United States - YNP-CB-019-1 | ecosystem: Environmental > Aquatic > Thermal springs > Hot (42-90C) > Sediment... | reverse complement strand
GGTAAGTGCATCCGGCAAGCCGCGAGGCGAGGTCGGCGAATCGCTCGCGGTGATAGGCGGGCGGGGTGATGGTAGAGATCAAGATCGGATCATAGCGCCACAGCACTGTCTCCGGCCCGAACCGGCGTGCCAGCTCCTGAGCGGTCGACACCATTTCGTCCGCAGACGGGACGTTGGGCTCGAATATGTTCGGCAGACCGGTGATGGTAAAGTGAAAGAGAAAGCGGTAGCCGCAGCGGTGGAGCGCGGGCAGATGCGGCAACAGCGGCCGGTAATCCTTGCTCCAGAAGACGATCGCCGAAACGTCGGTTGGCGCAAGCGAGATTTCCAGCTCGCGGCCGCCGAATGGGCTTCGCCATCTGACGAACCCCTCGCTGATTCGCTGCAGGAACCAATCCGTGTGGTAGGCGGGTATGTCCGTTCTTCTGCTGGCGGAGATGATCTTCACAACCCTAAGCTAGCACAAAGCTCGTGACGGAGCAAGCGTCCAAGGTTATAATGAGTGGGGGTATAGACAACTGGTCACCGACAATCTCATCTCGTTTTCGCTGGCGCTGTATAGCCAATGGTTCTACTATAAGCCTTCGCGGTGTTTGTTCGACGCGGGGGAGGGCGTTGCCACAACTCTGGCTAAGAAAGTATTCGCGATCCGGCACGTGTTCATCTCGCACGGTCACGAGGACCACATCGCCGGAATCGCCAATCTCGTCAACGTTCGCAACATCGCGCCGGGCGATCGTGACAAGCCCCTGACGATCTACTATCCTCGCCACGATCGATGGGTCAACGAGTTGCTTGCCTATATCGAGCGCAAGCAGTCCGGGCTGCTTAGGTATCCTCTCTACGCCCAGCCGCTCGACGCAGGCGATCAGGTTGAACTCACGGACATGCGCAGACCCACCCGCGTGACCGCCTTTCCGGTGAAGCATATCGCGGGACAGCTCAGCCTCGGCTACGAGATCGAGGAAGAACGAAAGATCATTGATCCGGCAGACCACCCTTCATCCCGCCTTGGCAAGGAGGGAAGTGAGGGGAGTGTGTGCAGGTATCATCCGGTTTTCTTATACACAGGCGACGGCTACGACGTGCGGTACTCGCCCTATGGCAGGGCGGATGTGGCGATACACGAGGCCACGTTCTTGAGCCGCGATGCCGCCAAGGCGGACGCGTGGGAGACGGCGCGGCATTCGACAGTGCAGGGTGCGCTGGGGTGGGCGGCGCACGAGGACGTCAAGACACTGATCCTTTGCCACATATCGGATCGGTATTCGCTTGACGAGGTGCTTTTCGAAGCCGCAGAGGTGAAAGAAAAGTCGGGCTTTCGAGGGGAATTGTTCGTCGCGTACCGCGAGCGGATCGTGCCGGTCAACGCCGGCAATCGTGGATCTTGCGAAGCTTGAGCGGCGCGATTTGGCCGCACTTCGCGCAGACAAAATGCGTGACGGCCTGCCCATCCGCGTCTTTTGCAAGCCGCGCGTAACCGGGTGCTGCCCGCTTGAGAATTTCGTAGTCCTCGTCGGATATGTAATACGCATGGTTATCGCACAGCACTACTCTCTTCACGGTTCCAGCATAGAGCAATTGGAGTCGAAAGTCAAAAGCCGAGAGCGGGGAGACTCGCTCTCTTGCGACAAAGGGTCGGAGTGAGTGCACAGCCTGTCGCTTCTCCACCTCCCCCTCTTTCGAGCCTTGCCGTGTGCCGACGGTTGCGCAAACAACTGCCCGTGCCGCATCGTGGGGGCGTCTCCTCTACCGACACAGCGGCAGGAATGTGCGAGTAATGCCGATAATGCATTCATGATATGCGCCGGATCTGCCCAACAGTCATAATACTGCTTCTTGCGGTGCTGGTCGTGTTCCTGGCTGCCAGGCGGCACGCGGCCGAGAGACGCGAGGCGGGCATCTACAGCGGCACGATCGAAGCCGAGGAGTCGCGCGTCGGATCCACTGTCGGCGGGCGGGTCGTCAGCACGGTCGTCAACGAAGGTGACATCGTGCGCAAGGGGCAGTTGCTCGTGAGACTCCAGGACGATCAGCTTGTTGCGAGCTTGGGAGCTGCTCGAGCAGCGGAAGAGCAGGCTGCCCATCGACTTCGTGATCTGCAACTGGGCCCCCGCCAGCAGGAGATCGATCAAGCCCGCGCTGCGGTTCAACAGGCGCAGAGCCGGCTTGAGAAACTGCGCAGAGGCAGTCGGCCCGAGGAAATCGAGGCCGCAAAGGCGGCGCTTGGTCAGGCGCGCGAAAGACTGGCGCTTGTCAAAAACGGTCCCCGCAAGGAAGACATTGCCCAGGCCAGAGCCAACCTTGAGGCGGCGGTTGCCGACCGGCAATACGCTGACTCCAACCTTGCCCGGATGCAGAAGCTCGCAGACGAGGGCGCGATCGCGATTCAGGCGCTCGACGAAGCCAGGGATGCCGCTCTGGTAGCCCGGGCACGCGAAGAGGCCGCCGGGCAGGCGCTCAACGAGCTTCTGGCAGGGAGCCGTGAGGAGGAAATACGCGCCGCGGAGCATGCGGTCAAGCAGGCTGAGGCCAACTATGCGCTTGTAAAAAAGGGGCCGAGGGTGGAAGACATATCGGCGGCCGAGGCGGCGGTGCGGCAGTCCCGGGCGACGTTGGCGAACCTCGAAGCCGGCACGCGCGAGAATCAGATCGCACAAGCTGCGGCTGCGCTCAAGCAGGCCCGTGCGCAGGTTCGGCAGATAGAGGCGAACGTGAGGGAGCGTTGCGTCTTTGCGCCGACGGACGGACAAGTGCTCGTGCTCAACGTTCACCCGGGCGACATTGTGGCACCGGGCCAGTCGGTTGCGACGATAGCCGACCCACGGCGGCTCTTCATTCGCATCTACGTTTCCGCGGCCGAACTTGGCAACCTCGGAACCGGGTCGGAGTTGACGGTCGTCACGGATTCGGGAGTGCGTGTGACCGGGACAGTCGAGCAGATACCCACCGAGGCGGAGTTCACTCCGCGCAACGTCCAGACCCCCGAGGAGCGCGCGCTTCAACAGTATGCGGTCAAGATTCGGATTCCTAATCCTGGAATGAGGCTGCGCGCGGGGATGTCGGCGACCGTGCGCCTGGGGCCGCGATGAATGCCGACCCGACCAGGTTCCCACGCACTCCCTCTCCCCACCTTGCCGATGGGAGAAATGGGTTTGTAATCGCGTGCCAGGGGCTTACCAAGCGCTTCGGCAGTCTGACGGCGGTCGACGATGTAAGCTTCTCGGTCGAGCGCGGTGCGATATTCGGGTTTCTGGGGCCGAACGGCAGCGGCAAGTCCACGGTGATTAGAATCCTATGCGGGCTGATTGCGCCGACTGCCGGGGAGGCGTATCTCGACGGTGTAAATGTGGTCGCGCGCCCCGACGAGGTCAAGCCACGGATCGGCTACATGTCGCAGCAGTTCAGCCTCTATCGCGACCTGACAGTCGAGGAGAACCTCGATTTCTATGGTTCGATCTACGGTCTTGATCGTGAGCGGCTTGCAGAGCGCAAGGACACGGTGATGTCCATCGTGGGGATCACAGATCGCCGAAGCCAGAGGGCGGGCACGCTCTCGGGCGGGTGGCAGCAGCGGTTGGCGCTCGCGTGCGCCCTGATCCATGAGCCCGGCATCATATTCCTCGACGAGCCTACGGCGGGCATCGATCCCGTAGCGCGGCGCTATCTGTGGGATATTCTGTTCGACCTTTCTCTGCGCGGCACCACGCTCTTTGTCACGACTCACTACATGGACGAGGCCGAACGGTGCACCGACGTGGGTTACATCTACCTCTCCCGGCTGATCGCTCTGGGCAAGCCGTGCGATCTGAAGGTACTGCCGGACGTGAACCCACAGGACGCTTACCGGCTCGAGATCGTGCCGGACAACCCCACTCGGGCCTTGCGCGTTGCCCGTGATGTGCCCGGCGTCAGGTCGTCCACGTTTTTTGGAGAGTCGATCCACCTGCTGGTCGATAGTGCCGTGACGGCGGCGGACATGGAGAAGGCGCTGAGGGCGCAGGGGATCGCCGTCGAGCGCATCAACGAGATGGGGCCAACGCTCGAGGACGTTTTTGTGACCTTGACCGAGAAACAGGAGCGAAGCGTTGTTTAGGGGGCTGTGGTCGGTAGCCAGGAAGGAGTTCATCCACGTTCGGCGCGATCCGATCACAGTTTTCATCGCGCTCATGATCCCGATGGTGCAGCTCACGATCCTCGGCTACGCGCTCGACACCGACATAAAGCATATTCGCACTGCGGTATACGATCTCGATCACCGCGCAGCAGGCCGGGAGCTGATAGACAAGTTCGAGGCCACGCAATACTACGACGTGGTGGAGTATGTCGATTCCGATGATGCGCTGCGGCAGGCGATTGTGGAAGGGCGGGCGCACGTTGGAATCAAGATTCCGCCCGACTATTCCGAGAGGCTGGCTCGCGAGGAAGACGCGCGCGTGTTGGTGCTTGTTGACGGCTCGGATTCGCAGATGGCGTTCCGGGCGCAGAGCACGGCCGTATCGCTCGGATTGCAGCTTTCCATACGGCAGGTCAGCAGCAAGGAGCGGATGGCGCGCCCACCGATCGACATTCGCCCCCGGACGCTCTTCAATCCCGACATGCGCAGTGCGAACTTTATGGTGCCCGGGCTGCTCGGCGTAATCATGCAGCTTGTGACGGTCATGCTGACGGCGCTTGCGATCGTTCGAGAAAAGGAGAACGGCACTCTTGAGCAGCTCCTTGTGACTCCGGTGAGCAGGCTGGGACTTATGATCGGCAAGCTGATCCCGTATGCCGTGATCGGAATTTTGGAGACGGCGATGGTGCTGTTCGTGATGTGGGCTGTGTTTGCCGTCCCGGTAAACGGCAGCCTCCTGCTTCTATGGGCGCTGATCCCGATATTCCTGTTCGCCGGGCTTGGCCTGGGGCTGCTGATCTCGACGTTCGCCCGCAACCAGCCGCAGGCGTTCCAGTTATCGTTCCTTGTGATACTGCCCTCGGTGCTGCTGTCGGGTTTCTTCTTTCCCAGGGAATCGATGCCGCCAATCATTTATCCCTTCACGACCATCATCCCCGTTACATATTTCCTCGAAATCCTGCGCGGGATCATACTTCGAGCTGCGGGATGGCCCGAACTGTGGCGTCAGTCGTTGATACTGCTCGGGATGGGCGTTGCGATCCTTGCAATCGCCGCGGCCAGGTTCCAGAAGAGGCTGGGGTAGGCACAAGCCGTCGCCATCGAGCTTTTCATTCGACGGAGGCGAGACCGGCACATTCCGCGCAGGCACAACGCTGACATTCACTGCGGTCAACGGATTCGGCACCGGCGATGCTAGGGCGAGTTCCTACAAGTACCTCTGGGATACGAACGCAGCCGATCCTACCGACTGGTCGGGAGCGTCGAGCTGGACTTCAGACCCTCTGGTGGTAACGGGTCTTGAAGGAACGTACTACATACACCTGCTCGCGCTCAATGGTGACGGCGCGGCGAATCCCGTAAGCTGGACCAGCGGCGCGTACACGTTTGTTGTTCCGGAGCCGTCCGCGATCCTCGCCTCGCTGAGCATGCTTATGTCACTGCTTGGCTTGAGGCGACGCGGGGCGTCAGCCCTTGCCCTGAGGGCGTTCCGGCATCGGTTGTGCCCGCTGCAGCAGAGTGGTCCTACAGACTTGGCTGCGTTACCCTCACCCTTAACGCTGCGTTCTGCTGTGGCATGCCCGTCGTCGCGGAGGGTTGGGCAGAGCCGGATGCACCCGACAGCTTTGTGCCGGGATAGTAGTGGGCGAGAATCTGATCGAACGTGTAGTTGAACGGCGGGCTTGCGAGCGCCCTTGCTCCGACCTGGCACATACCGAGTCCATGCCCGCATCCTTTGCCGTTGAAAGTGACTGTGCCGTCCGGCGAGGTCTGCACGGCAAACATCGTGCTCTGAATGACACCCGGTCCGAGGACAAACCGCAGCCGTGCCGCGTCTATCGTGAGCGTGCCTTTCGGGCCCGCAAACACAACGGACTCCGCGCGTCCGGACGAGCGCATCTTTGAGATCGATACCTTTTGCAGTCCGTCAGCCTGCTTGAAGCCGGCCGCGATGAGCTTTGCAGACAGCTCCGCCAGCGTGTAAGTCATGCTCCAGGTGGAGTGGGGTATCTCGCGCGGTTCGGCAACCGATGCCAAGTAGGGCGCGCTCGGCCCGTAGCACTCCGTGATGCCGCCGCAGTCGGTGCAGTACATCGTGGATGCGAGCTGACCGTTGTATGTCAGGACTTGCCCGGCGGTCGCCAGCACGGCGCGTCGGCACGAAGAGGTTTCGTTGGCCGCGCCGTCGTAGACCTGACAGTGGGATGCGTCGCACAGGTCGCATCCGATCGACGCGTGCTTGCCCCGGCAGCGGATTGCATAGGTGCGCGCAGCGACGGCCTGTGCCTTGAGCGCCTCGATCGGGTAGCTGGACGGCATCTCTCCAACCAGGACGCCGACCACGTAGTCTTCGATGCGCACGTCGTTGACGAGCTGCAATCGGCCGGACTTCAAACGCACTTCGAGCGTGCCACGGTATTGTCTGCCGAGCTTGCCCGGCGAATCTACACTTATTACGGCCGCCGGGTCCTTGGGTGCGACCGAGACCGCGGATCCGATGTCGATCGTGTTTCCGTTGGGAGCGCTCAGGGTGATGGCCTTGTCGCCGGCACTGAGAGTGACGGGTTCGAGGTTCGTGAACGTGGCGGAGCCGGCCGTGTAGCTCGATGAAGCAAGGACGGTGATCTGCTTTACGTCCTTGAAGCGCGTCAACCAGACGCGTAGCCTGTCCAAGTCAGCGGCGACTGCCGTGCACGCGAGCGCAAGTGTCAGGGCGAGGATGGCAACCGAGGTGAACAAATTACGCCCGCGGCGCATTGGCATTGGCGATACCCGTCAGTGCGTGCTCGCTACCCAGAGTAGCACGGCCCTGCGCGCTTGTCAATACGGCTTGCTACCTGGGCGGCCTCTGGCGTATACTTTGCTTGCGATGACAAACGAAGCGCCACAGATAATGCGACGACTTGCCGAGGGCTGTGCGATCCTGCTGATAATCCTGGCCGTGGCGGTTGCGTTGGATGTCTCCTACGGCGAGTCAAGCATTCCCATTGAGCGGGCGTGGACGGTGATTGCCTCGCATATTCCGTTCGTGCATGCGACTCCATCACAGCAGGACGCGACGATCATTTGGCAGATTCGGGTGCCTAGGGCGCTTCTGGCGGCGTTGGTCGGGGCTATGCTTGCGATGGCGGGCGCGGCGCTCCAGGGCCTGCTTCTCAACCCGCTGGCCGATCCGTACACGGTCGGCGTGTCATCCGGCGCGGCGTTGGGGGCAGGCATAGCGACGGTGGCAGGGCTCGACACAATCGCGGGAGGCTACGGCGTGCCCTGCGTGGCGTTCGTATTCGCAGTTGGGGCGATGTTCGTCGTATTCGCCGTCGCGAGGTCGGCGGGACGCGTTTCGATACATTCGTTCCTGCTTGCAGGAATAGTGGTGGGCTCGTTTCTCTGGGCGCTACTGAGTTTCGTGCTTGCGCGAGCGGCGGGCGATCCTGCCGAAGCGCAGGGTAAGATAATCCAATGGCTGCTTGGCAGCTTCGACAAGGCGGGGCCGTGGGTTTATGTGAAAGTGGCGGCGCCGTTTGCGCTGTTTGGCCTGATGGCGCTCTTTGCGTTCGCGCGCGACCTGAACCTATTCTCGATGGGCGAGGAGTCGGCCCGGCATCTCGGTATTGACACCGAGAACCTGAAGATTGTCATAATCGCGATCACATCGCTAGTGACCGCGGCGGCGGTGGCGGTCAGCGGGATCATTGGGTTCGTGGGCCTGGTGGTGCCGCATATCTGCCGAAGAATTCTCGGACCCGATCACAGGGTTCTGATTCCTACGTCCGCGCTGGGCGGGGCATCGTTGGCGGTGCTGGCGGATCTCGCGTCACGGGCGATTCTGCCGCCGAGCGGGCTGCCGGTAGGAATCGTGACGGCGATGCTGGGCGCGCCGTTTTTCCTGTATTTGCTTCGAGTTTCCAAGGTGAGGTAGACTCGCCATCGCGAGAACGAAACAAGGCCAAGGGCGCCAAAGAAAAGAGAGAAACGCGCAGGCGCGGAAAGGATGGAGTTGCTCGCATGATCGCTATTGCAGGTGGTGTTACGGCGGCGAGGGGGTTCAGGGCTGCGGGCGTTAGGTGCGGTATCAAGCAGAAGGGGCTCGATCTGGCTGTCATCTATTCGGTTTCGCAATGCTCGGCTGCCGGTGTGTTTACGACGAATGCGTTCAAGGCGGCCTCGGTGGTCGCGAACATCGCGCGGCTGAAGTTCGGCCGCGGGCAGGCGATCGTTGTCAACAGCGGCAATGCCAACGCCTGCACCGGCGAGCGCGGCTTGCGGGACGTGCGATCGATATGCGAGCTGGCCGCGAACCTGCTCGGCATTGCAGAAGGAGATGTGCTCAATGCATCCACCGGGATTATAGGAGTCCCGCTGCCGATGGACAAGATCGAGGCAGGCATACGCGACGCGGTTGCGGCTCTGTGCGAGTCGGGCGGCGATGCGGCGGCGCAGGCCATAATGACTACGGACACCCGCCCCAAGATCTCGGCTTACGAGTTCGAAATCGGCGGGAAGACCGTTCGGATCGGTGGAATGTGCAAGGGCGCGGGGATGATCTGTCCGAACCTGGCCACCATGCTGTGCTTCGTGACAACGGACGCGCGCATCTCGGCTGGCCCGCTGGGCAAGGCCCTTGTGTCGAGTGTCGAGCGCAGCTTCAACTGCCTCACCGTTGACGGGGATATGAGCACCAACGACACGGTAATAGTTCTGGCGAATGGGCAGTCGGAGTGCACCGAGATAGCTGAGAACACGCCGGAGTACGAGCTTTTCGAGCAGGCGCTTGCGCGTGTCTGCCTCGATCTTGCCATTCAGTGCGCCCGTGACGGCGAGGGCGCGACGAAATACGTCGAGGTCCGCGTCATCAACGCGGCGACTTACGCCGAGGCAAAAGCGGTCGCGATGACCATCGCCAACTCGCCGCTGGTCAAGACAGCGATCTTCGGCGAGGACCCGAATTGGGGCAGGGTGTTATGCGCTGCGGGAAGGGTGGGGGCGATGGTCGTACCGGAGAAGACGTCGCTATATTTCGGGGATGTGAAGATCGTGGAGAACGGCGAGCCGCTCAACCTCGACGCAGATGCTGCCCGCAGACCAATGCTGGAGCACGATCTTGTAATCACGGTCGATCTCGGCGTCGGGGCGGCGAGCGCGACTGCGTTTACGTGCGACTTCTCGTATGACTACGTCAAGATCAACGCAGAGTACCATACCTGACACCGACTGCTGTGGTTTACGGGTTTCCGATCGCCGCTTGCTCCCGACCCCTCTCGCCTCCCCTTGGTAAGGGGGGATGGGGGGGCAGCAGTGCGCGGGCGGTATCTAAACAGCGCCAACCGGCGGAAGCGGTTCTGGGCGTTCGTGATGTCGCCGCACCTGCGCGTGAGCACGATCTGCGCGTGCGATAACTTCGTCTTGCTGGGCGGGGGAGAGGGTGACGAAAAACGCGTTGAAGCCCGCAACTCGCACGAGCAGATCGGCGTGAAGCGCGGGATTCGCCTTTGCGTCTCGCAGAACGTCGGCGCTGAGGCAGCCGATCTGAAGCTCCTGGCCGCCGTCGGCAAAGAATGCCTCCACCAGCGCTTGCAGGTTCGCACGGGAGTTGTCGTCGGTGGAAGGCGGGAGGGTGAGATTGAGGTTATAGCCGCCGGGCCAGTGACCGGCATAATCAAGTTTGAGGACGCTGTTGAGAACGGCGGTGGGGCCCCTTGTGGCGGTGCCCTGTTGCGCGCCAATGCTGTCCGCGAGCGGCGCAAACGGTTCGCGGCCGTCCAGCGACGCCCCCACGCTGCGGCCTGCGATGTAGTTGAGACTGCGGACAAGATGGCCGTTGATGTGCCTGCGCTCGCCGGTCTCGACCTCCACTTCGCGCATCACCTCGGTGCGAATTCGCTCCCACTCTACCGCCCAACGATCGGCGCGGTCGTCGTCGTTGCCCCACTTTGGCGCACGTGCGATCTCCGCTCTCAGCGAATCGGACAGACCGTTGTTTAGGGCGGCGAGCAGCTCCGAAAGCTTATAGCGACCAGTTCGAAACACGAGATGATCTATGGCCGCAAGCGAGTTGACCGTATTGGCGAAGCCGTTTTCCATTACAAGGGGCAGGCTGTAACGCATTCCCAAAAGCAAGTCGCAGCCGCGCTTGACGCAGCCGTCCATCAGCGCGGACGTGAACGGAGTCGGCACGCAGTCGGCCATAGTCTCGAAGTGGCGCCTGTGGTTGGTGAGAAGCTGGACTAGACGAGCGTGAAGCGCATCGCGCACGGCCGCCAATACGCCGTTCATATCTGTCGAGTCGGGGTGCTTGATGCTTAGCAGCGCGTTGTTGAGAAGCGCGAGGTCGTTGATTGTCGGGCCCGAGGCCGAGTCCGCGAGCAGGCCGGGGATGCCAAGTTCGTTGCAGCCAATAACGCAGTATGACCACGCGTCGCGCTCAGGTATGCCCGCGCGAACGAATCCCCTCACCGTCTGCTCGTCCGAAATAAGCATGGGCATGCTCAAGCCCGACCCTAGCATCTTCAACGCACGGCGCTTGACGCGACTGTCCATGCGAGGATGCCAGCGCACGAACACATGCGGATCGGGCAGTCGGATCATCTCGCAGGCGTCGAGGAATTGCAGAGTGAGGTCGCTGCAGGCGTCCTCGCCGTTGGCATCAAGGCCGCCGAGGGTGATCGCCTGGGTCTTGGAGTGAGTTCCCCAGATGGAGTTTGAGGCCAGCTTGAGCATGAACGCGGCGATCAGATCGGTCGTTTCGGGGTCGCCGTCGTAGTAGGGCAACAGAACACGATCCAGCAGGCCGGGTGAGACCGAATAACCGTGTCCCTCGATGGCGATCGCCAGGTGCACGAGTGTGATGGACTGCAAGGCCTCGAACATATTGCGCGCAGGGTTGGCGGGCACGTGGGCACAGGCATCCGCGACGCGCATCAGGGCAGCCTTCTTGTCGGGATCGGTGCATGCGATGGCCGACGCGCGCGCCTCGGTCGAGTAACGTTCAGCCCACTGGATTAGGGCTCTGCAGCAGAGCAGCATTGCGGCTCTGTAACTTGCCGCGTTGCCATCTCCGTCGTTCAGGCAGGACACGGCCTCACGCTGGATTGCCGCCAATCCCTCCGTGACGACCCGTTTCAGATCGACCGCGAGATGCCCGACTCCCGCGCCCCCGCCGAACGACCGGCCGGCCCAGAACCGCCTCAGATCGTCGGGGATGGCGTCGCCGGCGAGAAAGCCGTCAAGCGACGGATTCTCGATAATGGCCTGTTCGGGAACGTTGAAGCCATACTCCGGCAGCAGCATCCAGGCACGGGGCTGGCTGGAGGTGTTGCCGGCGAAGATGGGGTTGGAGTCGAGATCGAGGGTCATGTTGCGCAGAACGTGCGCGAAGGCGTGGGCGCGAAGCAGCGGCGCAGGCTCGCCCTCATATTTGCGGTACGCCTCGGTGACCAGCTTCGCCCTCTCGAGACATATCGTATTCGGCGCACAAACCAGCCGTTGGCGGGCTTCGGCAAGCAGGCGGTTCATCTCACTCCTCGTATCGGTATTCGAACCGGCCGTTGGGGGCGGTGTCGCCGTTGAGGTAGAACTCAATGGGCTCGAAGTTTTGGATGTTGTCGGCCCATTTGAAATTGAAACGCAGCGGAGCGCTCGGGTTGTCCGCCGAAAGCAACTTGCGCGGGACCGCAAGTTCCATCTCGCAGCCTTTTAGGGCGTAGCGGATCGTCGCTTTCCATTTCCAGGAGAGCGGGGACGCGTAGTTTACCGTGTTCTGCATGCACTCGACCGTTGTTGCCTCGCTGTTAAGGACTTTCCGGTTCACCAGGAACCGAGCGAACCGCGTCTCGCCGGTAAGGCGGTTGGTGTAGCGTTGCATGTCGATGAACAGCAGCATCCAGTTCGGGTCGGTGTGCGGGGTGATCGGGTCGCGCGTGCGGACATAGAAGTAGACGAACTTGTCGTCGTGGGCGACTTTTAGGGCTACGAAATCGTTGCGGCCTGTGTTGTTCGTATATCGGCCGGCCGAGCCCCAGCCGGGGTGGTCGCGATGCATGGTGTCGCCGATGTCGTCGCGATACTCCGGCAGCACGTCTTTCCAATCGTCGAACTTGCCGTCGATCTTGATGGTCTTGGGCGGCGATGGCTTGGGAATGGGTCGCGCGCCCTTGAAGCGGCGGATGTAGTCCACCATCTGGTAGTAGTAGTTGTCCCAATGCCCGCCGCGCATGGGCTCGATGTCGCGGCTATATTCCTGCGTGAACTGGTCCACGAACATGGGCGGCTTGCTGACTCCGTTGAACTCGTTGAGGTTCAGAGCGATCCACTCGTTCCACCCGGTGATGAAGATGAACTCGGGATCGACCTCAAGCGCGCGTTCGAACTGCTCCTTGAAATTCAATCCCAGGTTCACTGCGCCCGGGGTTGTGTCCTCGGCACCGTCGTGCCAGCTCCGCCCGTGGGTTCCTTTTTCGGTGAACGCGGCGCAGCGGTGCGGGAGGATTGCGTTCTGGCCGACGCCCACGCTCATCTGCTCGGCCTCGCCGGCGGAGTTGCGGAAAACGTGCTGAGGATAGACCTCGAGCCAACTCCACTGGTCCGGGCCGGTCGGCCCCTGGAAGTAGTCGGGCTGGGGCTTGCGGAATGTGAAAAAGCTCCTTATGTCGTCGTCGACCTTAGCCGGGTCAGCCAGTATCAGCGGTTTGCCCTTCCACTGGAACCAGAGGTCCTTGTAGAGGCCCCTCGAGTAGAAGTCGTCGTAAAGCGTGCGGACGACGTGCTTGGGGTTCCAAAACGGCGTCAGAAAGGCTATCTGAGGGGTCGCGCCGCAGTCCTTTCGAACCTGGGTCCACGTCTCGCAGAGCGCGAGGTAGGACTTGGGATACGTGAACTGGTTGGTCACGTCGAATATGACCACGTCCACGCCGGCGTCAGCAAGCATCTGAGCGTGCTTGCGAAGCACCCACCTGTCGTCGGAGAGATAGTAGCCGAACAGCGGCTCGCCCCAGTGATGGAACTTGCCGACCGGTCCCCAGAGCGGACTGTTGGGATCGTTGATCGCGTTAGGGTCCTTGGCGAGTATCTTGGAGATGTCGAACGGCCCCTCGGTTCCGTGTTCGCCGAGCCAGAGGAAGTAGAAGATGCCCACGAACTTGTCTTTACGCGGCGGCCCGACTGTCTCGTTCGTGGAAACCGCTCGGCCCAGCGCATCGGTCGCTACCCAGGTATCGGGCATCGTATCCCAGGCTGAGGCCGCGCCCGCGATCACAAGGATCAATGCGACGGCAATGACGTATGCCATGCTGCACCCCCTATGGGCGCTGAAGCAAGTTCAGCGTGACGGTACTGGGTGAATGCTTAAACAAGTTGACCGTGACATTGATTAGATCGGCAGGAAGACCGGCGTGCCGACTCCGGTGAACATCCCGACGATCACCCAGATGGCCGCGGCTATGCCTTCGCCGACCACCATTCCCAGGAAGAACGGCAGCAGGATGCGCATCAGCCGCAGGCCCCCGAACCGCAATGTGAGCGACTTGAGCGCCCACGCTATGAAGATCGAGAACCAACAGGTCAGCAGGGCCCACGTCGTCGGCAGCAGGAAGCCTATCGGATGTGGAATGCCCATTATGGCCTTCGAACGCAGAAACAACAGCAAGCCCACGAATCCTGCGCCTGTGGCAAGCCGCGCGATCGCTGCCCAGTCGAACCCGCTGGGGTTGGCGATGAACCCGTTGATCTGGTTCAGAAACACGATCGGCCCGACCCGGCTGCCGTACGGGTCCATCGTGACGGAGCCGTAGCGATACGACGTGCCGACGAACGAGACGAAAGACACGACATAGCCCACGACCACGGCCAGCAGTATCGCGACTACTATGTCCCTGCCGGAGCCTTCACCCTTGAGCTTGAGCGAGTTCATGATGTTGGGCATCAACGCCTCGCGCGGGTCGTGTATGATGGCGGTCTGGATTATCATCGCCGAGGGCAGCCCGGCCGTGTTGAACGTCTGCGAGCCCGGCACGCTGGAGAGCACCTCGGTCGGGAAGAATGACGACTGCACAAACACCATCCCACCTTCGGCGACGATCCGTGTAAGCACGAGCAGGATCATCGCAAAGCACGCCCATAAGCCGATTGCGAATAGCGGCGCGACGCCCGCATAGACCGTCCACAACACCAACCCGGAGAAAGACACGACCGCGCCAAGCGCCGCGTACGGCAGCGGAATCGGCTCGTGCGATGACTTCGCGTCCGGGTCCTGATGCTTGTCGGTCCAGATGCCGGAAAGGTGCCTCCTCGCCGCCCATATCATCCATATCGATAACGCGATGAAACCACCGGTGCTCCATCCCGTCTCGTGGTCTACCATTACAGGGTCTACCGCCGGCAAGCCCAACGACACGCGCAGTACCCTTATCAATCGAAACGCCAGAAAGAACGCCCACAGGCTGAAGGATACCTCAGTCGGCAGCAAGAACGCGATTCCGATGACCGAAAAGTAGATCGTTATTGTCCACAGGTTGATCGCGCTCCAGGGCGGATTTGGAAACCATGGGCCGATCTGCCAACTGAGCGGGATCGTGGGCACGGAGTAGTAATATGAGTGAAGGCCGTTAATGAGCCTCACCGCCATAACCACGGCGCACCCCAGCCACATCATTCGGCTGGAGAAGAACGCATTGAGAATGCCCTTGACCGGCTCGCGAGTCATCTCGATCGGTATATGCACCAGCGGAAACGAGAGCCGCTCGCGCTCGACCCACTGCCGCCGCATCAGCGCCGCCATGCACAGCGAAAGTCCAACAACGCACGCGAAGAGCACGGCCCACGCAAAAAACACGTGCACCCACGGCTGCCACGGAATGCTGTGGCCGAGCGGCACCCCTTCGTAGAAGTCCTTCACAACAGGGCTGGTGGGATCCCGGCTCGGCACCATCCAGTCGGGTATATAACGAATCCACGCGCCCCAACGGTTCGATTCCGTCATGTAGTAAAACGGCGCGACAAGCATCGGCGCGAGATAGCGCATCAGGCCGGAAGACGCCAGTCCCGCACCGCAGATCAGCATTACCCACACGACCAGCATCTCCTGCTGCCTGAACTCCCGACTGGGAAAGAACCTGCGCAGGAACGTGTTGACCCCCAGCACCAGAAACGTGAATAAAAACAGGCAGCCGATCGGGAAGTGGTTGCCGTAGAGGAGCGTCTGGTGCAGGTGGTAGTCGTTATACGGCGTGATCGCGCAGAGCAGCACGACTCCGATCAGACCGGCCAGACCCGAACGAAGCGTCAAACCGCGGTAGCGTTTCGGATTTCGGATTTTGGATTCGTTCATTGACAATTGACAATTGACTGTTGTCAGTCCACCTCAACTATCTCATACGCCCGTTCGCCCAATCCGACCTTCTCCGCTTCCTCGACCTGCAGATATGGGTCCTTGGCGTGGATCTTCTGGAACAGGTGGCCTTCCACGTCGCGGACTTCGAGCGGGTGAGGCAGCGAGCCGGGGATGAAGTTCTCGGTCTTGATCATATCGATGGACGCCTGCTCGACCGACACGATGTCCGTGCTTGCAAGAATGCCGACATCCGGCACGATTGACGGCGACGTAAACCCCCAGCAGTCGCAGAACGGAGTCACGTTCATGACGTAGTTGATGTGCAGTACGCGACCGGGCTCGAACAAGTCAAGGCACGCTTTCGTCACGCGAGCCATTCCGTTCTGGAACGCCCTCAGGCCGGTGTCGTGAATCGTAATGGCGCCGACCGGGCACGCGGTGACGCAATGCATGCAGTACCGGCAGTGGTGGTCGAATATCTCAAGTCTGTCGTCCTTGAAAGAGATGGCCCCGGTAGGGCAGTTGTCGCGGCACAGATAGCAATGGGTGCACGCCTCTTCGTTCCATTCGAAGTCGGTATTGCCCAAGGCGTGGATGTCGCCGCGCGATTTCTGCGTCACGTTTCCCATGGCGATGTTCTTGATCGCGCCGCCCCAGCCCGATTGTCCGTGACCTTTGCCGTGACTGAACACGATCATCGCATCCGCCCCGACTATCTCTCCACACATCTGGACCTCCTTGAGGCTTTCGTAGTTGATCGGGACTGTCTTGAAGTATTTCTCACGCAGACCTGCCGCAGGAACGATTGGACAACCGAGCACTTCTTGCGTATACCCGCGGTCCTTCGCCGTGGGGATCGCCGAACTGCCGTCGGTCACGAAGGGCTTTCCGCCCGCCTCTCGGACCACCGCAACCAGCGTTTTCACAAACAGCGGCGGGATGGTGGAATAGCCCAGGTGTCCGCCGAGGTGCATCTTGATGGCTACGGTTTTGCCGTCGAACATGTCCTTTAGCGGAAACTCGGCCAGCATTCGCTTGAACTTTGCGGGCAGGCTGGCATCTGCCTTGAGCGCTTTCATCTTCGCGGAAGCGAACCAAACCTTGCTCATACGAACCCTTTCTCCTGTCTGTCGCGAAAGCGCGAAAAAACGAATGCCAAGCGCGAAAGCCGTTCCGGATTCCTGCGCCTGTTCGCGTTTTCGGGATTGGTTATACCTTCGACCGTGCCGGGATGCCGACCTTCGTGCAAAAAAGCCCCGAAGAGCGACTCCCGGGGCTTTGAAGCGCTACAGCCTTATCGTAATCGAGCGCATTACCGCGCTCCAATTTTCTTATACCCAACTGCGGCATGGTATTGGCGGCACAGTGAGAACGCTGCCGCCGGGGTGCCTAGACATAGGTACAAGCCAAGACCTACATCCGGCGGTACCAGCAACGCAACGATAACGATGGCGATGATCTAACCGCTGCTAATGTCAGGTTCGGTCATTGTCGGTGTCCCGGTAATGCCAGTCTACAAATGTCGAGGCTGGGTGTCAATACTCGTGGAGACTGTTCAGTCTTCTGGGCATGTCCGCCCCGCTAGCCCTGAGTGCAAAGCGTATCGAAGCGCGGTCAAGGCTCCAGCACGCTTCGACACGACCTTCGTTGGTGGTCTACTCAGCGCTAGCGGAGTTCTGTCCCGCAAGACTGAACAGACACTACTCGTGCTGCCGTTTGACATGCTCTTCAGCTGCTCATATAATCTCTCTGAGTGATTCATGCATAGCAGCGTGCACAGGCGTCATTTCGAGCAAAGCGAGAAATCTGCTTTCCAGAACGTGCAGCAAGCGGATTCCTCACTGCGTTCGGAATGGCAGGATGCAAGTCTGCCGACGTGGGTTGCTTGATTGGCTGCGGCGGGCCCTATCGCCGACCTTCGTCCCAGGGAAACGCAGACCTTGTGCCGTCGGCTTGCAAAGCCCGCGAAGCACAGGGCCGGCAATATGTAGCTGCTTCGGCGAGATTGGGACACAGAGGATTGTCTGCTCGTCTGCAGGTCCGATTGATGCCGACGATCTTCTTTCAAGCCCGAGGCAAGAAGAAAGGAATCCTTAGACAATGGCTAAAGTTGTCCTCAAGGGTTTGACCAAGACGTTCAAGAACGTGGTAGCGGTCAACAACATGTCCCTTGAAATTGCCGACAAGGAGTTTTTGGTACTTGTCGGGCCGTCCGGTTGTGGGAAGACTACGGCGCTGCGAATGATCGCCGGACTGGAAGAGGCGACCGAAGGAGAGATCTACATCGGGGATAGGCTGGTGAACGATGTCTCGCCCAAAGACCGAGATATCGCGATGGTCTTCCAGAACTACGCTCTCTATCCGCACATGAGCGTGTTCGACAACATGGCGTTCGGCCTCAAGCTCAAGAAACTGCCGCGCAAGGAAATCGAGCAGCGTGTGCACGAGGCCGCGGAACTGCTGGGCTTGTCGGACTTGCTTTCTCGAAAGCCCAAGCAGCTCTCAGGCGGCCAGAGGCAGCGCGTAGCGCTCGGCAGAGCGATCGTGCGCGAGCCGAAGGTCTTTTTGATGGACGAGCCGCTGTCCAACCTCGATGCCAAGCTGCGTGTTCAGACTCGCGCTGAGCTTATCAAACTCCACCGCAGGCTCGGTATCACGACCATCTACGTCACGCACGATCAGGTCGAGGCGATGACTATGGGCGATCGCATCGTCGTCCTCAAGGACGGCGTCATTCAGCAGGTCGATACCCCCCTTGGCCTCTACAACAGCCCGGCGAACATGTTCGTCGCCGGATTCATCGGGACGCCGTCCATGAACTTCCTCAAAGCGAAGATCGCGGACGGTGCGGAGGGTTACGCAATTGACTGCGGCTGTTTCAAGGTGAAAGCTCCGCCCGATAAAGCCGAGTTGCTCAAACCGTACGACGGCAAGGACGTGATCTTCGGCGTCCGGCCGGAGGACATATTCGACAAGTCTTTGAGCAACCTCGTCGCCGCGACACCCGACAATACGATCAAGGCGACCGTGGACGTCATCGAGCCGATGGGGCCGGTTGTGACGATGTACCTTAGCTGCGGCGACCACGACATCATTGCCACCATCGACGCTGAGACCAAAGCCAAAGAAGGCACGGAAATCGACCTGGTCCTGGATATGGCTAAGACGCACGTGTTCGATAAAGAGACCGAGAAGGCGATCTATTAGTAGGCAGGGAGTAGGGAACACGGCACAGGGAACAGACGGCCCCGGGCGACCGGGGCCATTGTGCATGGGCATGACTGCGTTCAAAGGTAGAGCCCAAAGTGTCTTCCTGCTGGCTGGCGCTGCGCTGCTGCTGTTCACGGCGGTGTGCTATGTTGCTGAGCCTGATGCGTGCGCGGCAGCGACCGTGTGGCCGCCGTGGGCGTGGGCGGTGCCCGGGCTGGCGTTCACGCTCGTCGGCTGCAGGCGGCGCGGCAGGCGATGCATCCTGGGCGCGTGCTGCGTCTGGCTGGCGTATGTGCTGGCGCTGTGCGAGGAACCGAAAAGTGTGCTCCTTGGGCCGGTGAGAACGCGCGTCGCGACAAGCGCAGTGAGTTCGCGGATAGTGAGGGTGGTTTCCCTCAACTGCTCCGGCGGGAGCGCTGCAGCGGCGAACGAGGTCGTCGGACTCCATGCCGACGTGGTGCTGCTGCAGGAGTCTCCCGCTAGACCTGACACTGACGCGCTAGCGCGGAGGCTGTTCGGGCCGCGGGCGGCCGTTGCCTGGGGAGCCGACTGCTCGGTTCTGGCCGGTGGCCGTATTCTCTCCACTGCTCATGATATGCCGACCTGCGCGACCGCAGTAGGAGTCAGGCTGACGCGCGGCCCGGAGGTACGGTTGGTCAGTCTGCGTCTTTGCCCGCCGGTGTTTGGCACAGGTATTCTGTCGCCCAGCTACTGGAGAAAACAGGCGGACCTACGGCGCACGCATCGCAAAGAGCTTATCGAAGTGGCTCAGTGGCTCGACATGCACGACGCTGGACAGCCCGCGATCGTTGGTGGAGACTTCAATGCGCCCGGCTGGGATGGCGCGCTGAAGGAATTGTCGAGCCGCCTGGGGGATACATTCAGGGAGGGCGGCGTTGGTTGGGGGAACACGGTTCTCAACGACTGCCCCGTCTTGAGGTTCGACCAGATATGGGTGAGCCGGGAGTTCCGTGTGCTCGCCGTAAAGACGTACAAGACCAAGAACTCTGACCACAGGACGGTCGTGTGCGATCTGGAGCTGAGATGACAAGTCGAGAGCGCATTAAGGCGATCTTCGCCGGGGAGAAGGCCGACCGATGCGGGTTCTGGCTGGGTATGCCCCATCCGGACACGTGGCCGATCTACTTGAAGTACTTCAACACTGACGACGAAGAGCAGGTTCGGCGCATGCTTGGCGATGATCTGCGCTGGATATGCGCGGAGTGGCAGTCCTACAAGCATCCCGAGGGCAAGGCGCTGTTCAACATGGTGCGGGTCGGTATAAGCGGCGGCGCGGAGCCGGTGTTCGCGGACTGCGAGGACGTAGACGAGGTCGAGGCCCACGATTGGCCCAACCCGGACTATCTGGACTTTACGGAGATCGTGCACAGGCTTCGCAATGCCGGCGACGTTTATCGCGCGAGCGGGATGTGGTGCTGTTTCTTTCACATCGCGGCTGATATGTTCGGGATGGAGAACTACTTCGTCAAGATGCACACCAACCCCGATGTGGTGGACGCCGTCACGCGACATATTTGCGAGTTCTACCTCGAAGCGAATGAGCGGTGCTTCGAAGCCGCCGGCGAGGAGATCGACGCGCTGTTTTTCGGCAACGATGTTGGCACACAGCTCGATCTGCTGATCAGCCCGGAGCTCCACGAGCGGTTTGTAATGCCCTACACGCGCCGGTTTGTCGAGCAGGGCCATGCGCACGGCTATCAGGTGATGCATCACTGCTGCGGCGCCATTCACAAGGTTATTCCGAAGCTCATCGATGCGGGCGTAGATGCGCTTCATCCCCTGCAGGCCAGAGCGGCGAATATGGACGCTGAAACGCTCGCTCGCGACTTCAAGGGCAAGATCGCGTTTGTCGGCGCCATCGACACGCAGCAGTTGCTCGTTCACGGCACGCCGGAGGATATCCGCGCGGACGTGCGCCGGGTCAAGGAACTGCTGGGGCCGAATCTGGTAGTCAGCCCCAGCCACGAAGCGCTGCTGCCCAATGTGCCGCCGGAGAACGTCGTCGCGATGGCGGAAGAAGCCAGGGCGTCTTAGTTTTGGGATTCTGTGAGGGGGGCGTATGCGATACCTTTCTGCGGCTCTGTTGACGCTGATTGTTGCCGGCGGTGTCTGTGCCGCGGCGACCGAGGGACCGAGGATGACTGATTCCGATTTGTTTTCCGCACTGAACCTCGACTATCCGGGGCTTGAGAAGGTCAGATCCGCCGTTGCATCGAACGATTTGGCTGCCGCGAAGCACGAGTTCGCCGAATATCTGCGGCACAGGCAGAAGCCGGTTTGGAACCCAGAGTGGTTGGCAAGTATCAAGCGCGGCACGCGCACGGATAAAACCGACACGCGTGAGGCCGACCGCATACTGGAGCGCGATCTGCCAAGCGTGGGCGTCTACCACAAGTTCGAGGGCAAGATCGACTGGACCCTCAACCCGATCAACTACAGAGAATGGCCTTGGCAGCTAAATCGGCACTCATTCTGGAAAACGCTCGGCCTTGCCTACTGGGCGACGGGCGAGGAGAAATATGCCGCCGAATTCGTCTATCAGATGACCGATTGGGTCCGAGCATGCCCTGTTCCGCTTGAGGACAGCGGCAATCGAAGCGAGACTTGGCGAACGATCGAGGCGGGCATTCGCACCGGGCAGACATGGCCCGCTGCGTTCTACCTCTTTCTAAAATCGCCGTCGTTTAGCGACGAAGCCATCGTCACGATGGTCAAATCGTTTGCAGAGCATGCTCGGCACCTAATGCGTTGGCCCACGACGGCCAACTGGCTGGCGATGGAGTGCAACGGCCTGATGCACTGCGGCGTTCTGTTTCCGGAGTTCACGGAATCCGAAAACTGGCGCAAGACGGCTGCTGAGCGCCTCTATGCGGAGTTGGATAGGCAGGTCTACCCAGACGGCGCCCAGATCGAGCTGTCGACCGGCTATCATCAGGTCAGCCTTATGAACTTCGTAATGGCGTGGCGGGTCGCGAGCATCAACGACGTGCCGATGCCGGCCGAGTACGTTTCCAAGACCGAGAGAATGTTCGACTACGACCTCAAGGTCATGATGCCGAATTGGCGGCTGCCCGGGCTCAACGACGCGGATGCTGTCGACATACGGCCTGCTCTCGCCGAGGGGCTTAAGCTCTTTCCCGACCGTCGCGACTACGAGTGGGTCGCTTCGTCGGGCAGCAAGGGAGCGCAGCCCTCGTTCACTTCGGTTGCGCTGCCGTGGTCGGGTCATATCGTGATGCGTTCCGGTTGGCAGCCGGCAGATCGCTATATGCTCTTCGACGCGGGGCCGTTCGGGTATGGTCATCAACACGAGGATGCGCTCAGCTTCGTTATCTACGCCTGCGGGAAGTACTTGCTCGTTGATCCGGGCAGCTACCCCTACGATAGCTCCGATTGGCGCAAGTACGTGCTCTCGACTCGGGCGCACAATACGATAATGGTCGATGGATGCGAGCAGCACCGCGGAGGCAGACCCAGGGATCAATACGTGCTGTCCCGGCCGATGCCGATTAAGTGGGCGTCCAACAACAGGTACGACTATGCCGCGAGCACATACGACGACGGTTACGCATCCGACAACACCGTGCACGTCAAGCACGCCAGGAGCGTCTTCTTCGTCAAGCCGGACTACTGGATCGTCACCGATGCTCTCACGCCCGCGGATGACAGGCAGCATCGCTATGAGAGCATGTTCCATCTCGACGTAAGCGGCGCGGAGGTCGATGAGGCAGCGAAAAGCGTTCGCACGACAGACACCGCCGGAGCAAACCTGACGATCATTCCGTTGGCGGATGACGGGCTGGACGTTCGCATTGTCTCGGGCCAAAAAGAACCGGTCGTGCAGGGATGGATCCGCAGCGGCACGTACGATTGCAGGCCGATTCCAACTCCGATATTCGAACGCCGGCAATCGGGGCCGGCAGGATTTGCCTACGTTTTTTATCCCCTGCCGGAGGGCGCGAAGTGTCCCGTGGTCGCGGTCGAACCGCTGGAAGTGAAATCCGAGTCCCGCGCCTTGGGGATCGCTATCCGGTTCCAAAACGGCCGAATCGATTACTTCGTCGAGCTGGACAAGCCCGGCAAGGCGCGGTTCGAAGATTTCGAGACCGATGGCCTGCTCACATATGTGTGCACCCACGGCCACGACGTTGTCAACGCTGCCGTGCTTGACGGAACGTGCTTAAGCCGCGCCGGTGAGACCGTTCGGGCTGATTTGCTGCCCGTCACCGATCTCTCGCGGACGAAGGTGCGGCACAGGTTCTGACGCGGCCTTCGCGTCTTTTCAACCCGCCCCCCGTTTGTTTGTACAACCTCTACCCGCCGAGGTCTTTTTTCACACGCTCGTAGTAGTGATCGAGAGCTTCGCCTTCGCTGATGTGGGTCATGCCGTAGTGTTTGCACCTGGCGACGAAATCATCGAGCTGTTTGCGAAGTTCAGCTTCCCTGGCTTTGGTCTCCTTACGCATTATGGGCTGCATCAGTTTGACGTAGTCCATTGAAAGCCGTGCCTGTCTAACCCTGTCGAGGATTTCGGGCGAATCTGCAACAGCCTCCGCTTTGTCGAAGAGCGCGTCTGCGGCCGCGATGATATCGGGCGTGAGGTATGCGTCAGTCGGGCCGGCCCATATCTTCATATGGATGTTGTCCTTGGTAACTTTGTCCTCGAGCAAGTTGACGTAGTCATAGATGTACTTGCCCGCCTTGCCGTAGTAGTCGTCGCAGAACTCGCGCATTACGGCCTCGCCGTCGATGTCGGGATTCCAGCTAATCTTGGAAAGCAGATACGAGCGAAGCTGGCCAAGCTCGCCGCCGCCGCCCGGCGGGTATGATCCCTCCCAGAATATGCCTTTGACGCCCATGCGCTTGTAGAGCTTTGCGGTGTCCATGAGCTGGCGGAAGTCCGGGAACGGGTTCAGATAATGCGCAAAGCTGGTGTTGTAGTGCCAGATGTAGAGGTTGTCGGTGATCTTGGACCAGGCGGCCAAGTTTTCCATGAATGCCTTATTCTCGGGCGCGTCGCAGGTCTCGTACGGGTGCGCTTCGCAGCAAAAGATCGGGCAGAGCCGGACGCGGACGTTGGCGCGCGGTTTGGTGATCTTTGGCGGCTTTTCGGTCCATTGGTAGGCCAAGGTGTCGATCAGCTTGTCTGGGTAGACCTTTTCCGTCTCGGCGGCGATTGCGTTCACGAAACGCAGCAGCAGGCCCGAAGGGCTTCCTTCTTCCTCGTCGATTTTCTTGCACTCCGGGCACTGGCAATTGTTGTACCAGTCGTTCTGAGAGACGGAGTAGAGCTTGGCTTCGGGATGTTCGCGCATCCACTGCAGAACGGTCTGGGTTGCGATCTTGACTACCTCCGGATTCGACATGCAGAGCTGGGTGGCGTCCTTGACGCGCTTGCCGTCGATCATCGAGAAGTACTCAGGATGGGTGTCCCAATACTTATCGACAGGAACGAGCGAGGCGAAGGTGTGCACAAACGGGAAATAGGCGATGCAGCCACCGCGCTTCGCATCGAGTCCTGCGTTGGCGCTGTTGCCGCGATTGCGGGCGGCGTAGTCGGGATGCATGGCCTCGCGGATGAACACGTCGCGATATTCGAATGCCGGCGTCTCGACGACCTCCATGTCCGGTACGATTATCGTGGTTTTCTTCGGAACCTTGTTGACGGTATCAGTGAGAAACCTGCAGCCGAGCTTTTCCAAAAACGCGTGGACGCCGTACATCGTTCCGCGTTCGCGGCCGCCACCTATGACGATACGGCTGCCCACGGTCTTGATGAAGAATCCCTCGGGGCCGAGATTGTAGGAACGGTTGCCTGGAACCGAGAGCGATGCCTGAGATTCTCCGATCAAAATAGCCTTTTCAGGCGGGTTGGCGCTGTCCGGACAGTAAGGCAGAATCGCCCCGGACATTTCGTAGACAAACTGCTTGAGTTCGCCTGCGGCCCAGTGCTCGGACGCGGAGGCGTCTTTGCCGAGAATGATGCAGTAATCGGTGTTGCCGTCAACTACCAGATTCACGTCTGCTCCTCCTGTGCTGGAAAACAAAGCGACCAGCAGCGCTGCCGTTAGTAGTAAACGCATTGGTTCCTCCCATCAATACAAGAGCATGCCAGCATTATACAACCCGTTGCGTCGAATATCCAGCCCCGC
>Ga0272448_1002211_pt1 | contig 24824 bp, 19 predicted proteins | sample YNPCB0191_FD_202220 | JGI IMG/M metagenome (GOLD analysis project Ga0272448, IMG submission 202220) | Hot spring sediment microbial communities from Yellowstone National Park, WY, United States - YNP-CB-019-1 | ecosystem: Environmental > Aquatic > Thermal springs > Hot (42-90C) > Sediment... | reverse complement strand
CCAAGTACCGCGCCCAGGTGCAGGTGGGTTTTGGCATCTATTTGGACGCCTATTGGAATCCGCCCAGTTCGCCCTGGTATATCGACGGCCTGGGCGGCAGCCGGGTGGATCGCCTCCGGGCCAATGTTCGGGACGCCCTGGAAATAGCCGATGAATATGTGTGGATTTATGGAGAGAAGTTCCGTTGGTGGCCGACGCCCCATTCCAGGGTCCAAGCCCAAACTTGGCCGGAGGCCCTGCCCGGCTGTGACGCCGCCCTGGCGTTTGCCCGAGACCCGATCTGCTTTGCCCGGAGGGAATTAAGCAGGCTGCAATCGGCCGGGCAGATCGCCAACCTCCTGCAAAACGGCGATTTCGGGGCCGAAAAGCTCACCCTGGAAGGTCGCCAGGTGGTCTGGAAGGAAGGCCGACCGCCGGTCGGCTGGTCCGCCTGGCAGGCCGAAGAGTCCAAAGGTGTCATGGTGTGGGATCGGCAAACCGAAACCGGCAAGGGGGAGTCCGGGAGTGCCGGCTCGGCCAAACTGGCCGGGGTTGCCAACGGCTGCCTGCTGCAAGCCATCCCGGTTCAGCCCGGTCAACGCTACGCCGTGCAGGCCCGCTGCCGCCGCACCGGTCAGGGTCAGGTCCATCTCCGCATCCGCTGGCAAACGCCCGAAAGCCGATGGACCCAAGAAAGCCACGATGTCCTGGCCTACCCGGAGGACCGGCCCGGGGCTGCCTGGACCGAACTGTTTACTGTGGTGGAAGTGCCTGAAGGGGTAGGCAAATTGCTGGTCCTTTTGTCCGCCCAGGGGCAAAAAAGCGTAGAAGATGCCGCCTGGTTCGACGATGTGGTGGTGGTCCGCCTGCCTTAACGTACTCAGAACAGATACTTAATCGCCAAAAAGCCGGCTACCAGCAGGACAAAGAAACCTAGCGTGACCCATTCGAAGTATTTGTCCAGCAGGGTTTTCACCCCGGGGCCGAGGAAGTAAATGGCCGAGGCGACCAAGAAGAATCGTCCGAACCGGCCCAAAAAAGAAGCCACGATCAGCACGGGCAACCAGATACGGAAGATTCCGGCGGCAATGGTAAAGACTTTATAGGGGATGGGGGTAAAGGCGGCGCCCAGGATGGCCCAGAAGGCGTTTTGTTCGTAAAGGGTTTGGACCTGCTGGAAGTTTTCCGGGGTGCAGCCGGGTACATAACGGTAGAAAAAGCTGCTGACCGCGGACCAGAAGGCAAACCCAATCACCCAGCCCGCTATGCCGCCCACGACCGAACCTATGCCGCTCACCAAAGCATAATAAAACGATCGGCGTGGTTTGGAGACCGACAGGGCAATCTGCAACACATCGGGCGGGATGGGAAAGAAGGAGCTTTCGGCAAAGGCCAACACAAACAGAGCCGGTGTGCCGTAGGGGGTATCGGCCCAGTGCAATACCCACCGATAAAGGCGTTTGAGCGGACCGGGGCGGTCGGAAGAACCGTTAGAAATCGGCTCTTGAGGCTGGCACTCGGAGAGCATCGGGGGGGAGAGGTTGGGCCGATTCACCTACTATCCTTTATCTGAACCAGGGTGTCCCACACGGTCCAAACCTTTCGGCCGGAAAAGGGGCCACAGACCAGGGCCGACGAGGACGCTTGTTCCAAAATAGCACTTTTTATGGCCCTAAGGGAAGAGCAGTTTCTTCCGGGGCCAACGGCGATTCTTCCCACCCGGGGATTTTGATGCGGAAATAGAGTCGGCGGAGTTCCTGAAGCATTTGGTCGGCTGGCAGGGCCAGGAGGGCGTCGATCTGTTCTGGGGAGAGTTCATATTCGAAGAAATGGAGCAGTTCGGCTTCGCTGACTTCTGGGGGTATCCAGCCGGTGGCTCGATCGGCCTGGTAATGCACCAGATACCGTGCCCAACTGGCAATCAGTTTCCATTGCCCGTGGAAGGACATGGCCTGGAGACGGCGGCGGGTCTCCGGCGATACAAGAGGATACAATTCTTCAAGGTCCTTTTGGCTGGGGCGAGGGATTTTCGGATAGGTGGAAGGCCCTTGCATCCAGAGCAGACTCATGACCAATCGTCGGCGGTGGTCGGCGTCGGATTGCCATTCTTGTTGGCGTTCCGGCGGCAGAGCGGCCAAGACGTCCGATTCATGCCGCTGGGCATACTCCTGCATCCATTGCCAGAGTCCCTCGGCGTCTTGAGGCCGAGGACGGCGGATGGCATGGGCGGCTTCTTCTTGGAGGGCCTTTTGGATGGCTTCCAGACGCTTCTGGGGGGGCATTTCTTGCAGTTCCGCACGGCGGTACAGCGGAAGCCGCTTCAGCCAGGCGTAATACCGTTGGGCCGTCTGCCGAAGTTGAGGTTCCTGAGGGTCTTCGTCGATCTGACGGTTCAGTTGCCGGAGGCGTTGTTGTTCGGCCGGCGGGAGGGCTTGCAGGCGGATTTGGGCCTGGACGAGGTGGGCTTTTTGGAGTCGGCTCATGCTGGCCACTTTGACCCGCCGCTGGGCCAAGCGATCCGCCCATGCCCAGTCCATACACCCCGTCAAACAGACCCCGCAGAACCCAGCCCCTATCAAGGCCCCCCAAAAAAGCCAAAGACCTTTCGACGTCGGACAGACCGGCCGTGCCCGCATAGACCGATTGGCCATCGCTTCCCCAGAGAGCCTCCGGGCGTTCCTTTGGAAAGAGGATTTCCCCCTCATGGGTCCCCATCCTCCTGAAAAAGCCCCTGTTCCTGGAGACCTTTGAGGAACTGAAAATCGTCGATTTGCCAATAACAATCTAGATTTTCCAAAAGGGGGAGGTCTTCCAGAAGTTGGCGATCTGGATCAGGAGCGAACCACCAACTCCCAGCAAACCCCAGAGCTGCTGCTGCCAGAAGAATGCTCCCCCCCAACAGCCAGCGGATCCAGAGGGGATGGCCCAGGATAGAAGAACTTTTTTGCACTTCTTGGGCGGCCTCCACCGCCACCATTTCCAACGTCGAACGAGTAAGCCGCTCGTCGGCGACCGGAGCGTCCAATTTGTCCAACAGTTCCCACGTCCGTTCCAGTTCCTGCAATCTTCGACGGATATGCGGGTCGGTCATCAGGAGATGCTCAATCTGCCGACACGCAGGATCATCCAGCTCGCCGTCCAGATAGGCGATCAGTTCTTCGTCAGTGATTTTGGAGGGCTGCGGGGCATCCATCATGGAGTGGGACTGTTTATTTTTCCGCCGGGTCCGATTCCTCGGAAGCACTCCGGCGTTTTTCCACGCAGAACCTCAGGGAGCGATTTCTTCCGTATGGACCGCTGGCGAGGTTTCCGGTGATTGGCCGGTCTCCAGATAGGGAATGAGCATCTGTCGCAGGTTTAGCCGAGCACGGGATAAGAGCGATTTGACCGCCTGGGGCGTCATGTCCATAGCCTGGGCGATATCGGCGTAGGACATGCCTTCGAACTTGCTCAGCAGCACCGCCATGCGCTGGCGTTCGTTGAGCGTTTCCATGGCCAGTCGGACAATGTCCCGCATTTCCGCTTTGTCTAATTGGCGAGCGGGAATCTGCCCGCTGGAACATTGCAAAAGGCGTTCCAAAGGCCGTCCGCTGCCCGAACTATTAGCGGCCGCCCGGAGTCGTACCTCCCGCCGCCGGGCCTTGGTCCGCAAAGCATTGGAGGCTACATGATTGGTAATCGTAAATAGCCAGGTTACAAATTTCGCATCCGCTGTATAAGTTTTCCTAGCCCGATAGACCCGCAAAAAGACCTCCTGGGCCAAATCTTCCGCCCAATCCCGACTCCCCACCAAATGCTCCAAGACCAAAAGTACTCGGGCTTGATAACGGCGCATCAGTTCGGTGAAGGCCTCGGCATCGCCCTCCCGGACCCGGAGCATCAGCCCAACGTCCGGATCGACCATCGCATGCCGACGGGCCGACGATTTACTCACCCACGGCGTCATCTACCGACCGTCCTCTGAATCTGCCCCTACTTGGATAGAGAAAGAAGGTTGCCTATAGTTTTAGTGTAATTGGTAGTTTTGGTTTCGGCTACCCCTGGTAGGTGGAGAAGGGGGAAAAGGAGCGGTCCGGCCCCCTGATTAGGGGGAAAGCCGCTTATTTTTTACCCTCTCGATGGGCATTTCGGCTGCCGAAGCCTTTCCATCCCTGGGTTACAAAAATGGACGATTCCTTAGCGGACTTCACCTGGGCGATCGAGCGGGCCGAGGCAGGCCAACATTTTTCGATGGAGGAGATGGCCTCGGTGATCGGCCAGATGATGGAGGGACGGGTAGCGGAAGAAGCGGTGGCCCGGCTGCTGACGGCCCTGCATCGCCAAGGGGAAACCACGGCCGAACTGGCCGGGGCCGCCCTGGCCATGCGCCGCCATATGACCCGTATCCGGCATCGGTATGCACTGCTGGTGGATGTGGTGGGCACCGGCGGGGACGGCGCTGGCACCTTCAACATCAGTACAGCAGCCGCCCTGGTTACCGCCGCTGCGGGCGTTCCGGTAGCCAAACACGGCAACCGCCGGGCTACCAGCCGAACCGGCTCGGCCGATGTGCTGGCCGAACTCGGCGTGAATATCGAAGCCGACCTGGCCTGCGTGGAAGCCTGTCTAGAAGAATTGGGCCTCTGTTTTTGTTTTGCGCCGCTTTGCCATCGGGCCATGCAGCATGTGGCCCCAGTCCGCCGGCGATTGGCGCATCCAACCATCTTCAACCTGCTCGGTCCGTTGGCCAATCCGGCCGGCGCCGGTTATCAATTGATCGGAGTAGGTCGGCCGGAGTTGCGGCCGATGTTGGCCGAGGCGGTCCAACTGCTGGGAACCCAGCGTACATTGGTCGTACATGGGGCGGACGGCCTGGATGAGGTGAGCCTTTCCGGTCCCACCTGGGTCAGCGAGATTCGGAGCGGCCAACCCGCGCAAGACTACCTCTGGACGCCGGCGGATTTCGGCCTGGAGCCGGTGCGGCCAGAAGAGCTGCTTGTGGACAGTCCGAGGGAAAGCGCCCAAAGGATTCGAGATATTCTAGCGGGCCGGCCGGGCGGAGCCAGGGACGTGGTGTTGGCCAATGCGGCAGCCGCCCTCTGGTGCGCCGGGGTGGTGGCCAGTTTGCCCGAAGGGGTCGGCCGGGCCGCCCAGGCCATCGACGACGGCAAAGCCCAAACCCTGCTCCACCAGTTGGTCCAACGGACTCATGCCGGGTAATCCTTGGATAACCTGTCCCTGTTCTCAAAGGAACGGCGTCTTTTTTCTTCCCATCGCCTTTTGAGCCGACTTGTGCAAACCGATGTCTCCTGCTGTATTGCGACTAGTGCTTTTGGTTTCCTGTTGTCATGGGTTGGTGCATATTTATGAGCACTCGTTTGCCAGTGTGGAGCAACTGGTCGGTCAGGAGTTTGGGGTGGGCAAAGAGACGACCGGACTCATCGGCTCTTGTTTACGATTGCCGTTTGGGCTGTTTGCGTTGGCGGCCGGTTGGATGGCGGACCGATGGGGGGCGAGGCGGCTGCTATTGGTTTATGTGATTGGATGTTCATTTTCCGCCCTGCTTGCCAGTCTCTCTCCCGCTCTAGCGGGCATGTTCCTGGCTATGTTCTTGTTGGGAACATTTGCCGGCATTTACCATCCGGCTGGAGTGGGTTGGATCGCCCAGCATACAGGAGCCGACAGTCGGCCCTTGGCCCTTGGTTATCATGGAATGTTGGGTTCGGCCGGGATTGCTGCCGGACCGTTCCTGGCCGCCTTGGTGCTCAACGGCGGCCTCAGTTGGCGGGGTTATTATTTCGTCTTAGGCGTCGTGGGCGCGGTGCTGGCCTGGGGACTGGCTTGGGTCCTGCCCCGGAAAGAAGCATCTGCCTGCCCGGCCTTGGCCCCCGCCGGAGGAGGAAATCCGGTTTCGCATGCGGAGGACGCCCAGGCCGCCGCCTCGGTCCGGCAGAACGATTCCTGGGCCAGTTTTTGGATTCTTTCCGGCATGACCAGCTTGGCCGGCATGGTCTATGCCGCGGTAACCACTTTCTTGCCGCGGTATCTGGATGAGACCGGTTGGCTGATCGGAGGGATCAGCCCAGCCAGTATGCGGAATTATCAGACAGGGCTGGTGTTGGTGTTGGGGATTGTGGGACAATACACGGCCGGCAGGGTGGGTCGGCCCAGCACGCTGGAGCCACTGATTACATTGGCCTTTGCCTTGGCTGCTCCGTGTGTGGTGTGGATGGGATTTGCGCGGGGGCTAGCCCGATTGGCGGCGGCTGGGCTTTTCGCCGTGCTGTTTTTCGCCCATCAGCCGCTCTATAACAGTGCGGTCGCCAAATACGTGGTGGGCCGACGCCGCGGGTTGGCCTATGGGATGAGTTTTACGTTGGGATTTGGCATAGGGAGTTTGGGACCGGCCTTGGCGGGGCAGATTCGGCAAGATGAAATTTTGTATCCTATTTTAGGCGGCATTTTGGCCGGCGCCGCCGTGCTGGCCGCCCTGCTGTGGCGCATCCATCAGCCGGCTACCCCCCCAATCAGTCCAGTTCCCCCACCCTCCGACGAAGGCGCCTTATTGTAGCAGAGATTTGGAGAATATATCAGGAGACGCTCAGAGAATCCTCCAAAGCAAAACCTTGTCCGAACGCCTTGCTAGAAGGAGTTGAGTCCGTGGAAACTCAATTGGCCGTTATCGGCGGCGGACCGGGCGGTTATGCAGCCGCCTTTCTGGCCGCCGATCTTGGAATGGAAGTAACTCTCATCGAGCAAGAACCCCGTTTGGGCGGCGTATGCCTTTTGCGGGGTTGCATTCCCTCCAAAGCCCTTTTGCACGTGGCTAAAGTGCTGGCCGAAGCAGAACATCTCCAGCCGTGGGGCGTGCATTTTCCGAAACCTACCGTCGATCTGGCCGCTTTGCGCCAACAAAAAGAAAAAATCATTTCTACGCTTTCCGGCGGGCTCAAACAGATCGCTTCCCGGCGGAAAGTGGACCGGATCGAAGCCCGGGCCGCCTTTCTGGACAACCACACCCTCCAGCTAGAGCCGGTCTCGGACCGTTCGCCGCCGGAAGACCGCCTGCGATTTGCCCATTGTATTGTGGCCACGGGTTCCCGACCGCTCCTTCCTAAAACCCTTCAAGGAACCGGCGACCGGGTGTGGGATTCCACAGCCGCCCTAGAACTTCTAGAAATACCCAAAACCCTTTTGGTTGTCGGCGGTGGTTATATCGGTCTGGAAATGGGCGCCGTCTATGCCGCCTTGGGAAGCCGGGTTACTGTAGTCGAAATGACCGACGGTCTGTTGCCGGGCGTGGATCGGGACTTGGTCCGACCTTTGCAAAAACGGCTTGAAACGCTTTTCGAGGCCATTCTTCTTCGGACCCAGGTGACCGCTTTGACCGATCGGGGCGACCACGTGGAAGTTGTACTGCAATCTACGGACGGCCAAACCCACAGCCAAGCATTCGATCGAGTGTTAGCGGCGGTAGGCCGACGGCCGAACACGGAAAATCTCGGCCTGGAGCGTACCAAAGTCCAGCTCACCGAGCAAGGCTTTATCCAGGGGGATGCCCAACGACGAACGGCGGAACCCACGATTTATGCTATCGGAGATGTAGCCGGCCAACCGATGTTGGCCCACAAGGCAGCTCGGGAGGGAAAAGTAGCCGTGGAGGCTATTGCCGGTCGCCCTGTGGAATTCCGGCCTCGGGCTATTCCCGCAGTGGTCTTTACGGATCCGGAAATCGCCTGGGTCGGTCTGACGGAAACGGAAGCCCACGTGCAAAGCCGACGCATCGAAACGGCTGTTTTCCCCTGGGCCGCCAGCGGTCGAGCACTCAGCATGGGCCGGACCGAAGGAATGACCAAATGGATTGTTGACCCGGAAACAGAGCGAGTCCTCGGCTGTGGAATCGTAGGGGCCGGCGCCGGCGACCTGATCGGCGAAGCGGCCTTGGCTGTAGAACTTGGCTGCCATCTGGAGGATGTGGCCGAAACCATCCATCCCCATCCCACCCTGTGCGAAACGCTCTCCCTGGCAGCGGAAGTCTATTACGGCACGGCCACCGATCTGTATAAGCCGAGAAAAAAGTCCATCTAGGCTCGACTTTGGCCATTTTTTAACTGTTTGTATTTTCGAGACTTACACACTGGAACTCATTTGTTCATACAATTTCGCAACTCCAAGATTTACAAAGACTTCTTAGGACTTCCCCCCTGGGGGCGTCCCCTAAAATAGCAAAAGTCGAGCTGAGGGGATTGGGCCGCAAAAGGCTTGTCAGCCACTTCTTGATAGGTTAGGATGGCAGGCGTCCCAAGGTTCCTTCCGATGCCTTCCTGAGATAGCCTGCCTGGAAAAAGAAGATGTGTGATTTTGTTCCCTTTTCGTGACGAGGAGATCCGATCATGAAACGAAGTATCCCGTTGTCGAAAATCCAGAAACATGGAGCGGCCTGGTCTCGCCGGGAGTTTTTAAGGGACTCCGGGCGCTTGGCCGCCGGGGCGGGTTTGGCCGGTTCTGCCTTAGCCGCAATGGCCGTCCCCAATGTCCACGCCGGGGAAAGCCATGTGATTCAATTGGCGCTGATTGGCTGCGGGGGTCGAGGCAGCGGAGCGGTGGGCAACGCGATGGAATCGACCGGCGGCCCGGTCAAACTTACGGTGATGGCCGACTTCTTTGAACGACGCCTGGAAGGTTCCTACAAAATCTTACGGGAAAAATTCGGTGATCGCATTGACGTGCCGCCTGAGCGCCGATTTGTAGGTTTCGACGCCTACAAAAAGGCCATCGATGCACTTCGACCGGGCGACATTGCCATGCTGTGCGGCTATGCGGGTTGGCGTCCGTTGCAACTGGAATATGCCGTAGCCAAAGGGGTTCATGTGTTCATGGAGAAATCCTTTGCCACGGATCCGCCGGGAGTCCGCCGTATTATCCGAGCGGGTGAAGAAGCAGAAAAGAAAAACCTGAAAATCGCCGCCGGCCTGATGTGCCGACATTCCGTCAACCGACAGGAATTGATCCGCCGTATCCAAGACGGCCAACTGGGAGACATTCTGCTCGTGCGAGCCTATCGCATGGAGCCAGTCGGCCCCCTGGGTCCCAAACCTCCCCAGGAAAAAGAACTGTTCTGGCAAATCCGGAATTTTGTCCGATTCTATTGGGTCTCCGGCGGTCTGTGGGCGGAAATGGACATCCATCAGATCGACGAAATCTGCTGGCTGATGAACGATTGGCCTGTAACCGCCCACGGCGTGGGAGGCCGGGCCGCCCATAGCACCGATTGCAGCCAAAATCTGGATAGCTTCTCCGTCGAATGGACTTTTCCCAACGGCGCTAAAGGATATGACGTGGTTCGGTATCTACCGAATTGCTATAACGAGTTTGCTACCTATGTCCATGGGACCAAAGCGGCGGCGCAGTTTTCCGGCAGTATCCATGCAGGTACGGTCCAAATCTACAAGGATCAGCGAGTCCACCCGGACAACATCCTCTGGAAAGCCCCGCCGGAAAAGTATTCGCCCTGGCAAGCCCAGTGGAACAACTTCCTGGCCGCCATCCGCAATGATCAGCCGATGAACGAGGCCAAACGGGCCGCCCTGTCCAATCTGGCCGACATCATGGGCCGGGCTGCCGTACATTCCGGCAAAGTGGTTACCTGGGACGAAGCCATGAAGTCCGAGTTCCAATGGTGTCCAGGCATCGACACCATGGACGAAAATACCCCACCCCCGGTCCAACCGGACCAGGACGGCCGATACCCTGTGCCCGTGCCCGGCCAATGGAAAGAACTTTAATCTTCCGCTGGGAATGCCGATACCCTAAGGTCTCTAGACACAAACAGTACCCGTTTGCCCCGGATTGCCGTTCTGACCGAGAAAAGGGGCAGCCCTCGGCCGGGGAGAGGCTCTGTTATTTCTTCTCCACACCAGGAGAAGACGGATGACAGTTCAAAACGCTTGGGGAGGGACCGGCCTCCGAAGAGCTTTGGGGAGATGTTTTGCCGCAAGAGAATTCCTTCCAACCAAACTCCTCCAACAAAGCCTCAGATTCTTCTGGCGGGGGACTCGTCTCCAAGAGTTTCTTTTCCCGACGAGTTGCTAAGATCGAAAACCCTATGGAGCAGCCCAACAGCCCGGCCACAACGACAAAAGAACCTACCGGGGAAATCAAATGGCTGTGAGGCTCGATGTACCCAGTCTGTTCCGCTCCATATTCGGCGATCATCTTCAGCCCGATGAATCCCAGCACCGCACTCAGGCCATAATGAAGGTAGCAGAAAAGTTCCATCACCCCGGCCAACAGAAAATAAAGCGCCCGAAGGCCCAAAATCGCAAACACGTTGGAAGAAAACGCAATAAAACGATCCTGGGTAATCCCAATGATGGCCGGCACACTATCTACCGCAAATAATACATCGGTGCTCTCTATGACCAATAAGACCAGCAGTAAAGGGGTAATGCACCATCGACCATTTTCCCGGATGAAGAATCGCTGGCCATATTGGCCATGATCTCCTCGGCTTACTCGGAGAAACCGTCGGCCAAACCGCAACAGGATATTTTTTTCCGGATAGACTTCGCCGCCGGTGTGGCAAGCCAATTTATAGGCGGTATATAACAGAAAAACCCCAAAAATCGGCACAACGATCTCAAAATGCTCGATCAAGGTAATGCCAGCTAAAATGAATATAAGCCGCATCCCAATCGCCCCCAGAATCCCCCAAAACAACACCCGATATTGATACATCAACGGCACATGGAAAAACCGAAAAATCACAGCAAAGACAAAAAGGTTATCCATCGAGAGGGATTTTTCGACCAAAAAACCGGTCAAAAACAGTACCGCCGCATGGGAACCCTGCCACCACCATAAAAATGCATTAAACACCAATCCCATCGCAACCCAGAAGACGGTAAACAGAGCGGATTCCCATAAAGATGGGGTGTGCGCCCGGCGATGGAACACAAAAAGATCCAGGAGTAAGAGAACTAGGACAAACAGTCCAAAAGCGCCCCAATGCCAAAGCTGGATTTCGGTACCCACGTAGCCATTCTCCCTTAAGGCACCTGCCAAAAGATTCCGTATCAATCCGAGTTCAGACGGCGCCTACCTTCCCGTCCTTCGGGTCGTTAGACTCTTGGTATCTTAAGGTCCCATCCAGGCAGGATCAACGGCAACGTGAGTGAGTAGGCAGAAGGGGAGTTTTCCAGGGGGGGGCCAATAACTCGATTGTGGGGAAATCAAGAAGCCCAATAGAGGTGTCATACAATGGGGTGGGATAAAATAACAAGATATAGGGGGTATATTTTAATTTGGGTAGAATATGTTCTTGGAGAGGGAGGCGGCTCTGGGGAAAATTTGCGAGAAACTGCGAAGAAACCGGTCTTAGCAGATGAGGATTTGGGTGGGGCATTCCGCTTATGGGGGATTCCGGTTAAATTATCTCGAAGAAAACGAAGAGGAGTTGGCCTTGCAGATACGGTTCAGCACTCTATAATGAGGAATCAAGGGAAAACAGACAGGCAAAACAGGCAAAGAGATCGTGAAGCATAAAAAGGCGGGTGTAGAAAGCGGGAGAGGGGGATCGCATCCCCCATGCGGGTGTAGCTCAGGTGGTAGAGCACGACGTTGCCAACGTCGTTGTCGTGGGTTCGAGTCCCATCACCCGCTCTTGACCTAGGAAGACAAGGAAAATTTTCCCAAGCCTCTTGCCTCCCCCGGAATCTTTCGGAGTGATCCCCCAGTAGAAAGAAATGCTTCTCTGCGGGGCTGTTCCTTCTGGGTATTTTGGGTTGGAAAGAAGGGCCGGCCATAACCATCGGCCCCTTTTTGGGATATGTTTTTCCCAAAAGGCGACGAAAGGAGATGGAGGAGGAAGGGGTGGGAACAGGCCAGACTCGGACGGAAGGACTCCGCAGGAGGTTTATCCCAGTTTGCGTATTAGGAATGGACGGGCAATGAGATTTCCAGAGGCTGGCTCCGGATGGCTGGTGGGATAAAAAGAAACTAACGCTTTAACCGAATGGAGCAACCCGCCTCTCCCCTGGCGGGAGAGGCCGGCGGAGGGAAGTTAGGTGGCACAAGGTACCTGGACTGCTGCTTATGCAGGAATGACACCTCGCTGCCTTTCATTCGGCTAAATGGTACAAAAGAAAAAAGAGCACGAATAAGAAACAGGCAAGAAAACGTAACGTTCCGTAGGCTTTCTTTGAGGGATGGTGCAAACGCAATGTCCGATCCGGATGAACGAGAACTGAACGAAGCCGATCAACCCCAGGAAAGTGAAGGGCATCTCCCAGATGCTCTGAGCGGCGAATCCGTAGAGGCTGGCCAAGAGGCCGAAGAAAAGCGCGATCTCCAATTGGAAGTGGAAGTGGCGGAGCGGGGCGCCTGTGAGCGGCATATTATGGTCAAAATATCGCCGGAGGATGTGCAGCGGTATTTCGACCGGGAGATTCGGGAGTTGATGCCGACGGCTCAGGTGCCTGGATTTCGGCCTGGCCGAGCACCTCGAAAACTGGTGGAACGTCGGTTCCGTAAAGAGGTGTCCGAACGGATTAAAACCGAGCTGATCATGGACGCTATTGCCCAGGTGGACCGGCAGGAGAAATTGACTCCTATCAGCGAGCCGGACTTGGATATGGATGCGGTGGTGATCCCGGAAGAGGGACCGTTAACCTTTGAATTTGACCTGGAAGTTCGGCCTGAGTTTGCGTTGCCGGAGTGGAAGGGGTTGGTCATTGAAAAGCCGGTCCGGGAGTTTACCCGGGAGGATGTGGACCGGGTCTTGGAACAACTCTTGCAGAGGATGGCGTCCCTTGTACCTCATGAAGGGCCAGCGGCCCTAGGAGATTATTTGATATGTGATATTACCGTTCAGGCAAACGGGAAGACGATTGCTACGCATCAAGAGCAGATGTTTCGGCTGCAGCGGATTCTGAGTTTTCGGGACGCCCGGATCGAAGGGATAGACGAACTTTTGGCCGGAGTCCGAGCTGGACAACAGCGCCAGACGGAGGTGTTGATCTCGGAGGACGCCTCTGCCGATTGGCGGGGACAGAAAGTGACCGTGGTTTTTCAGGTGCAGGAGATCAAACGAGCGGAATTGCCGGAACTGAACGAGCAGCTTATGGCTCAGTTTGGGTTTGAATCGGAAGGAGAATTGCGAGACTATCTGAAGGAGCGGCTCCAGCGGCAGTTGGAATATCAGCAACGGGAATCGGCGCGGGGACAGATCGCCCAGTTGTTAACCCAGGCAGCGGATTGGGATTTGCCCGAAAAAATGCTCCAACGCCAAAGCCAGCGGGAATTGGAACGGATAGTCTTGGAACTGCAACGGAGCGGGTTTAGCCCGGAGGAGATTCAAGCCCAGGCGAACATCCTTCGGCAGAAGACCCGACAGATCACCGCCCAACGGCTCCGAGAACATTTCATCTTGGAACGGATTGCTGAGGAAGAGAAGATCGAAGCTACGGAAGAGGATTATCAAAGGGAAATCGGCTTGATTGCGTTGGAGACCGGAGAAACGCCTCGTCGGGTGCGAGCCCGATTGGAAAAACAAGGGCTCATGGATATCCTGCGCAATCAGGTCATTGAAAATAAAGTGATCGAGTTGATCCTCAGCCACGCCCAGTTCAAAGAAACGCCTTATGAACCCAAACGGGAAGAGGCCTATGGATTGGATGTGGCCTTAACGGGAGCGGAACCGAAGGAGACGGAAGAGGCGGAGTCGCCTGGGAGAGCGGCTGGAGAGGGCGCTGAGGCGTCGGCCCGTGGATCATAGGATGCCCTTTTTGCGATGGCGTAGTGGTGGACCATGCCAAACTATCGGGATTACCAACGACAACGTCAGATGCAGGTGGTGGACCTGCTTTTGGAGAATCGGATTATCCTATTGCATGGTCCAATTGATGGGGCCAATCCGGGAGCGAATCCGGCCGACATTATCATGAAATTGCTCTATTTGCAGAGCGAGAATCGACATAAGGATATTCATTTGTACATCAACTCGCCGGGCGGAAGCGTAACCGGCACCTTGGCCATCTACGATACGATGCAGATGTTGAGTTGCAAGGTGGCTACCTACTGCGTCGGTTTGGCCGCCAGCGGAGCAGCAATCCTGTTGGCCGGCGGCGCTAAAGGGAAACGTTTTGCCCTGCCGCATTCCAAAGTCATGCTCCATCAGCCGTATGGCCAGGTGGGCGGGCAGGTCTCCGACATCGAAATCCAGGCTCAGGAAATCTTGGAAACTCGAGAGATTCTGAATCAAATCCTGGCCCAACATACCGGCCAGCCCATCCAGCGCATCGCCGCCGATACGGACCGTGACTTTTACATGAACGCCGAAGAAGCGAAAACCTACGGAATTGTGGACGAAATCCTCACCCAACACAAACCTCCTGAAGAGGAAGAAGAAAAAGGAAAAGACGAAGAAGATTGAAACAGATGCTTGGTCCACCTCCTAGGGTCCTTCCCCTAGCGAATGGAAGCGGGCCGAGACCTGGGAAAGAACCCAAAACCGAGGCAGCCGCCCCCGCGGCCTTTCCTGATCCGTCAGAAGATCAAATAAAATTTCCCATGGGCATTTTCCCACGGCGAAACAAACCGGCCAGTGAAATGAGGCAACCAAGGAAACGAACACCACTGCGGATGGACGGGGGATAGGTGGACGAGCAATCATTCACTCCATAAGTCGGGTATTCGGTCCTTGCCAAGACCCTGGATGGCAGGGCAAAGGGACGATTGGTCATGCCGCTGATTCCATTTGTGATCGAAAAAAGCGGTCGTGAAGAGCGGGCGATGGATATCTACAGCCGGCTCCTGAAAGACCGTATTGTGTTTTTAGGCGCCAGTATTACCGATGAGGTGGCCAATAGCATCGTGGCGCAACTGCTCTTTTTGCAATCGGAGGATCCGAAGGCAGATATTCATTTGTATATCAATTCTCCAGGTGGGTCCGTCAGCGCCGGATTGGCTATCTACGATACCATGCAGTTTATCAGTTGCGATGTGGCTACCTACTGCATCGGCCAGTGCGCTTCGATGGGCGCTGTGCTCCTGGCCGCCGGTACCAAAGGAAAACGCTACGCCCTCCCAAGCTCTCGGATCATGATCCACCAGCCGATGGCTGGCGTCGAAGGCACCGCCGCCGACATCATGATCCACGCCAAAGAATTCAAAGCCCTCAAAAATCGGCTTAACCAGATTTTGCTCAAACATACCGGCCACCCGTTGGAAAAAATCGAAAAAGATACCGATCGAGATCGATTCATGTCCGCCGAAGAGGCCAAGGAATACGGCTTGATCGATCGGGTTCTGGAGCGGCTCTCGGAAGTCTCTTCTCCCGCAAGCTCTTCTTCCGCTCCTCCTGGATCGTCCACCACGGACAGCCCGTCTTCAGAAGGAGAATAATTTCAGAACGGAATCGGATTTTGTCCTGGGTGCGATTTTTGCTGGGGGCAGGCAATCCAAGACATCAGATACCGCTTTCGGGCGGGAAGCTACGGTGAGCTCCCCCCGAAAATAAAAAGCGGGTAACATGTTAGCCCAATGGAGGGGCACGCTCGTCGTGCCCGTCGAGCTTCATTCGGCTAAAGTGGTACAAAAGCGGAGCAGCGGAGCAAAGGAGTACCTGCTAGTCTAAGTCCCTATTCCCAAGGAAGGGATGTTGGCTTCGGTGGGAAGAATCTCAAGCGGAACTCTCTTCGCCCGATATGAAAGGCCGGATAGAACCCGGAGCATGGAGGGCTCGGGTGGGGGGGTGGTCTTTTTCTCCAACCCTCCTCCGAAGGCAGAAACCCTCCGGCCAGAGCGAAGCACGGCTCCATTGCCTAGGTCATTTCTTTGCAAATGGCCCTGGATGATGGGGTCTGTGGCCCTGGTAGTGGTGTTGGCTGGGGTCTCCGGGTGCCGAACCAACCCCCAGATCGCCTTGTTGGAGATGGAAAACCGCCTCTTAGAAGACCGGATTTACGAATTGGAAGCCCAGTTGGCCAAGCAGGGCCGCCAACTTGCCTCTGGCCAGCAGCAAATAGGGGGGGTTCAAAACGTACCCGCCAAAACAGTTGCTCCAGCCCCGTCGAGCGGGGCCAAAATTCCTTCCGGAGTAAGCACTCCGGTTCCAGGTCCAGGAGCCTACACGCCACCCCAAGGAGGCAATAGCACTCCCATTCATTCAGGTTCCGGACTGCCTTCCGTGAATGTTCAGATGCCCGGGGAGGCCCTGCCCCCAGGCGACATTCCGAAAACGCTTCGTACTTCCCCGGGAGAACCTCTTCGGTCGCCGCCGGGATCCAGCGGACCAGAACTCAATACTCCGGAATCTTTGAAAGGACCCATTCCGAATGAATCTTCGTCTGCTTTTGAGAGAAACAGCACTGTTTCTCCTATCTTAGGCGGGTTGTCTAGCGGTGCTCCTGGGAGGCAAACCGGGTTGGTTTTGGGCCAAGGTTGGGTGGTGGGATTCCTTAGCAGCCGGGTCCAATCGCTTCGGCTTGTACCGGAACTGACCGGCCCCTACAATCCCGATGGTCAACCAGGCGATGAGGGGATTACCGTCGGCCTGGCGCCCCTGGATGCCCAGGGGCAATTGGTCCCAGCGGCTGCTCCGATCAGTATTGTGCTCATCGACCCGGCCATTTCGGACGCATCGGGCCGGGTGGCTCGATGGGACTTGACCGCGGAACAGATCGCCGCCTTAAGCCAAACCCTTTCGGAAGGGGAGAGCCTCCGACTGGCTTTCGTTTGGCCCAAGCAGACGCCCCAGCATAACCGTCTGCACCTCTTTGTTCGTTATGTTACTGCGGATGGGCGCAAACTCCAGGCGGATATGCCGCTGGAAGTGGATATCCAAGCACAGCAGATGCATCTTCTGACTGGGCCTAGGGAAGCGGACAATTCCCGACGCCCTAACTGCCCTGGTCCTGAGTGGGCAGGGTCCCCTGGCATTTCTTTACTCGGTTCCCTTCCTCCGGGGCGATCCCCCCTGGTGTCAGAAAATTCTCCGAGTGGGCCAGAATCGGAAGCTTCTATGAAGATGGCTTCTCGACCAGAGGCTGCCGGTTCAGAAACCCATCTTTCCCTGCCGGGCCGACAACCTCGCATCCCCTGGAAACCCACTCGATAACCTTCTTCTGTTGTTTTTCTAAGCGATGGCTACTCTGGGAGAAGAATCCGGGCTATTTTTCCGTCGCTGTTGCCGGTGAAGAAACAGAAGAACCAGAGGGCGCAGAACTCGAAGGGGTCGTATGAGGCCCAAATGCGACATAAATAAACACGCCTATCAGAATCGCCACTGCCGCCACTAATACCAGAAGCAACCACAGATTTTGGGTTGAGGAGGCTTTTTTCACCGGACGAGAAGCGGTCGAGTGTGGAGCGGCGGAAAGAATAGCCGGTCCCCTTAGTTGAGCAAACACCTGGCCAGCCTCCTGCCAATCCCGCCATCCTTCGCGCCAGACTAACGAGTCAGGGCTGACTCGGCCTTCTGCGATCCAATTGCGCATGACATCCGCTGGAGCAGGGCCGAATTGCCCCCCGGTGGGTGGCCGAACATACCAAACAGCATTCGGCGCTTCTGCCAGAGGATCGGCACCTCCGGTAGGTTCCGCTGGGGCAGCCATGACCGATTCCGTCCCCATCGGAAATCCCGGTGAAACTGGGGGGGAAGTTCCCCAGGCCAGGCTGCTTTCCTGGCCGACGGGAACGGCCTGGCCCCCCGGTGCAGGGGGTGCCGCCGGAGCGGGCTCCAACGGAGGATTCCAAGAAGCCGGTCCAGCACTCGTCACGGGACCTAAAGGGGTAGGAGCAGAAAGAAAGGCGGGAGGCTCCGGGGAAGCTAGAGCGGAAGAAGGACCAGGACTGCCTACTGGCGGGGCGGACACCGGTCCCTCGTGGACCGAATGTTCCATGGGCTCGGGGATCCGATCCCCCATACCTGGTTTTCGGGTGCTCTCCAAGGGGATGGTAAAGCGGGCCCCACAATAAGGACAGATCCCCCGTTTGCCCGCTTGAAATGCCTTAATATTCAGTTTATGTCCATTGGGACACCAACATCGAATCCCCATGACAATTAGCCCTTACGAAAGACGACCTTTGTATTATAGCTTACCGCCCTTAAGCGATACTACCCCTGGCAAACAGAGGTCGAGGAAAGTTCGTCCTGAAGCGGAAGACATGGCTCGGGTTGCCTTTTGAATACGCCGCGTCCCTCTCGATAGTGAATGTCCCCCCGTTTGGTATCCCAAAGACATCGCTTCGCCTACCCTTCCAGCCGTATGCCCGGGGTCCTCCCTACGGAGGGCCGCCTGGAAAGGTACCCCTGGGAAAAATTCGAGATTCCTCTGGCTATCCTAGGAAGCCCAAAGTTTGGTTTTTGTTGAAAAGAGCCTGGCTGGAAAAAAGTGAAGCCATGCATAACCGGGAAAAACTACTTTTTTGGAGAAATGCGCAAAATGGGCAATTTTAGAAATTTACCTTTTACCCCTAATTATAGGGGAAGAGGTTCCCTCGATACATTTCTCTCAATATGTACTAGGCGAAACCCCGATTTACTAAAGCAGGCTTTTATTATCGGAGCACCCCTCAAGGTATGCAAAATCCCTACGGTGGGAGATAGGTGGAAGGTTTCTCAAGCAGTTTTTAAGCGGAAAGCCGGCCTGCATTTCATTTTTGGGGCGGAAAAACACCAGGAGTCAAGAATCTATTCTATTCCAAAGGACTTCCTGAGAGGTCTCTTACCATGAGAGTTTTACGGATGATGCCAAGGGGAAATATCCAGAGGCGGATGGCACTGAGCAGCGGGATACGACCCGTGATGTGTCTGATCGGGCTTTTCATCTTTTGCTCATCGCACACGGTGGGGGACGAACCCAGCAAGACAAGTTTACGAATCCTTCCATCAGCCCCGGTGGAACAGCCCACCCCTTCGATAGGGGGCGAAAACCCGGCTTCCGAAGGGAAAGTTTCCCACTCGGTTCAACAAGGAGTCGCTGGAAATCCGGCGGGAAGTCGTTCGTTTTCTCAGGGGGTAGAACCGAGGCTGGTTCTTCCTGTTTTATTTGTAAGTCGGCAGCCGTCCGAGCCGGAAAAGAAGGCCTCCGATTCTTCGCCCCCCTCGGCCAAGAAGCCTCCTGAAGAGCCGCCCATCACGATGGAGCTTCGGGAAGTTCCAGAAGAAGCGGGCAAAGTGCCTCATACCCCGCCCCCGCCCGGATTTGCCGAAGTCAGCCATGAATCGTTAATTCAAGTGGTGGTGGGTGAAGGGAGTCCTTCATCGGTGGGGGGAGCATCTGGGGGCAAAACCAGCCAAGGGACGCCTTCCCAGGTAGCTTCGGCCATTTTTTCGCCCATCCCACCCAAGCCGTCGTTGATGTCGTCCAATCCACCCGCCAGAGGGGAAGGCTTAGCCGTTGCCACAGATACGCCCAAAGTTTCCGAAATATCGAAAACTTCCAGTGAAGGAGTCCAACGTCCCAGCCTATCGACGGCCAAAGGGGGGATTCCTTTGGAGAAACCCACCTCAGAAGGGTTAAGCCGATCTTCGGCCGGACCGGTCCAAGGAGGATCGGAACTCCAACCGGCAACCAGCAGCCAACCGAAAAACACCCCCCAATTCCCCGCTGCTCAACCTACCTCTTTACCAAAACCTTTGGAGTCAAGTCCGCAGGCGATGGCCGGGAAAACTCCTTCCGACAAGCCCTCAGAGAAAAGCGGATCGCCAGGAGCAGAGAAGGACGCGGCAGATCGTTTGATAGGAGAACTCCCCTCTGCCAATCGAATGCCGGCGGTGATGCAACCGGTTCTGATACCCAATCGCCCGATGATGGGGGCATTGCCGAAGCCTACGCTGGTCCAAGAGGCTGGGCCGATCCCGTCCAGTGCGATTGTCCCAGTGCCGGAAATAAAGCAGCCGGAGGCCAACGTCTCGGAATCGAGCAGCCCGCGTCCTTCTTCGGTTCTGAGGACGCCGATGTCAGGCCCCACGCCTTCGATGCTCAGTGGACCGATCCTACCGGAGTCTTCTAAGACTGCCCCATCCCATCCGACCTGGCCGATGGTAGGGGGATCGTTGTCGCCTTCTTCGTGGCCGGCAGGGGGCAATCCAGCCGTACCGCCCTCTCGGATTGCCTTGTTAGAATCGGAGCCTGCGAAGACGCCTGCTCCTTCACTGCCTAGTTTGCCGAAAGAGGAACCCGCCCAGAAGACCGAACCAAGTCCGGCGGTGGGAAGTTCCCCATCGCCGCCGGAACGGAAGCCCGCAGCATCCCCCGCAGCCGGCAGCCCGGCTGGAGTAGAACCCAGGACGCCTGGGGGCGCTGCTTCTCCGGTGGATAACCATCCGCAGCCGCCCCAATGGCATCGGCCTGTCGGCGAAATCACCCAACTCGGCCCCTTTGAGGTGCGAGGCCATGTGGATGAGCTGAAGGTCATTGTTCGCCGGAGCAAAATTTTGCGGACGAAGATGGATATTTACCGGGTCTCGGTCGTAGATCCTGCGGTGTGTGATGTGGTGCAATTTACCCCGCGTGAATTGGCCATCGTCGGCCGATCCCAGGGGGCAACGGATGTTACCTTCTGGTTTGCCGACGAACGCTATGAACCGATCACCTATTTGGTTCGCGTGATCCCCGATCCAGAACTCCAGCAACGTCGCGAAGAACAGTACGGCATTTTGGAAGACGTATTGGCCGAGCTATTCCCGGAAAGCAAAATCAAATTGATTCCGGTGGCGGACAAATTGATCGTCAAGGGACAGGCTCGGGACGCGGAGGAGGCCGCCCAGATCATGGCCATTATCCGCGGGCAGATGGTCTATCCCCGCTATGGGGAAGGATATGGACTGGTGCAGGGGCAAGCCGCAGCCCCGGTAGCGCAGGATCCGCAGGCGGCAGGGATGCTCCCGGCGATGCAAGTGATCAATATGCTCTACATTCCGGGTGTGCATCAGGTGGCGTTGAAGGTGAAGATTGCCGAGTTGAACCGCTCGGCCGCCCGAGGGTTTGGCGTGGATATGGATTTGAACTTTGTGTGGGAAGACGGCCTGATTGCGATCAAGCAGTTGCTGAACTTGGCCACCAGCACCGCCGTGGTCTCCGGTACCTTTGACAACGAGAAACTCCAGTTTGGGATTCACTATTTACAAGAGCAGGGGATCATGCGGATTCTGAGCGAACCGACGTTGGTTACCCTGAGCGGTCGGCCAGCTACCTTCGTGGCGGGCGGCGAGTTTGCCGTGCCCACCACCGTCGGTGTGGCCGGCGCTGCCGCGGTAACCACCGATTTCCGCGCCTTCGGTGCCATCATCACCTTCCTGCCCACCGTATTGGATAAAGATCTGATCCGATTGGAAGTAGCCCCCGAATTTAGCCGGATCAATCGAGATAACACCGTCAACGGTACTCCCGGCTTGGATACTCGAGCGGTTACCACCACGGTCCAACTCCGGGAAGGCCAGACTCTGGCCATTGCCGGGTTGCTGGAAGATTCCATGAATGGCAACAATACCTCGAATATTCCGATCTTGTCGCAAGTATTTGGCAAACGGAATATGTCCCGGAATGAAACGGAATTGATCATCCTGGTCACTCCGGAGCTGATTCATCCGATGGAGCCGGAGGAAGTGCCGCCGCTGCCTGGCTTCGACGTAACCGAACCGACCAACCTGGAGTTTTACCTGAAAGGGCGGTTGGAAGGTCGGCCCACGCATGAATATCGAAGCACTGTTTGGCCGAGGTTGCGCCATCGGTATCAGGCGGGCGGCCCGGCTACGATCTCCGGCCCGTTTGGCCACTCCAAATAAACCGGTAGGATGAAACCCTCCTGTCTGGACAACTTACGAAAACAGAGTTAACCCCCAAGAACAGATACGTTTGGTTCGTCTTCGTTTTGGAATCTAAAGGACGAAATCCCATGAAACGGAACGGCTGGATGGTTTGGGCATTGGCAGCGGCGATGTGCGTGGGCGGCGTCAGTGGGTGCGCCCAGTGCCAGGGATGGTTCGGAGGCGATCCGGGGCGAGTGGTCCGGCCTACCCATGAGCAACGCCTCGGCCCCCCTTATGACCGGCCTTTCCCCTTGGGCCAGGTTACCGACGCCCATTGGGAGACCCAACAAACCAACGCCGAAGCCGCTGATTTCATCCTCTACGATCATGAGTTTATCGGAAATACCCCGAAGCTCACCCCGAAAGGCCAAAAACACCTGGTGCAAATGGCGGTTCGGCTGGAGCATGTGCCTTTCCCCATCGTGGTAGAACAAAGTCCAGATGGGAAGTATCCGCAATTGGACGCCCAGCGCCGTCAAGCGGTCATCGACTACTTAGTGGCCTTGGGGTACGAAAAAGAGCGGATTGAAAATCGGGTAGTCGTTGCCCCCGCCTTTGCCGAAGGACTCCATGCCGTCGAAGGAGAAGCCGCCTATTACAGTACCTTTTACGGTCAATTTTCCGGCGGCACAGGCCGACGGTACGGCGGCTACGGCGGGTTCTGGCGATAAAAAGAGAAAGCAAAAATCCCGTTCACCCAAAAACGTATGGACTCCCGCCCTCCTCAGCCCGGTTCACCGCCGGGACACAGAGGTTGTTGACTCTCTTCCGACCCAAAGAACGGATATTCCAAGGTAAGTCCCTCCCCACGTCGCTGGGCCGACCGGCAACCTCGCAGGAGGGGAAAACCTTTCAAGGCCCAAGGAAGGGCCGGATACCCCGGGGGGATTTTCCTCCATCGGGGGTTTCCTATTTTATTGCGCACAGGGAGAAACAAGCATGTTCGTCTATCGGAGATGGTGTCGGTGGGGCTGGTGGGTACTGGCGGGATGGGTTCTGGCGGCAGGATGTGCTTCCGGTCCAGAAGTAAAATCTCCCCTTCCGCAGCTAAACACCCTTTTCCAGAAAAAACCAAAACAAGAGTCCTCGGCTCTGGGAGTTGCCGCGGCGTCTCAGCCCTCCCCTGCCGCTCGAGGCCAACAACAATCCCCTAAAACAGCACCGGACTTTTTGGACGGCATGATGAAAGCCCGACAATATGAGCAAGAAGGCAAATTGGCCGAGGCACGCCAAATCTACGAGCGCCTCATCGTGCAGTATCCCCATCGCTACGAACCCTACCACCGTTTAGGTGTAGTGGCCGACCGGGAAAAACGTTTTCGAGAATCCGTCGCCCTCTACAGCCAAGCGATCGCCCTAAAACCCGATCCAGAAATTTTCAACGATCTCGGCTACAGCTATTATCTCCAAGGCCAATTAGATAAAGCCGAAAGCGCTTTATTGAAAGCGGTAAGTATGAAACCGGCCAATCCGCGGTTCCGGAACAATCTGGGGATGGTCTATGGTTTTCAAGGCCGGTATGACGAGGCGATGGAACAATTCCGCCGAGGCGGCAGCGAAGCCGACGCCTGCTACAATATGGCTTTTATCCTAGCCACCCAAAATAACCTAGAAGGCGCTAAACGGTATCTCCAGTTGGCCCTGGCCGCCGATCCCACCCATAAAAAGGCCCAAGACGCCTTGGCCTCTCTGGAAACAACGGGCAAGCAGCGCATAGGCCCCCATCCTCGGGAACTGGCAGGCAAAGACGGCCAACGTTGGGAACTTTATCGAGAATCTTCCCCGGCCCAAGACGTAGCGCCGTCTTCCGCCCGGACGGCTTCCTATGAGACTGCCGCTGGAAATGCGGAAAGAGTTTCACCGGGGCAAAAACCTACATCGCCGGTTGTTTCCTCCCCATCGGCGCCTCGGCCGGATACGCAGGCCCTCTTACGACAGGCCCGTGCCATGATGGCCCAACGCATGGCCGAACGCCAAACCACCATTCCCACGCCCGATTCGCCGTAACCAGGACTTTTCCCATCCCCTCACCACCCGCCCGCTTGGGGAGGTTTTGTCCCTTAGGATTGCTCAACCAGCCGATCGCTTCGGAACCTCGCCGGGGGGAAACTTCTGGCCTTCCCTTGTCCGCACGCAGTTTCAGCAGAGGGAACATTTTAGCCGCATAGAGCAACTTGCCTCTCCTCGCCGTGGGAGAGACCGGCTCCAGAGCGAAGCGAAGCCGGCTGAAGGGGATTTCGGCGGCACAAGGGAACTGGATTCCTGCTTCCATAGGAAATGACACATCGCCTTTCATTCGGCTACAATGTTGCCAGCAGATGGCTTTTTCCTCGGCCTGTTGACAATCTCCCGCCGCCGATCACAATAAAGAGGATAACGTCTGTCCCTGGTAAGGGGAGGGATGGGTTCCCTGAGGGCGTTTGGTTTTTTCCAACTCTGGATGACAGAGAATGTGGTTTTGTGATTCCTTTTTCCTGTTTCACTCTGAGGAGTAGTCTCCGATGAATGCACCGAAAAAGTTTCTATCCACGCGGCGCGAGTTTCTTCAAACCACCGGGGCCCTGGCTGCGGCTTCGGCCCTGGCAGGGACGGCCATCCCCCGGGTCCATGCCGCCGAAAACAACCTGATCCAGGTGGCGCTGATCGGCTGCGGCGGTCGAGGCACCGGAGCGGCCGCCGACGCCCTGTCGGTCCGCTCCGGCCCCTTGAAACTGGTCGCTATGGCCGATGTCTTCCCGAATCGGTTGGAAGGCAGCCATCGCCATCTAAAAAACCAGTTCGGCGACAAGGTGGATGTGCCGAAGGATCGGCAGTTCATCGGCTTCGACGCTTATCAAAAGGCGATGGATTGTCTGCGTCCGGGCGATATTGCCATCTTTGCCACCCCGCCCGCTTTCCGCTGGGTGCATTTCGGTTATGCCATCAAGAAAGGACTGCATGTCTTCATGGAAAAGCCGGTTACCGTGGATGGCCCCTCCACCAAAAAGTTGATCGCCTTGGCCAAAAAATCCGTGGAGAAAAACCTGAAGGTAGGCGTGGGCCTCATGTCCCG
>Ga0272448_1002209_pt1 | contig 24858 bp, 22 predicted proteins | sample YNPCB0191_FD_202220 | JGI IMG/M metagenome (GOLD analysis project Ga0272448, IMG submission 202220) | Hot spring sediment microbial communities from Yellowstone National Park, WY, United States - YNP-CB-019-1 | ecosystem: Environmental > Aquatic > Thermal springs > Hot (42-90C) > Sediment... | reverse complement strand
TTCGTCCATGCCATTCTCCTACTTAGCGTGATACTTAGGAGTTCGACATCCGTTCTTGTGGTTCCTTCTTATAGATGTCATATGGTTAAGCGAATTTCCAAGCACTCGTTATAATGCAAAAGCCCTGCTCCAGATCTGCTCCCGACGCACCATCGGTGACGGCTGCAAGATCAAGGGCGAGTGCATCTCTGTCGATGCTTGTATCAAGCCTTAGTGGCGTCAGGTATCGCCTCAGAATCGCTGCTCTACCTCTTTCATCCGGCAGTTTCATCCATACCATCGTATCAAATCTCCCCGGACGCCTGAGTGCTGGGTCTATGTACTTTGGCCGGTTGGTGGTAGCAAGGACGGATATCCCACTTCGGCCCTCTATCCCGTCGAGCAGTGTGAGCAATTGAGCCACGAGCGTCTGCTGGTGGTGCGCATCGACCATTGATCTCGATGGTGCAATACTATCCAGTTCATCGAAGAGTACCAACGACGGTGCATTCTTCTTTGCCCTCTCGAACACATCCCGTATTGCCTGCTCAGTTGCGCCGACATAAGGATTCAGTAGTTCCGGGCCGGACACTACCTCAAGATGTGCGCCGCATTCTCCTGCCACAGCACGAGCAAGGAGGGTCTTTCCCGTACCAGGAGGACCGGCGAGAATGATGCCGCCCGCTCTCGGTGATACGCCGACAGACCCAAACAGATGCGCATGCTTCATCGGTAGTTCGATCATATCCCTAACCGCCTCTACTGCTTCGTCCTGTCCACATACATCGGCGTATGTCGCGGGTGGGATACTGGGTCGTTTCATCTGGATCATCGATTGCCCATGGAACGGTGACTGGATGCTGCTGCCCTGAGATTCACTGCGCACCTGTGCTCCTTTGGCGGCAAGCCTGGGCGGAAGCGGAGCATGCTCCGGCCATATCCACGCTGGCAGTCCATCGTCTCGTTTATACATGAGTTGATATCCTGGCGTATCATGGGCAATGGCACCAGGAAGCTTCTGAATCGCTGATGCCACAGCATCCTTGCTGAAACACGGACAGCATTCGAGAAGACCGTTTCGTCTTCGGCCAACCTGAGCGATGAGACTGTCTTTGTCTATCTGCACCTGTTTCCCATCGAACCTGCCCACGGCATACCACTGGGGTTCTGAGATGAACGCTCCTTCGAGGAATCTCTCTGATGGAGTTATGCGCAAGCATCTGCACCCGAGCATGCTGTCACGCCTACATCCGCCAGAGCCCACTGTTTTATGTCTCATCCAACAGCGCCGTATCTCTTCCGCTCTTTCAAGCAGACCATCGATGTCATATTTCGTAAGGACTTCACCATCAAGACACATCTCAGCCGATTTCCAGCGGCGCACGAGGCTGAGCAGGTTGGTGATGCGCCGGTAGTTTTCTATCAGCCCACCGTGGATAGAGAGATCGAACCATACCTCCTTGCCGGAGTCGTCCTTTGTAATATTCAGCGCTCCCAGTTCCGATAATGCATCGAGCCTTCTGCGGACGATGGGAAAGGTCGGCGATGTGCTCCGAGCGAAGGATATTGTCAGAGTGTGGGAGTGATCTGCGGAATGAACGATATTCTCACGTTCAGCGGATTGCGGCAGGGGATCACCACTCGTCGATACGCACTCCCAACCACGGCCAGTATTCTCATCGAGCCAGTTCTGGATGATGGAGGCAAGCCTCTCCACCGATGATGCGACCTGGAGTTCGGTTTTGAGAGGGTCCTGTCTCGCCGGTGAGTAGTCGGTGAAGATCACTGCAAATGCAGGATACCTGGAATCGATCTCGTCCTTGTTCGTCTTCCAGACCACGAACTTCCGTACCGCAATCCCATAGTCTCGGATTCGCCTGGTATAGACCTCACGGCGGATGATCTGGGAAGACGGTAGATTCGAGAGATCAGCAGACTTATCCCCAATCGCCACAATATCGGTGATCTGCGACCAGCGCACCTCGGGTGTCTTTGCAGATTTGTCTTCTCTGATTCGAACAAACACTGCATCTCGGAGGCTCACACTCGGCACCTTGCCCATCGGTGTCCAACCGGAATCCGAATGGTTCAGCGACCACCGCCGGATCGGTTCTCCATCACTGTTTCGGGTCAGCAATTCATGACACGACACTTCCACAACAAGCTTTGGGAGCACCCAGTGGTACGGAAGTCCACTCCTGCTTGATAGGTGAACCGAAGACTCGCAGTGCAGAGGCTCAAGACGCGTCGCAATATCATTCCGTTCAGCGGCGCTGAACCCGGTATCGACTCGTCCGATAATACGCATGGTCTCGCTATCGTTCGGCATGAGGCCGAGGAGCAATTCGCCGATTCCATGTGTGGCACTAGTGTATGCTACCACTACCGCATCAATACTGATAACCGGCTTCACTTTGAATATGCGCCCATCCGAAGAGTGTATCACGATCCCTTCTTCGCCAGATTCACATCGATCATGGAAGAAGCTGGCTATCTCATCCGGCCCTTTAACCTGAGCGAAGTCTACAGGATGGATATACTTGCCACCAGGCAGCAGTTCCTTGATACTGTTTGCTCGCTCCGAATATGGAGCCGATACCATGCCTTGCCCATCATTCATAACGATATCGAATGCAGCAAATCTGAGTCTATCTACTTGTGCGTCGATGCCACAACCGAGGGCAGAGTGCAGATCATAGACTCTGGGCCTGCCAGTATCCACAGCGGAGTACAACTCACCGGCCAGAATACCAGACCAGTCGGAGAGAATGGTCTTTGCCTCATCCGTGACAGGGACGCCGGTGATGATCTTACCATTCGGGGAGACCAGGTTGGTATCGTCTTCATCCTTGCAGAGGAACCACTGTTCACCATCCACCTTTGTGGATACGATATGATAACCGGAAGGAAATACTGTCGATACGGCGTCCGGTGAAACGCTCGAATATGCGCCGGCAACATTCCGTTTGTATGATGCCAGTATGTCGAGGAGTCTTCGGTCTGCGAGCGATCCTGCCGGATACATACGCCCAGTCCCAAGTGGTTTGCCTCTGGTAGTATTCAGTTCCATCAACGGCGTCCCTCCCCTGCCTCAAGCTCGAATGCGGAGAGATACAGCACCGGTCTCATGGCGTCGCCCTGAATGCGGCCGTCCAGGAAGCCTCGGTATCTCGACCCGTTTCTCTCGACCCTGAGCGGACCTCTCCCATGCCTGCCGGAGCCGACCTGTACCATGGATCTACGTTCATCCAGATACGAAGCGATGCCGAATAGGAAGTCAAACTCCAATGCGTTGGTATGCGCCACCTGATAGGCTCTGGTAAACGCATATCTGTGGATGGCCTGCTCTCTGGGAACAAGCACGCCGGACCAGACTGGAGGAGAGTACCTGACCAGATTCGACGGCTTGGCGACGAGTGGCTTTCGAGCTTCTTCAATCCCATCAGGGCCATACCGCACTTCCAGCAATGATGGGGCGTAGAGCAGCTGTCCATCGCCATCGATATGCACCCTGTCACACGAACCGGCAATCCGGCCAGTGAGTTCCATATCGATCTCGGGATCGCCTGCTATCAGTGCGCGAGATAGTTCATCCGGATCTGGATATCGTCCTAGCAAGGATTCCGCGCTGACATCAGCCGTCGCTCGGATACGTCTCACACTCCGAACGGATTTGCCCTCAGTGTTCTGATATCTGCACTGCCTCGTCTCAGTGACCGGCAGCAGAAGCACCGTTGCATCTCGCCCCCTATAATCCGCAAGTCTGATTCTGCGAGTCCCTCCTCCTATCATTCGTTCTCACCTCCGGAAATCTCAGTATGACTGTTCGTCTGCCAACCATCCCAATCTGCATCTTCATCATCCATGTCTTCCAATATTACTGGCTGATCGACCCAAAACTGTCTTCTCCGTCCATCTCTCGATTTGGCAAAACAACCTCCGGCAGTCAAGGGCCGTTCACATTTAGATAGCCACTGGAATGCAGACTGAGCGTGAGATGAGGGTTTGGAGGCATCAAGAGTGGATGCGTATGTGACATGGCGGTGAACACGGAAAAGGTTTTTGCTGCTCCTGGAAGCTTTGGAATACCTTATTGCGCGGAAATCTTGTTAGTAAAAATGTCCGCCTGTTTCTTACCATTCTAGGCGAACGTGGACTTCTCAAAGGACTTTCCGAACTACCATCAGTGGTCGGCTCAGCCTGCTGTTATGGATGGGATAATAGGTCGGGTGGGCGGGGATCTGTTGAAGCTGCTTGTTCAGAATCGAGCATCGAACGACGCAATCGGAATGTGAGATACGACGATCACGTCGCCGTCCTCTGCGTCCTCCACACTTCGGCATATGTCACAGTAAGATTGGCCTCTGCGGAGTACCGACCTTCCGCAACGTGGGCATCTGCGTAGCACTTGTTCCGCACTTACAGTTGGTGTTTCGGCCTTGCCGAATTCCGGCAACTCGTCGACCGCAAGTACGGCTCGCTTTGCTTCCTCTTCTTCTGCGAACTCTGCTCTCAGCCTTCGGATATGGCGATGGGACAATCCGGTACAGCTCGCGATGTCATCCACGGAACGCCCTTGCGCCAACAATGTCTTTACCCGCTTGTGTCGTGAGTCTGCCTTGGAGAGCTTTGGTGGTACGTAGAGCAGGCCAACTGCATACTGCCGGACTTCGTGCAGCAGGTCTGCAGGGATTGTAGTGGCCACTTTATCTGTGGATTGTTCTGTTGAGACCGGATTCTCCTTCAATCGGCGCAGGATGTTTCTAACCTGTCTCTCAGATACGCCGACCCACTTCGCTATCTGCGAGACGTGAAGTCCCTGTGCATACAGCCTGCTCACCTCAGACCTGCGTCTGTCCGCCTGAGACTCCTCTGGCTGGATGTAGATCAACCCTGTGCAATGTCGCTGTAATTTGGCAAGCAGTTTCTTTGGAAGTATGTCTGCTGCATTGTGCGTCGATCTATTGGACATCATTCTCTCCGTATCTGTGGCACGTGCCGGACGGCCTATTATATCACGGTATGACCTGAAGGCGTATCCTTGTCCAGTCACAGATGGTATACTAATAATCATGACAGGAAGATGTAGAGGGCTAATGACTTGTGGCAACTTACCGAAGACCAATCTATACGAACAGGCGGCGCTCCCAAAGGAAATACCAACGCTGTCAGGTACGGAGTCTACTCGAACAAGCTTCTCTCGGCTCAAGAGGAGAAGCACTTTGCCGATATCAGGGACATGCTGAGACGGGATTACCCATCGGCTGATGAATCGCTTATCCGTGAGGCCGCCATGTGCAATGTACGGATGAGCCGCGCTTTCGATTCCGGCAAGGCGGATGCAATGCGAAGGATGGACAGCAAGCTCCGCAAGGCCCTGAAGAAGCTCAAATCCCCAAAGCCTGAGCGCAGCACGGAGACCGCTCCCGTGACGAGGGAAGAGTGGATAGAGGGTCTACTGGCGAAGATGGATAAAGGCGCCCGTAAACGCATACCGTGAGAGACGATATATCCGCCAGATACGATGCCCCACCGGAAACTGAATAGGGTCTGACTCATGGGATCAACCACTGTGGGAACAGGTTACATCTGGCAGATCATTCCGAACTGCTGCCAGCCAGACTTACGATACTACATAAACCGTCTTTCAGTACTCGGGTCAGACGATCATCAGCAGTAAGCAAAGGGATTCCGCTTCTCTCTGCGAGCGCAACATAACAAGCGTCGTATGCGGTTACTCCATGAGTGCAGGCTATCTCCAGTGCACGCTCCATCAATTCCAGCGTCGGTGTAGAGGCCAGTTCCAAAGCCTTCAGATCGGCGATGTTCTCCTTTGCGAGATCATCTGGGTACTCGACTCTTCTAACCTTCTTCCACAGGATATTTGTGCACTCGATAAAGAATAGGTCGGGTACAAGCAGTGCTGCATCCGGATCAGCGAGACTCTCTTCGAAAAGGCGTTGAACATCCTCGGAGTATTCCTCGGGCACAAATAGCTTTATGCCAACGCTGGCATCCACAACACAAGTTACCGGCAATCGGCTCATCTACTTCTATCCTCACGCAATAATGTCAGACTATCAGTCGTGTGAGGTGGGCCAGTGTAGCTTCTACGCCTATTGGCGATCCTGTCCAGAGCCTCTGCTCGCTCCTCATGAATCGCTTCGAACTTTATCGCTTCATCGATCAAGACTATCACTTCCGCGCTCACCGAACGACGCCTTTTATCCGCAAGGCTTCTTACCTTACGGTGCAGGTCTTCTGGAAAATCTCTGACATACAGTGTTGGCATGATAATCACACTCCTCAATTTGATTATACCCGCTGTGCTTGCATTGCGCAAGCATGTTTTGCTCAACATGACTCAAGGCAAGATGTTAACCTTACCAGCCAGCGCAAGGATGATGCGGGATTCCTGCATGCTTTACTCTGTTCATTCCGCCCGGTATCATTCCACGCTCATTCCACCTGGTCGCTACCGGAGTAAAGATCATTCCGTCCGGTGTGTCCCTTTATATAGGGACACCGGAATGACCTAACCGGAACGACCGGCCGGCAGTGGAGTGACCGGAATGATACCACCAAGAACTGTGAGAGCATATCCCAGAGATGACATCGCCTTCTCGAAATGATCGTAGGATATGGCGACTCCTTCAGGTGATATCCCCATCTCGATGGCATCTTTGACACATGCCTGCGCTGCTGTCTGACAGATGAACTCAAGATCCGCACCTGATGCACCATCGGTGGCGGCTGCAAGCTTGATGGCAAGCACATCCCTATCGATGGTTGTATCCAACCTGAGCGGCGTCAGATATCGCCGCAGAATGGCCGTCCTACCTTCTTCATTTGGCAGTTTCATCCATACTACCCTGTCGAATCTTCCCGGACGACGGAGCGCCGAGTCTATCGCCTCCGGTCTGTTCGTTGTGGCGAGCACTGATATCCCATTCCTCGACTCCAGCCCATCGAGCAGCGTGAGAAGTTGAGCCACCATCGACTGCTGGTGATGTGCGTCAGCCGTTGCCCTCGATGGCGCTATGCTGTCTATCTCATCGAAGAGGATGATCGACGGCGCATGTCTTCTGGCACGGGCGAACACCTCTCTCAGAGCCTGCTCTGTTGCGCCGACGTAGGGGTTCAAGAGTTCCGGGCCGGATACCACCTCAAGATGTGCGCCGCATTCACCGGCAACTGCACGAGCGAGGAGGGTCTTTCCTGTACCAGGAGGACCAGCAAGGATTACGCCTCCTGGCTTTGCTCGTGCGCCGACTGCTTCGAAGAGATGTGCATGCTTCATCGGTAGTTCGATCATGTCCCTGACCGACTGCACTGCATCATCCTGCCCGCAGATATCCGAATAGGTAGTCGGAGGGATGTGCCGTGGCTTTGGTACGGTGGAAGTTGGATTCTGATGGATGCTCCCGATGTAAACGCCATGCTCTTGCTGGTTGCGCTGACTTGATGCAACCCTGCGTTCCACGAGCCGAGGCGGGAGGGATGCATGCTCTGGCCATACCCAGGCAGGGCTGCCGTCATCTCGTTTGAATACCACACGGTATCCAGCGTCATCCGGCGACAGCACTTCAGGCAGTTGGCTGACCGCGCTCCTTATCCTGTCCTTCGAGAAGTTAGGACAGCAGTCGAGCAGGCCGTTCTTCCTGCGCTCAACCTGGCGGATGAGGTTATCCTTATCGATAGAAACCTGCCTGCCGTCGAACGTGCCGACCGCGTACCACTGAGGCTCGGTGAGATATGCACCGATAAGGAATCGCTCAGACGGGACGATGGAGAGACACCTGCATCCGACCGCCGTATCCTTCATGCATCCTGCCGGCCCAGAGGACTTACGCCGCATCCAGCATTTGCGGATCTCCTCGATACGGTTCGCAGTATCATCAATGCCATACTTGTCGAGAGTCTCTCCACCCAGTGATACCTCCGTGCTCTTCCATCTGCGAACAAGGGAGAGTAGATTGGTTATGCGACGGAAGTGTTCGACAAGGCCGCCGGTGATCTTGAGCTCGAACCATGATTCCTTCCCCGATTCATCGGCGGTTATGCAGACCTTGCCGATATCGGAGAATCCATCAAACCGCCTGCGGACAATTGGAAACGTAGGCGATGTGCTTCGTGCAAAGGAGATGGAGAGAGTATGTGAACCGGTCGACTGCTCGCTTACAGGCACACCCTCTACGGTGATGTCCGGCATCTCTATCCCAGTCTTTGCCACGCATTCCCAGCCTCGCCCCGTATTTGCATCGAGCCACTCCTCCACAATGGATATGATCTTCTCCAATGTGGATGCCGTCTTGAGGTCCGTCTGCAGTGGCTCCATCCTATCAGGTGAGTAGTCCGTAAACATGGCGACATAGGCCGGATATCTGGAGTCAATGGCGGCCTTGTTAGTTCTCCAGATGATCAGTTTCCTCACGGCCATGCCGCCGGAGTGCACCCGTCTTGCATATACTGCCCGGCGTATGATTTCCGATGTGGGGAGGGTCGCCGTATCGGTATCACCTATTGCCACAATATCTGACACCTGAGACCATCGGACATCAATCGGATTTGCAGACTTGTCATCCCTTACTCTCACGAACACGGCATCCCTCATGCTGATGCTCGGATGCTTGCCAAGCGGGCTCCAGCCGACATCCGGTGAGTAATCGACCCGTGGCCTCCGAACAGGTTCACCATCAGCCCTGTGTGTCAGCAATTCATGGCAGGTGACCTCAATCACTACCTCCGGCTTCACCCAGGTATAGGGCAGACCGTTCCTGCTCGTCAGGTAGAGCGTCGATTCACACGCCAGGGGTGACAGTCTGTCAGCTATCTCCCTTCTCTCTTCGGCACTGAAGCCAATGTCGACACGGCCGATCAGTTGGATACTGCCATTCTCAGCCATCAGCCCGAGAAGCAGATCATGGATGCCGTCTGCAGAAGCTGTGTATCCGACCACAGCAGCGTCGATGGATATATCAGGCTTGATCTTGAATATCCGGCCGTCGTCGCACCGGACGACTATCCCTTCAGCATTGCTGTCGAAAACCCGTGATCTGAATAACGCTTCTATGCCCTCTGGGTTCTCTGTCTCCGTGAAGCCTACCGGATGCACGAGATTTCCATCTGACAGCAACTCTTCAATGCGGCCTACTCGATTGGAGAATGGCATGTCATCAGTAGTGCTGTCACCATCCAGAAGCAGATCGAAGGCGGCGAAGCGCATGCGACTGGTCTCTGCATCTGCGCCGCCACAAAGCAGGGAGTGAAGGTCATACACCCTGGGGCGTCCTGTATCCACGGCGGCGTACAGTTCTCCGGCCAGGAGACCGGACCAACCCTGGAGTATGCGGCCTGCTACTTCCGTGACCTCGATGCCCGTGATCGCTTTGCCGTTCGGAGATATCAGGAAAGAACCGTCATCATCTTTTAGCAGAAACCACTGCTCCCCATCAACCTTGGTCGAGACTATGTGCCTGCCCGATGGGATGCTTTGGCGGATGGCATCGTGCGACACACTTATATATGCGCTGGCGATGTCTCGCTTGTATGACGAGACAATCTCCGCTATTCGTGGATCACCGGCTGATCCTGCAGAGAAGAGCTTACCCTTGCTCAGAGGTCTATATCTTTCTTCGCCGACTATCCTCATGCCATTTCCTCCGGAACTCTCAACTCGATTTGAGACAGGTACAGCACCAGGTGCATGGAATCATCGATGACTCTCCCATGCAGGAATCCCCTGTATCTGGGGCCGTTCCTCTCAAGTATGAGCGGTCCTCTGCCGTTCCTGCCGGAGCCGACCAATACCATCGATTCTCGTTCGTGTAGATATGAGGCCATGCCCATCAGGAAGTCAAACTCCAGAGCGTTCTGATGCATTACCTGGTATGCCCTGCTGAACGCATAGCTTCTCACTGCCTCATTGACGGTGATCAATACACCAGACCACACTGGCTGGGCATGGGTGACAGTGTTCGCAGGGCGCATCCGTTTTGGTCTCCGTTCTACCTCAGTACCATCAGGCCCATACCTGATCTCCATGATTCTGGGGGAGTAGATGATCTCACTGTCAGGATTCATGTACACTCTGTCACACGAACCGGTGGCACGTCCCGAGAGTTCCAAGTCTGATTCCGGGTCTTCTGCAATCAATGCACGGGCGAGGTCTTCCGGGTCTGGATAGCGTCGGTACAATACATCCGCGTGCGTATCCTCCGTGTTCTTGACCCGCCGAATGGATTCCACCGGTCTGCCCTCCAGGCTCTGATATCTCTTCTCCGACCTATGGGACACAGGCACGAGGAGCACGGTGGCGTCTCTGCCTCTGGGGTCCGCAAGATGTACCTTCCTCGTCACCATTCTTCACCTCCAAGCAGGTCATACTCCCAGGCTTCGTCCCAAGTTTCATCGTCTTCATCTTCATCCTGTACGGCGATGGATTGCTCCAGCCTGACAAACTCAATCTGACATCGTTTCCCCTGCAGAAGGAAGATACCATTCGAGTTTGCGAGTATGAATGTGGGATGATCCGTCGTGCATGCCCTCGGCCGAAATGGAACACGGAAAATGCATCCACTTGTGAGCAACTCCTCAAGGTCAGACACGAAAGTCACGGGAGTGAGTGCATATGCCTTCTCCATCACGCATTCTAGCAGTTCCTCCGGCTGTACCGGCTCCGAGAGTCTCTGCGATCTGCCGATGGTCGATTGGAGAGTGCGCAGGGTATTACCATGCCCATCAGCTTCTACTATCTCTTTTCGCTCGATTGTGTTCCCGACGCCGTCATCGTAAAGCAGTGAAGTAGAGCCTGATTGGAGTACATGGCCGTCATGGGTCATGAGCACAGGCCTGCATTCCTGGTTTGCCGAGTCTACCGCGATTCGCTTTGTCTTCTTTCCTTTTCGCTTGATTGGCTCAAGTGCGAACTCTGATATGCCGTCATCGGTTTCAAGAAGAAGCGTCATGGACATTTTGTGCCTCCAACCTCTGCGTCCGACAGACATGCGAACTGGTAGCACCGCATCGGCAGCAGCCGTTTGGTGTTGACAACCACTATACGCCAAGGCGGAATCTTGAGAGCACGCCAACCATTGTCGTCTCCCACGGACAGCTCAAGTATTTGTACTTCGGATGCGTATGCCAGCAGTCGGCGCTCGGGGTGATGCCATATCTCAAGTGGCATATTGCCCTTTATGAGGAGAACCTGATCCGGCCTGTTGGTGCTGACCACTACCATCGACAACTTGCCTCTGCATCTCAGGAGATCGTCTGTAAGCCCCTGGACATCGATGCCTTTTGAACAGACGTTCCGCTCGACGAATCGCAGGAGTATCTCGCTATCCACCTGTGCATCTCGGCGCAGGCTCGTAGCGTCGAACAAGAGATTGGAGTTGGCGATATGACCGTTATGACTGATGACAGCATAGGCTGCCCTGCTGTTGACCGGTTTTCCGTGGACACCGACTATCGGCTCGCTCGACGTAAGTGGGTGGTTGTTCCCGTTATAGAGATGGCTGCCGCGAGTGGGATATCTGGTGTGCCCCATCAGCATGGCGGTGTCCCCATCTATGCTGTTAAGCAGTCTACGATAACGCGCAGACTCAACAAACTCGCTGGCCATCATCGGCTCTTTGGCTACGCAGTAGCCTCCGTATCTATCCATGACGGCCACACCCGTCGCATGTGGACCTCTGTGCTCACTGTTGACCAGCAACTCGGTGAAGAGACCCTGGATATAGCCGAGATCAGCTCCCGACCTCCTGGTGGGGGAGGTCACTATCCCTGCAAGACCGCACATCTACTTCACCCCTTTCTTCACAGCCTTGCGCCCATGTTTCCATGCGGCATCGCCAGGCATCAGGTGTAGAAGATGTGCCCTCGGTGATTTGAATTCATCGCCGATCAGCCCGAGGTGTAGCAGGAACACCCTGAAGTCATAGCGAGCCGACTCAGGGTCGAACTCCCTTCTCCTGCTTGATGTTCCCTTGCAGTTCAGTGCCCTTGCACCGAGCGCGAGCACGAAGACGATCCATGCCCGGAGCATCCCTGCATGCAGCTTCTCGGTCGGAAACTGGAATAGTCGGAACTCAACGCTCCCTCGTATGAGGTACGATGTGAAGTTAACTGCCGCGTATCTCTCAGGATCATACCTCTGTGGATTCGCCTTCTGATACCCATACCAGAGTTTGTTGATCTCCGAGACCTCACGCTTCCGGCACTTCTCGATGCGCTGGATGAACGCCGGGTTCATCGGCTTGGCGTACCGGTTCATCCGTTCCTCGCTGACACCGAATGCCTTGAGGATCAGCGCTTCTTGTTTGGCATACAGCTTCGCCAGGTTGATCAGGCTCTTCCCATCGAACTGGGAGCAGTCGAGGTGGATGTGGACACCTGCCTTCGGACTGGACTTCGCTCCACACTTCCTTACGGCACGTATCACCTCCTGGAATTCTGGGATATCACCGTATGTGAGGATCGGGCTCACCACTTCTGCTCGCAGATGGGAGGATACATCGGTAAGTGAGCTGTCGGCCACCACTCGCCAGATGCGTCCCGATGCATCAGTCACTTCGTATGGATCATAGCATGCCGGAGTTCCGACATGGCGTACCTCTCCTCCCACCACTGACTGGATCGCTTGCGCCACCCTCTCTCTGGTCTGGCCTGTGCACTCAACTTCGACTCCGAACCTGAGTGATTTGAAATCTACCACCTGCTTTGTGCTCCTTTCAGAACAGCCCATGCTGTTCGTGTGCTGTCACATGAACGCTCTTTCTCGCGAACAGATCAAGTATGAAGTGGCAGAATTCAAAAGAAAGTTCAGAATCTTTCTCCAACCCTGCGAATTGGGCTTGACGGCGGCGGCTGAACGTGTGCTTGGATAGATTGGTGGATATGGGCTTGCGCTGACTTGGGGGTACGCCGATTCGCTCACGATCACAAGTGCCTATAGTTAAGGAACGAAGCTTGTCGCGGAGGTGTCTCTCATCTATCGGAATGCCGAATACCTGCAAAAGGCACGAAAGCTGGATATCGACCCGTCGAGTCTTAGACAAGACGGGCCGCATACTCATATTTCTTGTTCGAGGAACTGCATAGCCAACACTTGACTTCCCACCGGTCTGAGGCAATGAATGTCACACCGCAGATTCGGGTTTGCGGATATCATGAATCACGAGGAGATAACGTATGTCGGAACGAACACTGAGTACCACCATGAACGAGTATCTGGATCATCTGAAAACGGAAGGGAAATCGGAGAGGACTATCTATACTTACAGGAGAGATGCGGAGCAGATCATATCATTCTTCGGGCCTGATCGAAAGCTCTCAGGGATACTCACCCCTCATGTCGGCAAGTTTCTGAAATCTGATGCGCTGATAAAGCTTCCGAATGGTCGAGAGAGAGCAGAACCTACTGTCAAGAAGACCATCCGATTCTTCCGGATGTTTCTCTGCTGGGCGAGAGGCATGGGGTACATCTCCAGCCTGCCTCTTCCGAAGGACGTTATGCTCGGCAGGAACGCGACTCAGGCCGATGCTGATGCCCCGCATGCTGATTGACAGCGAATGATTGAGGTCGTGCCAGAGTGCGCGGTATTCGCGCTAGAATGCCAATTCTACGGCAACCGTGTCTGCGAACGCCTGGTTTGGCCGTTCATCGGTCTTTGGCGATTTCTCTGGCATCGTGGGCGGTTTGGGGCATTGGTCACCAGGCGAACCGGCCGTCCACACCGCAATGATATGCAATATGGATGGCCCGCAAAGCCCACTTTGATCACAAGAACATAAGATCATTGAGGACGGGCATCATGCAGACTGCCCTCACTCTGTTCTCCCCCTTCTTTCGCTTCTGGATACTGGCCAAGCTCAGACTCTGATCTCCACCCAGTTTTCCGGGCGCCCGATAAGGTGGAAAGCTTATGCCGCCTGTCCGGTCTCGGCATGGTATTCTGCTTCATATGCCTCGGGCGATTTCATCCCAAGCCCCGGTTGTAGGCGGATTCGGTTGTAGAATACTTCGATGTATTCGAATATCTCCGCTCTCGCTTCGTCCCGGCTTCGGTACTTCCTGTGATGTACCAGTTCGGTCTTCAGCGTCGCAAAGAAGCTCTCCATTGGCGCATTGTCCCACGGATCGCCTTTCTTGCTCATCGAACACTGTATCCCGTGATCTCTCAGCTTTTGCTGATATTCTCTGCTTGCATACTGGCTGCCTCGGTCCGAATGATGGATTAGCCCGGACTCCGGTTGTCTTCGGTTGACCGCCATCTCAAGGGCGCTGATCGCCAGTTCCTTCGTGATACGCTCGCCCATCGACCACCCTACGATCTTCTTCTGAAAAAGGTCTTTTACTGCGGCAAGGTACAGCCAGCCTTCTTCGGTCGATACGTATGTGATGTCGCTCAACCAGACTTGATCTGGTCTTTCAACCACAAAGTTCCGATCGAGCAGGTTCTCTACTACTGGATGATTGTGTTTCGAGTCGGTCGTGGCTTTGTACTTCTTCCTGCGCTTTGATTGAATCCCCACGCATCTCATAAGCCTGGCTACTCGATTCCTACCGCAGATCTCACCGTCAGCAATCAGTTGGCCGTGTATGCGTTCTACTCCGTAAGTCTGGCGACTTTCCTTATGCACCGCTTTGATCTTCTCTAGAAGCTTTCTGTTTGCTGTTGCTCTTGCGCTCTTCGGCCGATCTTGCCACTCGTAGTAGCCGCTTCTGGATACTTTCAATACCTTGCACATCGAACCGATACGAAACTCGTTTGTGTGAGCAGCGATGAATACGTACTTTACAGCTGCTCTTTCGCAAAGTACGCCGCTGCCTTTTTTAAGATGTCACGCTCTTCTTTGAGTGTCCGCACTTCCCGTCGAAGCCGAAGAAGCTCTTCATGCTCGCTTGGCGTGATCTTGCTGCTGCCATCACCTGGAGTTCCGAATTTCTGCATCCATCTGTAGAGGATGTTGTCATTGATTCCAAGATCCCTGGCGATCTGTGCAACCGGCTTTCCGCTGGTTCGTGCGAGCCGTACTGCCTCGGTCTTAAACTCGTCTGTGTACTGCCTTCGATTCATCTCTGATGCTCCTCTTAGGTGTTGATTCTACCACCTATCGAGGTGCCCGGCAATTCGGGTATGGTTCACTTCCTGAGGGGTCTTCCCTTTGGACTAGAGCCCAGCAGGCAACACGCTCTCGGCAGTAACCACCGCCCTCCTGCTGATACAAGACATACCAACCATCTGCCGGTATTATCTGCTTGATCCCGATTAGCTTTTCCATTATGTGCTATCTCCTTTTCTTCTTCGTTTTGTTTTTGGTGGACAATACTTGTTCTTGCACTTTGCCCTCCAGCAGAGAAGGCAAACCTCGTGGTGGAGTTGGTTGGGTTGGTGGAGTTGTCCATACGCGGTGCCTACACGAGAGCGTATATTTCGTATGAGAGTTCTCTTCATTACCGGTAATATTCTCTCCTCACGCGTTAAATAATAAGTACTCCACCATGTCCACCATCTCCACCCTATCCGTACTCCGGTGGTGGAGATGGTGGACATGGTGGAGACCTATCTGTGGTGGCAGAGATGGTAACGCGAAGTTACAATGCGCTCTCTCGGCGTGTATTATGTGCTCTCATATGTGTGGCGTGTATGCATCACTCCACCATCCCAACCATCTCCACCCCAGCGATTCGGCCCAGGCCATCATGCTGCGACAGCTCGTCTACTCCTCATCTTCATCCCAGTCATCGGGCATTAGCGCCAGGTCGAAAGTGTCTACGCCAAAGATAGGGCTGTGAGTAGGAGCGGGCTCAATTAGGTCAGCGAAGTTTACCAAGTCGATCTTGGATTCTACTGTTGCTGTGCCAACAGAAGCGAGATCCATCTCATGAAGCACCGTCCACATTCTCTGCCCACGGATGATCGGTCCCTGGCAGAGCCGCATCTGCCGCGGGCCGAATCTGCTGCCATCACGACGCTTGAACACACGGCCTATCTTTACGTTGTTGGTCTCATTGCCCTTGATGCAGTAGCTTAGGTCCTCCGGTATCACGCCGCCAAGCTTGTCATCGCAGGTCATATCAAAGGCGACTGCAGACACCGGTTTCTGGGAATCACCGTAGAGTTCGATCCATCGCTCGAGGAACGCCTCCCACTGAGCCGACTCTTGGTCTGAGTCGCGCCTCAAACGATCACGGTTACCAAGGAATCCACCGAATCCCGCATGGGTTACGATGTTGCCTACGAGCACACACCACTTCTCGAATGAACCCACCTGAGGAAGCTTGTACTTGGGGCAACCGTCCGCAAACCAGGCACGTATGATGACGAATAGAGACCACACTATCCGGCCGCGGTTCTCTCGTATCCATGATTTGAGGTCGGGATGGCAGTAGGAGTCCACAGACCTGTCTTCAGGGTTCGACATTTGGGCATCGAGGTCTATGATATAGGATCTCCGTGCGATCTCTCTGCCGACTTGCACGTTGTTTCCCGTCAGTGCGAAGGTGATTCTGTTGACTACAGTGAGCGCAGTGCTCTTGCCGAGCACCCGACTTGTGACCTCTTCACTGGTCAGTACCTTCTCGAGTGATGCTGACTCGATGTAATGCTTCACATTATCAAAGAAGACGAGCGGTTCGCCCGAAAATAGCAATGCCGCAAGGAAACTTTCCCATTCTCTGGGATCGATTGGTGCAGTGACATTGTTCGCAGTGCGTCCGGTTGTAACCAGACTTATCGCATCGGAGAGCAGGCTCTTTCCGTTAGATGGCTGATGGGCATTGATTAAGGCAAGCGGAGTCGTTCCGGTAATCTGCCGAAGGATCGGAGAAAGGAGGAGCGCTATCGTGTGTGTACGATCAGTCTCTGATATGAACGGCATATCGCAGAATACCTCCCGCAGGAGTTCTGCAGCATGCTTGCGCTCCTCCGATGTGGGATTCTCGGGTATCGGTGGAAGAGTAATGCCGTCCGGCGGATGATAGTACATGTGCGTAGCCTCGTCGTAACCAATCTTATCCAGGATAGTACCGTCTTTTCGAAGCACCGGGATCTCGGTCACACCATCGATTACAGAGAACGGCAGGTTCGGATGCGCATACAGGTAGTCGATGATGTGCTTGGGTGCGGTCACGTGCTTTGTTTCACCGTCATGTGGGTTTACATAGTAGAAGTCGATCAGACTGTTCAGTTCATAAGCGATACCTTCCTTTGACAGTTCCTCTATCTTCATTGCACCTTGATCATTGGGTCGTATGCGTGACATCCGACCGCCACGCCGGAAGAGACGCATTGGATCGTTGTGTTTGACAAGAGTGGACAGCGCCGATTCACATGACTCTTTGATCGGTATGTTTGGGCTGAGCAGTTGGCCTGACTGGCCCTCTGGCGCAATGTAAGCTACCGTCAGCGGACTCATTTCAAGGAACTTCGCGGCCACTTTCTTCTTTATGTCTCTTTTGCCTACAGCCTTTATCGATGCGCTAATCTTTTGTATGAGATCGGCTCTCGTGCCTTCGGAGAGCATTGCAAGCGATGTGATGCATTCATCTCCATATATGGCAGCGGCGGTGCCTGCGGCAATTGCAGTCTCTATGATCTCCAGCGCCCGAGCTTCATCTTCCGGCGACAAGGTGTGGTTAGCCGGCAGCCCGGCACGGCCATGGTTGTTCCTTTCAGTGAGAGTTTCATCATATTCAGGTGAGGGCACCCAGTCCGGACAGGCCTTGGCAATCTCGATCAGCCGGTCTTTAGTCCCTCCTGCTGTGATCCAATCAGTGACATCTCCGTGCTCTTTGAGATCAGGAAGTTGAAGCACCCTTATTCTTCCAGCAATTCCAGAAAGATTCCGTGCCACCATTTCTGCGTGCAGTCTTCCTGGGTCGTCGTTATCAGCGATGATTAGGATATTGCCGCCCTGAAGCGCACTGTTGTACTCCGACAGCCACTTGCCTGCCCCGCCTGAGTTACAGGTAGCGACTAGACCGATATGCTCCAGACTATGGACATCCTTCTCCCCCTCGACGACAATTACCGGGAGCGCTCTCTCGATGGTTCGAAGCACGCGTGGAAGACGATACAGCACCCTCGGTACATCGTCCATCGGTCTCTTTTTGGTAAGTTTGTTGCGCTGCTTATACCCCGCAGCCGGTTCTTGTCTGAAGGTTTTCTTCTTTATGCCTTTTGGGTCTTCGTATCTCAGGACTGTGAACAAAGGCTTCCCAAGTTCATCTACGTATTCGTAGATAGCCTTAACGAGCATACCTTCCAGATCCGAGTCTCCGCTGTTTCTATGTCCCGAGCGCTTATCGGCAGCTACAGATGCATTCTTGCCCGCAGTACGGGGTCTTGGCGACGACAAGGCTTTGGAGGACATTGAAGACGATTTCGTGAACAGATCGTTCATTTTGAGCCCCATCGCTCGAACTACACTTTCTGTGTCGCAACCAGCATAGCACTTGAGCAGTACCTTGCCATCATCAGCTTGGCTCACCTTGAGGGAGGGATTGTGGTCATCGTGGGCGGGACATATCGCCATGTAATAATCTTTGACTTGTTTGTATTTGCTTACTTGTGAGAGCACCGTGTTTAGTGGATCGTTCACTGATTACCTCGCTTGAGAATATGGGAACGGATGTTCTGGCGTATTAGAGAGATTCCCTCCCGGACAGACCGCTGGAGATTTCCCGACGATCACCGCATCTGAGCATCTCTTCCAGTGCAGGCTTCGGGATGAGCAGCCGTCCACCTATCTTGAGCGAGGGAATCTCACCCCGCCTTACTGCCGAGTATGCAGTGGTGATACCGATTCCGAGTATCCTTGCCGCTTCCTCTACTGATAAGGTCTGGATTTCCATTGTCTTTACCGTCTCCTTACTTTTCTTGTTGACAAACGATAGCATATCACTTATAATGTCGGTTGTCAACACCGGAAACCGACAATCTGGACAATACATACGCAAGTTGTGTCGGTTTGCGGATATATGCAGAGTGCAGGAGAAAGCTATGCCACAATCCCATGCGAGTTTTATCCAGAAGGTCAGCACATTCGGTTACCACTGGGCGGACACCAGACACCCCAAATCTGGAAAACTGATCCCGGCGATTCTCGAGGGCAGGCACATCGAGATGCCAACTCATGGAACATCGATAGAAGATCATCTCGCCGCACTTGACGATTTATGGCAGAGTATTGATCCGGATGCTCCTTCATACACAGAGTACTCTTCAGAGGATCATCCGGAACTGTACCGCCGTTTCGCTAATCTTCCGCTTGTATCCGAAGCGGTACTGGAGTTTGTCAGTACGTTTGGGTTTCTCGGAGTAGGCCACTCTATCACCATTATCGAAGATGAGAATCCAGACGGCACCAAATGGGGTGAGTACCAAACTGCGGAGTTCGCAAATGACTGGGTACGTCAAATTAGGATGATGCAATCATCTGTGAACATACTCGACGCTCTTGACGATATACTAAAGCCGGATACTGATGCACTGCATAAGTGGTTTATATATAAGGAAAGCGACTGGCGTGTGAAGGCAGAATGCCTACCAGGTTACAAGAATCAGGGAAAAGTGGAATGGGTGAATCTGGACTGCTGGACGGATGACCCTAACGAATTCGGTAGCATCCCGGCCGATGATATTATTCAAGTGTCTACTGAATTTCTCCGAGTATTGGTCACCCATCAACTGGAAGGGCGTACCTCAGCGATGATGATCTGGGACAAGAACCATACCCAGACTCAGCTAGTTCACAGACCGATATCGCTTCTTGGTGCTATGTGGGTGCAGTTTGCCGGAGTGCTTACCAGGACCAACAGATTCAGATCCTGTGCTGAATGTGGAAAGGTATTCGAGCTTGTCCGAAGAGACAAGGCGTTCTGTTCTGAGGCATGCCAGAAGCGGTACGGGCGTAAGAAGGCCAAGCGAATACAGAACACTTAACGCCGATCCCGCCATGCTGCACCCGAGTGGTCTTCCATCCCAGGCTGATCGAGTATGGGATTTTGATGCGAACATATGATCGATTAATGCCAATCGATTTGGATTATAATGCCAGCCCATCCCCCAACATTTCTCTGCTCGAAGACTTGATTTTTTCGTCTTTCTGAGCATCAATGTTGACTACCAAAAAACCAACCAAAAGGAGAGAGAATGAGCCATTCCGTACTGAAACAGATTGCCAATCTAAGCAATCTGAGCCACACCGAACTGAAGAACCTCTACGTTACCCTGAACGGCTCAGAGCCGCCAGCGTATAATCGAGATTTCATTATTAAGAGGCTGTCGTACCGAATTCAGGAGTTGACCTACGGTGGACTGCCCGAGTCCACACGTGCTGCCATGAGGGATGTGCTCAAGCGGCAGGGCTTCGATGAATATGGCGGCAGACGCAGGTCACGGCTCATAGTGCCCAAACATCAGGATGGCATGCCTGTGGTAGGGACAAGGCTCATCAGGGACTGGAACGATAGGCGATATGAGGTGACAGTGACCTATGGCGGTTTCGAATTCGAAGGACGTCGGTACAGGTCACTTTCTGCGATAGCTAAAGTAATAACCGGTACGCACTGGAATGGGCGGGCGTTCTTCGGACTTAAGCAGCAGAATGATAAGAAAGCGAAGGTGGGCTGATGGCACTGAGGATGGATGACATTGCTCCTGCGCAGGTCAGGTGCGCCATATACGTGCGGAAATCGACCGAGAAGGGACTTGAGCAGAAGTTCACTAGCCTTGATGCGCAGAGAGAAGCATGTGAAGCGTACATCGCAAGCCAAAGGTTTGACGGCTGGGTGGCATTGCCGGACAGATACGATGATCCGGGCTTCTCCGGCGGCAACATGGAGCGGCCGGGACTGAAGAGACTGATCGCCGATATCAAGAGCGGCAAAGTCAACATGGTTATCGTCCACCGAATTGACCGCATATCCAGATCACTACTAGACTTCGCTAAGCTCATGGAGTTGTTTGAAGAGTACAATGTCTCGTTCACCAGCATTACCCAGCAGATAAATACGGGCACAGCGATGGGCAGACTACTCACGAACGTGCTTCTCAGCTTCGCTGCCTTTGAACGTGAGATAAGCGCCGAACGGGTACGGGACAAGGTGGCCGCTGCAAAGAAAAAAGGCAAGTACATGGGAGGCACGCTTCCCTATGGATATGATCTTGACCGAGAGCGGCACAAACTGGTGGTCAACACAGAGGAAGCAAAGACCGTGCGCCATGTATTCAAGAGATTCCTGGAAGTGGGATCGGGTCTAGGCATTGCGAGAGAACTGAATGCCAAAGGAATTACCACCAAATCCTGGGTTACGAATAAGGGCGATCTGAGACGTGGCTCGACCTGGGATACACAGCATATCTACAGATTGCTAAACAACCGCACTTATCTCGGTGAAACCGTTCACAAAGATCAGTCATACCCCGGTGAGCATGAGGCCATCATCTCGAAATCTCTCTGGGACAAAGTTCACAGCATACTGGATAACCCAAATGGCAGGAAGAAGAACCAGCCTGCTCGGACAGTGCCCGCACCTATGAAGGGTGTAATCCGCTGCGGCCACTGCGACCGGGCGATGACGGGAACGTACACGAAGAAGGGGACGAAGACATATCGGTACTACGTATGCACGAAGGCAAGCCGGAATGGATACGATGTCTGCCCCGTGAGATCGGTCCCCGCCGGGGAGATCGAGGATGCTGTCATCGGGCAATTACGAGCCGTGTTCAGATCCCCGGAGGTGATCGCCCAGACATTCAGGGAGGCGCAGACACTCGAGTCCCAGGGGCTCGCTCAAATCCACGACGACATAGCGGAGCTTAAAGCAGACATATCATCGCTCAGGACGACACTTTCGGATCTGGCTGAGTCCGACGAGGATTACTGGACCATTAGCCGGCTGATCGATGAGAAAGAGGCTCTGTCGAACTGCAAGACCCACGAGCTACATGTGCTCCAGAGCAATGCTCTCACGGAAAACGATGTGATCGATGCCCTCACAACACTCGACCCCATCTGGAACGAACTGTTCCCCGCCGAGCAGCAGAGGATAGTAGGGCTGTTAGTTGATAAGGTGGTGGTCAACACAGATGGCCTCGATATTCGCATCCGAGCCCAGGGCCTTCACTCCCTGGTAGCCGAACTTACTGATACCCATGGCACAAACAGCGAAAGGATATGAATCAATGAGCACAGTTACAGTGACGGGCAGCGGAGATAGCATCCGAGTTCGTATCCCCATGAAACTAAAGAAACGAAGCGGACGGAAGATGGTCATCGTCCCGGATGGAATGGAGAACGCCGCCAGACCAGTCCCCGACTATCACGAGGCCCTGGTAGTCGCCCTCGCTCGCGCCTACCTGTGGAACGAGCTCATCGAAACCGGCAAGTTCACCTCCATCAAGGAATTGGCTGAAACCATCGGCCTGGATTCGGCCTATGTGGCAAGGATCATGAGGCTTGCCCTATTATCCCCAGAGATTGTGAGCGCCATTGTAGATGGAAACGAACCGGGCGGTCTGTCATATCGCATGCTCGCCAAACCGTTCCCCGTTCTGTGGGAGGAACAAACGGCAGCATTGGGATTTGCTGGAGATGGCTAAGGCATCAATCACTACCCGCCTCTGATTCCGCCTCTCTCATCAGATCGACGATCGGGACATCCAGCGCTTCTGCCATCAAATGAATGTCCGTGAGGAAAAGGTACTGCCTACCTTCTTCCACTGCCTGCACATACTTGATTGACTCTCCCAGCCTCTTAGCGAGTCCCTCTCGGTCAAGCCCAAGCGCGATACGCCTCTTTACCACAACTCTGCCGAGTGCATTGCTCAGCCTCTTGCAGTCCGTCATAACATACCTCCTCTGAAGTGGTGGGTATTCTTGCTCTGTATGCGAGATTTGTCAAGTCGGATTGCAGTCTATTTCGGCACTTGAAAGTATGTTATCACACTTGGACCATTGCAAGATCGTAAAGGACGCCGAGAACCATTCGAGCAAGGATACTTCGAGGACTCGCCCATCGGAATCTGGAGAAAACACGAGGACTCACTACCCCCGAGTCCTCAAGATTCAGAGAAAACCCTGCCAAACAGAGAGAATATGGGCGGAATTCGGCTGCGAACGGGCCAAGTGAGTCCTCAAGATTGGGCGCCTGTACATTGCCGGGAATGGCGTAATTACGCTCGGAAAGACGCGTAGAGATGGTTGGAGACGACTACGGGCTGGAAATTGTGGAGAGAGTGGTTTGACTTGGGATGTTGGTCGGGGCGGCGAGATTCGAACTCGCGGCCTCTAGTTCCCAAAACTAGCGCGCTAACCAAACTGCGCTACGCCCCGATATTAGGTTCATATTGTACCCATTTCCACCAGCGAAGTCAAGAATTCCTCTTGTCTCGGGATCCATGCCCGCTCAGATAACGACCAACGTGCCTCAAAATGCACCACAAACTTGCAAGAGCTGGTCGTTATTCGTACAATCTATATGAAGAACTATCAGGAGGATACTCGATATGAAAGTTGTCGCCTTCAACGGAAGTCCCAGGGCAAACGGCAATACCGCATACGGCATCAAGGTCGTCTGCGAACAACTCCAGCAGCAGGGGATCGAAACGGAGATCGTCCAGCTTGGCGGAAAAAGGGTCTTCGGATGCCTGGCTTGCTACAAGTGCGCTGAAAAGCAGGACAAACGATGTATCCAGACCGGCGATGAAATGAACGCTTTTATCGAGAAAGCCCTCGAAGCCGACGGGATTATTATCGGCTCGCCCGTATATTTCAGCAATGTCAGCTCCGAAGTTAAGGCGTTTATCGACCGATGCGGCTTCGTCTGCAAGGCAAACGGTGGACTGCTCAAAGGCAAAGTCGGCGCTTCGGTCATTGCGGTTCGGCGTGCGGGCGGCACGTTTGCATATTCTGCGATCAATTTCTTCTACGGAATCAGCGAAATGTTTATCCCTACTTCCACTTATTGGAATCTCACCATTGCGCGAGTGCCGGGAGACGCTGAAAATGATGCCGAAGGCGTACAAACCTTCGAGAATCTCGGCAAGAACATGGCATTTCTTATGAAGAAGCTGAAAAGCGAGTAGTCCGTTTTGCCCTGCGCATCCTGGGAAGTCCCACGAGATACGCAGAGTGTTTTATGCGTCAGGAGTAGTACCAATGGCAATACCGGTTATCATCGTTACAGGATTCTTGGGATGCGGCAAGACCTCATTCCTCCGGCATCTTCTCCCCTTGTGCGGGAAAGCCGACCTTCGACCAGCCTTGATTATCAATGAAGTAGGGGATGTGGATGTTGACGGCGAACTCGTCGCGGATATTCATGCCGAGCAGGTAAAACTCGTCGGCGGCTGCATCTGCTGTACACTGCAAGCCCAGCTATCTCAAACGGTATATGATATCCTGGATGCAAATGCGTACGATCTGCTGATTATCGAATGCAGCGGTCTTTCCGATCCTCTCGATGTGGTGAACGCTTTGAGCGCTCCGGCCTTGATCAGCAAGGTCATGGTCTCTCACATCGTTTCCCTGCTCGATGCCGGACGAGCCCAAAAAGTATTGAACGTCGCTCACCTTGCAAAGTCCCAGATTTCGTCGGCGGACATAGTAGTGCTCAATAAGGAAGATACCATCCCTCAAGGCAAAGATGAATTGATCGGACTGGTCTCTCAGATATCGCCGCATGCCGAGCTTCATTGGGCGATGCACGGCGACATCGGAGAGCCGACCCTGCTCAAGATACTTACGGACAAATCACCTTCATATTGTCCTACAAGCTGCTCTTGTGACGATCCGAAGCACGAGCACCATTCTCATGAACTTCCCGCCTCGTTTTGCACGGTCGCTATCGATTTGCCCGAGAATGTAGAA